>Ga0256405_10010280_pt1 | contig 12428 bp, 12 predicted proteins | sample RumenRJG_02DNA_FD_189096 | JGI IMG/M metagenome (GOLD analysis project Ga0256405, IMG submission 189096) | Bovine rumen microbial communities from Lethbridge, Alberta, Canada - RJG_02 | ecosystem: Host-associated > Mammals > Digestive system > Stomach > Rumen | place: Canada: Alberta...
ACGTCAGTATAAAGACTTGTGCAAGGAGTACAAATGCCGCGCAAAAGTATTCATTAAACCTTCGGGAAGCCTGAAAAACAAGCTGGGCAATCCGGATTTGATGATCTGCTTTACCGGCGCGCTGTCACATAAAGTTCTCAAATGTGCGCAGAACGAAATCAAGGGCCTTGATACAAAGGTCGAACATTCCAGAACTGCCTCCATGGCAGCGCTTCGGAGCATACTGGAGAAACACACGATGGAGCAGAGCGCCTGAAGAAGCCCTGCAGCCAGGCGGAAGAAGAGGAGGACGGCATATTCATGTCAGAAGAAATCTTCGTACAATTCGGATCCCCTACTCTGGCGGGAATCAAGACAGGCAATCTTTTCACCTGTCCCTATACAGACCGGCGGGAGACAATGCAGGAGATCCGTAAATTGAACAAAAAGCTGGCTCCCAAGGGACTGCGCGTTCTGCCTCTTCGTTATTCTTCCGAAAGAGTACTGCTCTATCTTTACCGGCCTGCGCGCCTTGAAAAGGATCTTTCCAATAAGGAGGCAATGGAGCTTCTGAAAAAAGCGGGATATCGACATGAGAACGCAAACCAGTGTGTGGTCGAACTGATCCACAGGCTCAACGATCTCAAAAGTGAGTTTCCCCACGAGATCGGCCTGTTTCTCAGCTACCCGCCGGAGGACGTACGGGGATTTATCGCACACGGCACCGACAGGGCGGACGGCTGCAAGCTGGTCGGAACATGGCGCGTCTACGGGGATGCCGAGAGCGCCAGGATCATTTTTGAAAAATATCGCAAATGTACGGAATCATATTGTAAACAGTGGTCTGACGGGGTGCCGCTTACGCGCCTCGCCGTGACTGTTTAGTATACGATCAACAGGTTTACCCGGCCTTTTATCCTCCGGCAGGCGGATGAATGGCACACCCGAGAGACAAAGTAAAAGAAAGGAAGAACATCAAAATGAGCAAAGTAGCAGTAGTTTTCTGGAGTGGCACAGGCAACACCGAGGCAATGGCAAATGCGGTAGCGGCAGGCGCTGAAGAGAAGGGCGCGGAAGTTACTTCCATGGGACCTGCAGACTTTTCTGCAGCCGCAGTAGCAAGCTATGACGGAATCGCATTTGGATGCCCGGCAATGGGCGCTGAGCAGCTTGAAGAAGCCGAGTTCCAGCCCATGTGGGACGAGGTCAAGGGTGAGCTCTCCGGCAAGAAGGTTGCCCTGTTCGGTTCCTATGGATGGGGAGACGGCGAGTGGATGCGCCTTTGGGAAGACGAAGCCAGGGATGCCGGTGCCAACCTCGTGGCTGACGGTCTTATGATCAACGGAGCTCCCGATGATGACGGTGAGGCTGACTGCAAGAGCCTCGGTGCTGCACTTGCGTAATCCGGCATCTGCAGGATATTCAGGGATGTTTTAATGTTTACAAGGGGCGGGTCGTTTTCTGCATGCATAGCTGAGAACGACCCGCTCTGTTTTTTACGGGAAACGTACGTATTGATGAAAAAGATGAAAAGGTCTCCCGGCATATTGCCTCGGGGAATATATCCACTGCATATTTTTTTACAAATCAGGTGCACAGGATCAAAAAGTGCGCTATAATGGTTAAACACTACTAACTTGGCGGACTGCGCACTTTGGAAAGGTCTGCTGTTTCTCTGGAGGATAGGCAATTGCTGCTGGAATTGAATGATATAAAGAAATCTTTCGGGAAAGGGGACAGCCGTGTAGAGGTTCTTCGGGGAATCAGCCTCAGTGTGGAGAAGGGAGAGTTCTGCGTCCTGCTGGGGCCTTCGGGATCCGGAAAATCCACGTTGCTTAACATTATCGGCGGCATCGATACGGCGGACAGCGGGGATCTGTATATTGGCGGGGCGCGGATGAATGCGATGAGAGAAAAACAGCTGACCCGCTATCGAAGAGAGCATCTGGGGTATATCTTTCAGATGTATAATCTGATCCCCAACCTGACAGTCCGCGAGAATATTGAAGTCGGGGCCTATCTGGGGAAAAATCCTCTGGATGTCGAGGAAATCCTGCATACACTGGGACTGTACGAACACCGGTACAAGCTGCCCAACCAGCTTTCCGGCGGACAGCAGCAGAGGACCAGTATCGGACGTGCCATTGTCAAGAACCCCGATATCCTGCTGTGTGATGAACCGACAGGAGCTCTCGATTACAACACATCACGGGAGATACTGCGGCTGATCGAGAGGATCAGTCTGCAGTACCACACAACGATCATTATGGTGACCCATAATGAAGCCATCGGAGCTATGGCAGACACGGTCATCCGTCTGCGTGACGGCAGGATCCGTGACCGGGTGGAAAATACTGTCAGAGTGCCTGCAGAGCAGCTGGAGTGGTAAACACATGTTTGCAGCTCTCCGGCATGGGAGGCGAGTATGAATAAAAGGACGGGGAACCCTCTGCACAGACGCTATCTGCGCGAGCTGCGAGGGAAATTCGGAAAGTATGCAGTCATCTTTGTACTCCTGGTCTTTACAATCGGGCTCATCTCAGGATTTCTGGTTGCGGACGGGAGCATGATCACTGCCTACAATGAGAGTTTTGAAAAATACAATATCGAGGACGGCAATTTCCGTACAGACGAGGAGATTTCAAAATCCAAAAGGCGGGATATCGAGGATTACGGGATCACGCTTTACGATAATTTTTATATAGAAAAGGGTACAGGAGATGAAAACACCCTGCGGATTTTCCGCATGCGGGATGAGGTGAATCTGCTGTGCCTCATGAAGGGATCTTTTCCGCAGAAAGACGGGGAGATCGTCATTGACCGCATGTATGCGGACAACAATAAGATATCGGTAGGAGACATTGTCCGGTTCGGAAACTCGGAATATAAAGTGACCGGCCTTGTGGCATTTCCGGACTACAGTGCCTTGTTCCAGGACAATAATGACGCCATGTTTGATGCGGTCAAATACGGAATCGGGGCAGTGACAAAAGAGGGATTCTCAAAGTTTCCTTCCGATGAACTGGTCTACAATTACAGTTGGAAATACATTACGCCCCCCGCCTCAAAAGAGGAGGAAAAAGAGCTCTCGGACCGGCTTATGGAGGATATCGCGGATGAAGTCTATCTGGAGGATTTCCTGCCGCGCTATATCAATCAGGCGATCCAGTTCACCGGAGAGGATATGGGAGGCGACCGGGCCATGATGCTGATCCTTCTCTATATTATGATCGTGATCATCGCCTTTGTCTTTGTGATCACGATTAACGATACGATCGCCCGGGAAGCTGCTGTCATCGGCACTCTGCGTGCCTCCGGCTATACAAAGATGGAACTGGTCAGGCATTACATGGTCCTGCCGCTCCTGATCACTCTGCTGGCAGCTCTTGCAGGGAATATCCTGGGATACACCTACATGAAACAGGTCTGTGCCGACATGTATTACGGCAGCTACAGCCTTCCGACCTACGTCACGATCTGGAACGGGGAAGCCTTTGTGCTGACCACTATCGTGCCGCTCCTGATCATGCTGGTGACGACATTTATCACACTCTGGAGAAGGCTCTCTCTGACGCCCCTGCAGTTTTTGCGCAGGGAACTTCGGCGCCGGGGCAGGAGCCGGGCGGTGCGGATTTCTCCCCGTATCCCCTTTATCGCCAGATTCAGGCTGCGGATCTTTTTCCAGAATATGGGAAGCTACGCAATCCTCTTCATAGGAGTCCTGTTTGCCAACCTGCTCCTTTTATTCGGCATGGCTCTGCCGGCAGTTCTGGACCGCTATCAGGAATCCATGCAGGACAATATGCTGTGCAAATATCAGTATTATCTGAAGATACCTGCCTACTCGATGGACAAGGACTATGAACTGGATAAGATCCTGTCGTCCACATTCCTGCGGATTTCGACATCGACGTCCAACAAAGACGCGGAAGCTTTTTCCTCCTATACCCTCCGGATCCCGGAGGGCGAAGCGCTGCGCTCCGAAAATATCTCGATCTATGGTATTAAAAAGAACAGCCGCTATATCCATCAGCCGCTGAAGCGGGGCGAGATCTACATCTCTGCAGCCTATGCCGACAAGTGCAGGATCAAAGCGGGCGATACCATCCGGCTCAAAGAGTGCTACGAAAACAAGTACTATGAATTCAAGGTGGACGGAATATATGACTACGTGGGCGGCCTGTGCATGTTTATGCGCAAAGAGGACCTGTGCAGCACCTTTGGCCTGTTCGATGACTATACCTCGGGCTATTTTTCCGACTCGGAGATTACGGATATCAGCAAAGATATGGTGGCAAACATTGTCGACTACGATGCTCTGATCAAGATCAGCCGTCAGCTGGATGTCTCCATGGGCGGGATGATGATCGTTGTGGACGGCTTTGCCGTCGTGCTCTTCATGGTCCTTTTGTATCTTCTTTCCAAGATGATCATTGAAAAAAATGCCCAGCCGATTTCGATGACCAAGATACTGGGGTATTCTGATCCGGAGATTGCCGGACTCTATATGGTGACGACTACGATCGTCACTCTGCTCATACTGGCGGTGACCATTCCTTTGGAGGATGTGATCATGAGGTTTATCTTTATGAACTATCTGGCTGTCAGGATGTCCGGCTGGATCACTTATGACATCCCGACATCTGTTTTCCACAAGATGTTCCTGATCGGAGCGGCAACCTATTTTGTGGTGGCCGTCTTTGAAATCCGCAAGATCCGGTCCATTCCCATGGGCGACGCCCTCAAGGATACCGTTTAAGACCAATACGGCTGCAGCATGCCCGGTGAGAGTCCGGTCAATGTAAAAAACGCGAAATAAGTGTTGACAAATTAAATTGTGCACAATATAATTATATCAAATCAAAGAAACGAGCAGATCGTACTCACGGATGAAGACAGAAGACAGAAAGTATAATAGGATATGTTTTAAAGTATCCACAGTATCAATGAATGAAAGGAAGGCATAGAAATGGGTTTTTATGATCAGAGTGTAATGGATCCAAAGGGCAACGAGATCTCCATGCGTGATTATGAGGGTAAAGTAGTCCTCGTTGTCAACACAGCCACAGGCTGCGGCTTTACGCCTCAGTACAAGCAGCTTGAGGAGATGTATGAGAAGTTTCATGAGAAGGGGCTGGAAATTGTCGATGTTCCCTGCAACCAGTTCAAGGGACAGACCCCCGGAACGGATGAGGAGATCCACCAGTTCTGCCAGCTTCACTACAATACACAGTTCCCGCAGATGAAAAAGTCCGATGTCAACGGCGAGAATGCGATCGAGCTTTTCAAATATCTCAAGAGCCAGAAGGGCTTTGAAGGCTTCGGCAAGGGAAAGATGGCACTGATGATGTCCGGCCTTCTGATGACGATCGACAAGGATTACAAGAACAACCCCGAGATCAAATGGAATTTCACAAAGTTCCTGGTAGACCGTTCCGGTAACGTTGTTGCCCGCTTCGAGCCCACCGCAGATATGGCAGAGGTTTCCAGAGCTGTAGAAGAGCTTCTGTAAGGACTTGAAACACCCCGAACTGCCCTCCGGAAAAAAACTCCGGAAAATAGTTCCGGAAATATCTCGGAAAAAAACTTTAAAGAATTTTCAAAAAGTGCTTGCATTTTTCCTAAAAGGAGGGTAATATATCACTTGCGTGTTGCAAAGGACGCGCATCTGAAATATCAGATCGGGGTGTAGCGCAGCTGGCTAGCGCACTTCGTTAGGGACGAAGGGGTCGTGGGTTCGAATCCCGTCACTCCGATGCAGAAAGCCGTGAGCAGATTGCTCACGGCTTTTTTGTCTCATAGGAAATTGTGATTTTCTATGAGACTCCCGACAAACCAAAGGTTTTTTGGATGCAGCACTCGCGCGTAAGGAAATATGTCGCTGACACGACCGCCCGGCGCGAGCGTCTCGCAGGCGAGACGCGATTTTACTCCTGTAAACCTGTAAAAAAAGAGACAAAGGACACTGCTGTCCCGTGTCTCTTTCTTTTTTATTATCAGGTGTGCCAGCGGGAGAGAAGATCCCGGACTTCCTGTTCTGTATCGAAAATCTCGTCGAGTGTGGGATCTTCGATGAAGCGGCAGTTTTCCATACTGTGCCGGAGCATTTCGAAGATTTCCGGGAAGGAAATCTTTTCCTCGAGGAACTGCTGCACCGCATATTCATCCGCCGCGTTGAAGGCAGTGGGAATATTTCCGCCTTTTCCGATTGCCTCATAGGCGAGGCGCAGGGCGGGGAAGGTCTCCATATCCGGCTTTTCGAAAGTGATCTGCCCCAGAGAATAGAAATCCAGTTTTTCACCGGGCATGGGGCGGCGCTCCGGGTAGTAGAGGGCGTACTGGATGGGAAGGCGCATATCCGGAACCCCCAGCTGCGCGATGATCCCGCCGTCCTCGTACTCCACCATGGAGTGGATGATGCTCTGGGGATGGACCAGGACCTGTATCTGCGATGGGTCTACATCAAACAGCCACTTTGCCTCGATGACCTCCAGGCCCTTGTTGACGAGGGTGGAAGAATCGATCGTGATCTTCCGCCCCATTTCCCAGGTGGGATGCCTGAGGGCGTCTGCTGGACGAACCGACTGGAGATCCTGCGCGGTACGGCCGCGGAAGGGGCCGCCTGATGCTGTCAGCCAGATCTTTGCGATCCGGTTTCCGGCTTCTCCGTTGAGTGACTGGAAGATAGCGCTGTGTTCGCTGTCGACCGGCAGAATGGGAACTCTCTTTTCGGCGGCGAGCCGCATGATAATATGTCCGGCGGTGACCAGTGTCTCCTTGTTTGCGAGTGCGATCTTTTTTCCGCTTTCGATCGCGGCGACTGTGGGCCTTACGCCTACCATGCCCATGATGGCGGTGACGAAATATTCATACCCGTCCATGGCTGCCGTGTCCAGGATCCCTTCCATGCCTGACAGGACTTCAACGTCCAGATCGCTCACACGCACCCTGAGGTCTGCGGCGGCGTCTTCTTCCCACATGACTGCTCTTTTGGGACGAAATTCACGGATCTGCTTTTCCATCAGATCAACACTTCTTCTGGCACAGAGTGCGACAACCTCTATATCCTTCTGTTCCCGGGCCACATCCAGCGTCTGGCGCCCTATGGAACCGGTAGAACCTAAAATGGCTATTTTTTTCACATTATTCTCCATTCCGGAGCGCCTGGCACGGGGGGGACGAAAATAATTCTCATTTCAATGGCTTCGGTATATGGACTCTGAAATGCGGATCTCTCGTCTGCCGTCAGGGCTGTCTGCGGCGCTCCTGCGCAAACAGCTGCTTGAAAAATCAGCGCATCGGCGTGATTTTCAAATCATTCTTCTTATAAATCGTTTTTAAATGATAAATATGCCGCTGAGGCGACCGCGCCTGGCGCGAGAGCCTCACAGGCGGGACTCTTTTTTATTTCTGTATACCATTATGTGCATAATGTCAAGAAAAAACAGAAAAATAGTCAGGACAGTTTTAGAAGTTCATGTTACAATAATCCATAAGGGTAATATATGAATGGGTGGACCTGTTGACCTGATTTTTTATAACTGTTAATTTTTCAAAATTTCTTATTTTATGTAAGGGAGGTTTCATTATGTATGGTTTTGGCGCAATGATCAAGCAGCTCAAAAAGGATCCCAAGACAATCGTCTTTACAGAGGGCTCGGATCCCCGTATTCTTGAGGCTGCTTCCCGTCTTCTTGCAAGCAGCTTCCTGACTCCGATTCTTCTGGGCAAGCCCGACGAAGTGCAGCATGCAGCTGAAGAAGCAGGCTACAATATCCGTGGGGCACAGATCATTGATCCTGAGAATTATGATAAAATGGACGAGATGGTTGACTGCTTCTGCGAACTCAGAAAGAGCAAGGGCATGACTCCCGAGAAGGCTCTTCCTATCCTTAAGCAGGGCAACTATTTCGGCACTATGCTGGTCAAGATGGGCATTGCTGACTGCCTGCTCGGCGGCGCAACCTATTCCACTGCAGACACAGTCCGTCCCGCTCTGCAGATCATCAAGACCAAACCCGGCAACAGCATCGTATCTTCCTGCTTCATCCTGGTCCGTCCTTCCGCGACCGGTGAAAATGAAGTCGTGGCAATGGCTGACTGCGCAATTAACATTCACCCCTCCGAGGATGAGCTGGTTGAGATCTGCGGCGAGACCATTGAGTGCGCGAAGGTCTTCGGTGTAGACCCCAAGGTCGCTTTCCTTTCCTTCTCCACCAACGGCTCCGCAAAGGATGCGGATGTCACCAAGATGCACAATGCCGCGCAGAAGGCAAAAGAGAAATATCCGGAAGTCCCGATCGACGGCGAGATCCAGTTCGACGCAGCGGTTTCTCCTCGTGTCGCCGAGACCAAGGTTCCCGGCTGGAAGGCTGCAGGTCATGCAAACACCTTCATCTTCCCCGACATCAACGCAGGCAATATCGGTTACAAAATCGCACAGCGTTTCGGTAACTTCGATGCTTACGGCCCCATCCTTCTGGGCCTGAATGCGCAGATCAACGACCTGTCCAGAGGCTGCAACGCTCTGGAAGTCTACTCCATGGCTATCATCACAGCTTCGCTTTCCTGATCGGATGATCCGGAAGGCACCGGCTGAAGCGGGTGACATAAGGAGAATGAATCATTCATTATCGTTCTTATAGTGAATGAATGATTCATGATAATAATTATTAATATAGAAAGAACGCGCCGGTACATCAGAAATGAAAGATGGATGCACCGGCGCGCTTTTTATGAGTATTCATTTTATAATCAGAGCATTACTGAGAAAACTATATGAGTATTCATTTTATGATCAGAGCATTACTGAGATAACTGTTATTGGGCAGATGTGTCTGCTTCTTACTCTGTTTCAGATGCTGCTGTTCCCTCAGTTTCTGCTGCGGATTCCTCAGTTTCCGCTGCTGCCTGCCCATCAGTTTCCGCTGCTTTTTCTGCTGCTTCCCCATCTGCGTCATCTGCCTGAGATGCATAGGGGACCTTGCGGAATCTGACAGTAATATTGCCCGCACTGTCACAGACGCGGTAGCGGACGATGTCTCCGTTGACGGAAATCTCCACCTGGCTGGTCAGATCGCCGTCCGTGTCATCGTAGGCAGCGTAGCCTTCCTCTTCATACTGGCCGCCGGGCTGTACATAATAGCGGTTGTCACGGGTGAGCATGATTGAGGGGGGCGTGGTATCGGCCCTGGCGGGCTTCGGCTTTGTCAGCCTCCCGGAAAGTGCGCTGTAGGAAAGGAGGGCAAGGAAAAGGGCAGGGAGCAGAACAAGCAGAGCATTGCGCAGCCTGTCAAAAGATGTTTTATTTTCGTTCATGATCACATTACTCCTTTATTTATAGCCTTATGGCCTTTTCTTTTTCGCTTTCTCTATTATAGCTGTTTTTGCCGGCCGTGCCTGTGGAATTTGCCGCAAAGATGCTGTGGAATTTACGGAATCTACCTTGAATTTACCGCAAAGTTGCTGTTGACGAGTTCATCCTTCTGTGCTATTGTATATCAAAGGTTGCAAAAGGTCTTTTTTTTTTGCGCGAAAAGTCCGGAAGCATCGCCTGCAGCGAGCAGGAACAGTCCGGAAACGAGGCAACGGCGCCCGGCGGGGATGTAACGGCAGATCGTGCAGGAATCAAAAAAACAGCGCATATTGTTGGAGGTTCGGCATGCGTACAAGGATTACATTATCATGCACTGAGTGCAAACAGAGAAATTATAACACAACCAAGGATAAGAAGACACATCCTGAGCGTCTCGAAATGAAGAAGTATTGCAGATTCTGCAGAAAGCACACTGTTCATAAAGAGACTAAGTAAGTAAGGAGTCATTCATGGCAGCGAATGAGAAGGGTAAAGCGAAACAGTCCGGCATTGGCGCTTTCTTCAAAGGCGTCAGGACTGAGTTCAGCAAGATCATCTGGCCCAGCCGCGACACGATCATCAAACAGCTGGCAGCGGTTGTCTGCGTGACAGTTATTGTCGGTCTTCTGATTGTGGCTATTGACTTTGGCGCACAGAACCTGATCGATGCTCTGGTAAAGATTAACGCAGGTTGATCGATTTGGTGAGGTGGATGAATGGCAGATAATAACTTCGATGCAAAGCCTGTGAGAGCGAAGCTGAAACCGGGAGTCCTTCCCGGCGTACGCGAGATCAGGCGCCCTGATTTTTCCCGGCGTGCGGAAGATATCGAAAAGGCAGAGGAAGCCAGAATGCAGTCGCTTGCACTTGAGGCGGGCGCGGAAGAAGGCTCTGATGTACTGGACGGCGCGCATGCTGCAGAAAGTCTTTCGGACGCGGAAGAGGCAGCTGCTGTAGCGGCTTCACTTTCGGCCCAGGAAGGTGCTTCTGAAGAGAATCAGCTTGATGAGAGCGCAATCACAGATGAGCCGAAGTGGTATGTTGCGCATACTTATTCCGGCTATGAAAACAAGGTCAAGATCAACATCGAGAAGACGATCGAGAATCGTCATCTGGAGAACCAGATTTTTGAGGTCCGCGTACCGATGCACGATACTACGGAAGTCAAGGACGGCAAAAAGAAGAATGTCTCCAGAAAGATGTTCCCCGGCTACGTGCTGGTGCGTATGATCATGAACGATGACACCTGGTATGTTGTCCGCAACACCAGAGGTGTCACCGGATTCGTCGGACCGGGCAGCAAGCCTGTTCCGCTTACAGAGGCAGAGATGAAGCCGCTGGGAATCCGGGTCAAGAACATTTCTGTCGATTTCGAAGTCGGCGACAGTGTATCTGTCGTTGCGGGTATCTGGAAAGACACCATCGGTATCGTACAGAAAATGGATTACAGCAAGCAGTCCGCCACGATCAACGTGGAACTCTTCGGGCGTGAAACGCCGGTTGAGATCGGATTTGCAGAGATCCGCAAGTACTCCTGATGCCGGACGGCTGCCGGCATGCGGCGTTGTTCCGCGGCACAGGCAGAAGGCATACGGGCAGAACTTCGGGCAACATAGTTTTCGTGGGAGCAGCAGCCATGCTGCGTACACCACAAAGGAGGAAAAATGGCTAAGAAAGTAACTGGTTACATCAAATTGCAGATTCCGGCCGGCAAAGCAACTCCCGCTCCCCCGGTAGGACCCGCTCTTGGTCAGCACGGTGTCAACATTGTGCAGTTTACCAAGGAATTCAACGCGAGGACTGCAGACAAGGGTGATCTGATCATCCCTGTCGTCATTACTGTTTACGCTGACAGAAGCTTCAGCTTCATCACAAAGACTCCCCCCGCAGCAGTTCTGATCAAGAAGGCAGCGGGCCTGGCAAAGGCTTCCGGTGTTCCGAACAAGGAAAAAGTCGGTTCCATCACCAAGGATCAGGTTAAAGAGATCGCTGAGATGAAGATGCCCGACCTCAATGCAGCAAGCCTTGAGGCAGCTATGAGCATGATCGAAGGCACAGCAAGAAGCATGGGTATCACTGTAGCGGAATAAGTAATCGCCGATAGGAGGAAACAGATATGAAACATGGTAAAAAGTATACTGAAGCGGCGAAACTTATCGACCGCGCAGCCGTTTATGAAGCGGAAGAAGCCATTTCGCTTGTCAAGAAGACCGCAACTGCAAAATTTGATGAGACTGTTGAGATCAACATCCGTACAAGCTGCGACGGACGTCATGCCGATCAGCAGATCCGTGGCGCAGTAGTCCTTCCCGCCGGCACCGGCAAGAAGGTTCGCGTGCTCGTATTCGCAAAGGGTGCGAAGCTGGATGAGGCACAGGCAGCAGGCGCTGATTACGTCGGCGGCCAGGAGCTCCTTCCCCGTATCCAGAACGACGGCTGGCTTGATTTCGACGTAGTCGTTGCCACACCTGATATGATGAGCGTTGTCGGTCGTCTCGGCCGTATCCTCGGACCTAAAGGCCTTATGCCGAACCCCAAGGCCGGTACCGTCACGATGGATGTTACCAAGGCAATCAACGATATCAAAGCAGGTAAGATCGAGTACAGACTGGACAAGTCCAACATCATCCACTGCCCGATCGGCAAGGCTTCCTTCTCTGAAGAGCAGCTGCTGAGCAACTACAATGCACTGATCGATGCAATCGTCAAGGCAAGACCCGCAGCTGTCAAGGGCCAGTACATCAAGAGCATCTCTCTTGCAACCACCATGGGCCCTGGCGTCAAGGTTGTTTGCAACAGGTATTAAAAACAGCACCCCGGAAAAACACTTCATAACAGACCGGGGCGCTTGCGCACCGGGATGGAAATGAAGTGTTTTTCCGGAGGCGGACAAGGCGCGAAGCGCCTCTGTCCGACAACGCTTATAGATGCGAAGCATCTATAAGAGGGGTGCGTAGGATTGTTTGCAAAACAGTCTTGACAACTTATTTAGCAGATGCTAAATTGTATAAGGTTTTCACCCACCGAAGACAGCGGGTGTGTCTGCGGCCGGATTCCGGACTGACAGATACGTAAAGGCACGTTCCACCCGCCG
>Ga0256405_10010281_pt1 | contig 12428 bp, 11 predicted proteins | sample RumenRJG_02DNA_FD_189096 | JGI IMG/M metagenome (GOLD analysis project Ga0256405, IMG submission 189096) | Bovine rumen microbial communities from Lethbridge, Alberta, Canada - RJG_02 | ecosystem: Host-associated > Mammals > Digestive system > Stomach > Rumen | place: Canada: Alberta...
AAGGCGGGGAGAGATACGATGCAGACGGTGCGCTCACAGCTCTTTGAGGGCATCACGAACGAGGAGTGCGCGCGGATGTTCCAATGCTTCGGCGCGCGCGAGGCGGGCTATGAGGCCGGCGCGCTCATCAGCGAGTTCGACGGGGAACAGAACGCCGTGGGCGTGCTGCTCTCCGGCAGCGCGGACCTCGTCCGGCTGGATGCCGACGGCAACCGCACCATCCTCGAAACGCTGGAGGAGGGCGGTGTGTTCGGCGAGGTGCTGGCGTTCTCCGGCGCGGGCGGCGACTCAATCTTTTTGGAGTGCCGGCGGGACTGCCGCGTGCTCTATCTCGACTATGATCAGATCACCAAGCGCTGCGAAAACGCCTGCCTGCACCACAGCATTCTGGTGCAGAACCTGTTCCGCCTGCTCTCGACCAAGACGCTGCGCCTGAGCGAGCGGGTGGAGGTGCTCTCGCGCCGTTCCATCCGCGAAAAGCTGCTGTGCTACTTCGACCAACTCGCGCGGCGGGAAAAGTCGGAGACCGTCACGCTGCCGTTTTCCCTCAGCGCGCTGGCAGAGTACATCAGCGCCGACCGCAGCGCCATGATGCGCGAGCTCAAGAAGCTCAAGGAGGAGGGCGTCGTGCAGACGGAAAACCGTCGTGTCACCATTCTACCATAAAAAATGCAGGATAACTTGCATCGAAAATATTGAACTATACGATTGACGCAAGGAATCCTTCATGATATAATCAACCCATCATTTCATATCCATAACGCTAATTTGGAGAAAAGAGGTTACGCTATGTATCGCATCGTCAGAAAAGAAGCGCTCAAGCCGACCGTCATCCTGTATGAGATCGAGGCGCCGATGGTGGCAAAGAAGGCCGAGCCCGGCCAGTTCATCATCCTGCGCGTCGATGAAAACGGCGAACGCATCCCCATCACGATCCATGACTACGATCGCGAGAAGGGCACCGTTACCATCATCGTGCAGACCGTCGGCGCGACCACCGAGAAGCTCAGCCACAAGCAGCAGGGCGAGTTCATTCAGGACTTCGTCGGCCCGCTCGGCCGTCCGACCGAGACCGAGGGCAAGAAGAAGGTCTGCGTGGTCGGCGGCGGCGTCGGCTGCGCCATCGCCTATCCCGTACTCAAGAAGTTCCACGACTGCGGCGCGGAGGTCCACGCGGTCGTCGGCTTCAAGAACAAGGACGTTGTGATCCTGGAGGATAAGTTCAAGTCCGCCTCCGACGTGATGAAGCTCGTCACCGACGACGGCTCCTACGGCGAGAAGGGCCTTGTTACCGATGCGCTCAAGCAGCTCATCGAGGAGGGCAACCAGTACGACGAGATCTTCGCCATCGGCCCCGCCATCATGATGAAGTTCGTCTCCAAGACGACCGAGCCCTACGGCATCCCCACCACCGTTTCCATGAGCCCCATCATGGTCGACGGCACCGGCATGTGCGGCGGCTGCCGCCTCACCGTCGGCGGCGAGACCAAGTTCGCCTGCGTGGACGGCCCCGACTTCGACGGCCACAAGGTCGATTGGGACGAGAGCCTCAAGCGCGGCAAGATGTACTTCGATTGGGAGCGTCATAAGCACGAAGAAGTCTGCAACCTGTTCAAGAAGGAGGTCCAGTAAGATGCCGAATATGAGCCTGAAAAAGAACGAGATGCCCTCTCAGGACCCCAACGTCCGCAACAAAAACTTCCTGGAGGTCGCCCTCGGCTACACCGAGGAGCAGGCGCTCGACGAAGCCGCCCGCTGCCTCAACTGCAAGAATCATCCCTGTGTCTCCGGCTGCCCCGTGCAGGTGAAGATCCCCGAGTTCATCAAGAAGATCACCGAGAAGGACTACGAGGGTGCCTATCAGGTCATCCACGAGACCTCCTCTCTGCCCGCCGTCTGCGGCCGCGTCTGTCCGCAGGAGACGCAGTGCGAGAGCAAGTGCGTGCGCGGCATCAAGGGCGAGCCGGTCGGCATCGGCCGTCTTGAGCGCTTTGTCGCCGACTGGCACAACGCGAACGTGCAGGAGGCCCCCGCCAAGCCTGTCTCGAACGGCCATAAGGTCGCCGTCATCGGCTCGGGTCCCAGCGGCCTGACCTGCGCGGGCGACCTCGCCAAGAAGGGCTATGACGTCACCGTGTTCGAGGCGCTTCACCTCGCCGGCGGCGTGCTGGTCTACGGCATCCCCGAGTTCCGTCTGCCTAAGGCCATCGTGCAGAAGGAGGTCGACGGCCTCAAGGCGCTCGGCGTCAAGGTTGAGACGAACATGGTCATCGGCCGCGTCGTGTCCATCGACGAGCTGATGAGCCAGTACGGCTTCGAGGCTGTGTTCATCGGCTCCGGCGCGGGCCTGCCGATGTTCATGCACATCCCCGGCGAGAACCTCTGCGGCGTGTACTCCGCCAACGAGTTCCTGACCCGCATCAACCTGATGAAGGCCTATAAGGACGGCTCCGACACGCCCATCATGCCGCTTGTCGGCAAGAAGGTCGCCGTCGTCGGCGGCGGCAACGTCGCCATGGATGCCGCCCGCTGCTCCAAGCGTCTCGGCGCGGACGTCTACATTGTCTACCGCCGCGGCATGGAGGAGCTGCCCGCCCGTCACGAGGAGGTCGAGCACGCCGAGGAGGAGGGCATCATCTTCAAGACCCTCACCAATCCCGTCAAGATCAACGGCAACGAGAACGGCTACGTCGCTTCCATGACCTGCGTGGAGATGGAGCTGGGCGAGCCGGACGCCTCCGGCCGCCGCCGCCCGATCGAGAAGGTCGGCAGCGACTTCGACCTGCCGGTGGACTGCGTCATCATGTCCCTCGGCACCACGCCGAACCCGCTCATCAAGAATACCACGCCGGGCCTTGAGGTCAACCGCAAGGGCGGCATCGTGGTGAACGAAGCGGGCCTTACGTCCCACGCGAGCGTCTACGCCGGCGGCGACGCCGTGACCGGCGCGGCCACCGTTATCCTCGCCATGGGCGCGGGCAAGCTCGGCGCCAAGAGCATCGACGAGCAGTTGAGCAAGAAGTAAAGCCTACATAGCGAAACAAAGAGAGAGCCGACAAGGCTCTCTCTTTTGCTGCCGGAAAGGGGAAAAGGCTTCCGACTCGTACAGTCGGAAGCCTTTTGCAGCGGTTATGCGGCCTTTTACTTCAGGCTCTCCGCCACCGCGACAGCCACCGCGACGGTCGCGCCGACCATCGGGTTGTTGCCCATGCCGAGGAAGCCCATCATCTCCACGTGCGCGGGCACGGAGGAGGAGCCGGCAAACTGGGCGTCGGAATGCATACGGCCCATGGTGTCGGTCATGCCGTAGCTGGCGGGGCCGGCGGCCATGTTGTCCGGATGCAGGGTGCGGCCCGTGCCGCCGCCGGAGGCGACGGAGAAGTACTTCTTGCCCTGCTCGATGCACTCCTTCTTATAGGTGCCGGCGACGGGATGCTGGAAGCGGGTCGGGTTGGTGGAGTTGCCGGTGATGGAAACATCCACGCCCTCGGCGTGCATGATGGCCACGCCCTCGCGCACATCGTCCGCGCCGTAGCAGCGCACGTTCGCGCGCTCGCCCTCGCTGTAGCGGATCTCACGCACGACGTTCAGCTTGCCGGTGAAGTAGTCGAACTGGGTCTGAACGTAGGTGAAGCCGTTGATGCGGCTGATGATCTGAGCAGCGTCCTTGCCGAGACCGTTGAGGATGACGCGCAGAGGCTCCTTGCGGGCCTTGTTGGCGTTCTTGACGATGCCGATGGCGCCCTCTGCGGCGGCGAAGGACTCGTGACCGGCGAGGAAGGCAAAGCACTTCGACTCGTCGGAGAGCAGCATCGCGCCGAGGTTGCCGTGACCGAGACCGACCTTGCGGTCCTCGGCGACGGAGCCATCGATGCAGAAGGACTGGAGACCGACGCCGATCATCTTGGCGGCCTCGGCGGCAGATTTTACGCCCGCCTTGAGCGCGATGGCCGCGCCCACGGTATACGCCCAGCAGGCGTTTTCAAAGCAGATGGGCTGGATGCCCTTGACGATCTCGTAGGGATCAAAGCCCTTGGACTGGCAGAGCTCGCGGCACTCCTCCACGGAGGAGATGCCATACTGCGCGAGGACGCCGTTGATCTTGTCGATTCTTCTCTCGTAATTTTCAAACAGAGCCATTGTTTCGTCCTCCCTTCCTTATTCCTGACGCGGGTCGATGTACTTCGCCGCGCTGTCCCACTGACCGTAATGGCCCTTGGCCTTTTCGAGCGCGGTGTTGGCGTCGTCGCCCTTCTTGATGAAGTCCATCATCTTGCCGAGGTTGACGAACTCATAGCCGATGATCTCGTCCTGCGCGTTGAGCGCCATTCTGGTGCAGTAGCCCTCGGCCATTTCGAGGTAGCGCGGACCCTTGGCGACGGTGCCGAACATCGTGCCGATCTGGCTGCGCAGACCCTTGCCGAGGTCCTCGAGGGACGCGCCGACGGCGAGGCCGTCCTCGGAGAAGGCGGACTGGGTGCGGCCGTAGACGATCTGAAGGAACAGCTCGCGCATGGCGGTGTTGATGGCGTCGCACACGAGGTCGGTGTTGAGCGCCTCAAGAATGGTCTTGCCGATGAGGATCTCGGACGCCATGGCGGCGGAGTGGGTCATACCGGAGCAGCCGATGGTCTCGACCAGCGCCTCCTGAATGACGCCCTCCTTGACGTTGAGCGTCAGCTTGCACGCGCCCTGCTGGGGAGCGCACCAGCCGATGCCGTGGGTAAAGCCGGAAATGTCGGAGAGCTGCTTGGCCTGCACCCACTTGCCCTCTTCGGGAATGGGAGCGGGACCGTGATATGCGCCCTTGGCGACCGGGCACATATGCTGAACTTCGGTCGTGTAAATCATGGTGATCTTCCTTTCTTATAATAGGAATCCGCTGCCGCAGCGCGGACTTGAGCTGAGCTATCCGCATTGTATCAAATGTTGCAGACATTTGCAAGCCGTATTTCGCGCGGCTTCGCGCGAGGGACTTTGTGCCATGTGTCGAGCTTTTGCGGCTGGAATTGTGCAATGTGACAACAGCTCTTTTCGACGCGCTGCATAATTTATCAATCTTGCCGTCTTGACGAATGGATATTTACGCGCTACAATAACACCATCAAATATGACAGATACATGAGGAGTTCTAATACAATGTTCCGTTTTGCTGATACAAAAGTGAATAACGGTTCTTGTGCCGCCGCTGCCAACCGTGCAGAGGCCACCTTCTCCTGCGCTGCCGCCAACACCAACAATGGGATGAATAGCAAGGTGATGGACGCTGTTTTCGCAGCGTCCATTTTGATTTGCCTGCCCATTTTCGGTCTGCGCGTATTGGTCCTGTCCATTCTGGGCCTGATTCTTTCCCACGCGGCACTTGGCATGAAATCGCAAGCGTAAGTATTGAAGCAGTTCGATACAGCAAAGCGGTCACGCCAAGCAGGCGGGATCGCTTTTTTGTATAAATAATGAAAAAACAATTTTTATTGAAAAGGAGAAAACAAGATGAAAAAGAAGTTTGCAGCCATGTTTATGGCAGCCGCTATGGTCTTCACCATGGCAGCCTGCGGCCAGAAGGCCGATACCCCCAGCACTCCTGATGCGGACGGCTCCGGCGATCAGTCCGGCGCGGAAGTCCAGACCTTCGTGCTCGGCTCCTGCGGCCCGCTGACCGGCAGCGCCGCCATCTACGGTCAGGCCGTCGTCAACGGCGCGGAGCTCGCCGTCGAGGAGATCAACGCCAGCGATTCCACCGTCAAGTTCACCTTCCTCAAGCAGGACGATGAGGCTGACGGCGAGAAGGCGCTCAACGCCTACAACACCATGATGGACGAGGGGATGCAGGTCCTCGTCGGCCCCACCACCACCGGCGCTTCCTTGACCGTTTCCGACCAGACGAACGCTGACCGCACCTTCATGCTGACCCCGTCCGCTTCCTCCCCCGATGTGACCAAGGATAAGGACAACGTCTTCCAGGTCTGCTTCACCGACCCCAACCAGGGCACCGGCGCGGCTGACTACATTGCCGAGAACATGACGGGCGCGAAGGTCGCTGTTATCTATCGTAACGACGACGCTTACTCCCAGGGCATCCGCGACACCTTCGTGAAGGAAGCCGAAGCCAAGGGCGCTTTCGAGATCGTCTCCGAGACCACCTTCACCGATGCCACCTCCACGGACTTCACCGTTCAGCTCACCGCCGCCAAGAACGCTGGCGCTGACCTCGTGTTCCTCCCCATCTACTATCAGCCCGCCTCCGTCATCCTCAGCCAGGCCAAGGCCATGAGCTATGAGCCCACCTTCTTCGGCGTGGACGGCATGGACGGCATCCTCACCATGCCCGGCTTCGATGCCTCTCTCGCCGAGGGCGTCATGCTCCTGACTCCGTTCTCCGTCAACTCCGAGGACGCTGCGACCCAGAGCTTCGTCAAGACCTACACCGAGAAGTACGGCGTGGAGCCCAACCAGTTCGCTGCCGACGCCTATGACAGCGTGTACATCGTCAAGGCTGCTCTTGAGAAGGCCGGCTGCACCGCCGACATGAGCTCCGCCGACATCTGCGAGGCGCTCATCCAGGTCATGCCCACCCTCAGCGTGGACGGCCTCACCGGTAAGGCCATGACGTGGAATGCCGAGGGCGAGGTTTCCAAGGCACCTCTCGCCGCCGTCATCGAAAACGGCGAGTATGTCATGAAGTAATTCAGCTTCCTTTCGTTTCATACGTCTCTCTCTTTGGGTCCGGCTGCCGGGGGCGCAAGCCCCCGACGGCCAAAGCCCTATTCTATGGCGGAAACAAAGGCAGGGGAGGGGGCAGACGCTTGCCCTTGTTTCTGCCACAGAAAAAAGATAAGATCGGGAAAAAGGGGTGTTTTTTCTATGGAATTTTTATCATACCTCATCAGCGGCATCAGCCTCGGCAGCGTGTACGCCATCATCGCGCTCGGCTACACGATGGTCTACGGCATCGCCAAAATGCTGAACTTCGCCCACGGCGACGTCATCATGGTCGGCGGCTACATCTCGTTTTGCGCGATGTTCTATCTGGGACTGCCCAACATCGTAGCCGTCCTGCTCGCGGTCGCCGTCTGTACGGTGCTCGGCATTGTGATCGAGCGTCTGGCCTACAAGCCGCTGCGCTCGGCGCCCAGCCTCGCGGTGCTTATCACCGCCATCGGCGTGAGCTACTTCCTGCAAAACTCCGCCCTGCTGATCTGGAAGGCCGCCGCGCGTGTTTATCCCCCCGTGGTCGAGGGAACGGCGAGCCTTTTCGGCGGTCAGCTCTCCATCTCCTACATTTCGCTCCTGACCATCGCGGTCTGCGTCGTCATCATGCTCGCGCTGACGACCTTCGTCAACAAGAGCAAGATGGGCAAGGCCATGCGTGCCTGCTCGGAGGATAAGGCGGCGGCGCAGCTCATGGGCATCAATGTCAACGCGACCATCTCCGCGACCTTCGCCATCGGCTCCGCGCTCGCGGCCATCGCCGGCGTGCTGCTCTGCTCGTTCAATACGTCGCTCATGCCGACCACCGGCTCCATGCCCGGCATCAAGGCCTTCACCGCCGCCGTGTTCGGCGGCATCGGCTCCATCCCCGGCGCGTTCCTCGGCGGACTGCTCCTCGGCATCATCGAGGCGCTGGCCAAGGCGTACATCTCCACGACGCTCGCCAACGCCATCGTGTTCGCGGTGCTGATCGTGGTGCTGCTCGTCAAGCCCGCGGGACTCCTCGGCAAGTATGTGCCGGAGAAAGTGTGAGGTGGCAACTATGGCAAAGCTGACAACGAAATTCAAGTCCTTGAAAAAGACCACCAAGGTCGACTTCGCGACCTACCTCGGCGTGATCGCCGTCTTCATCGTCGTGACCGTTTTGCAGAACGGCGGGATGCTCAACCGCAAGACGCTTGGTCTGCTCGTGCCCATCTGCTGCTATATGTCCATGGCGGTCTCGCTGAACCTGACCGTCGGCATCCTCGGTGAGCTGAGCCTCGGCCACGCGGGCTTTATGAGCGTGGGCGCGTTCAGCGGCGTCATCGTCTCGCAGAGCCTGCTCACGGCGGTCCCCAACGCGCCGGTGCGCCTTGCCATCGCCATGGTCGTCGGCGCGATCTTCGCCGCCATCGTGGGCCTGCTCGTCGGCACGCCGGTGCTGCGGCTCCAGGGCGACTACCTCGCCATCGTGACGCTCGCCTTCGGCGAGATCATCGCGGACCTCATCAACTGCCTGCTCGTCGGCTATGATGCCTCGGGCCTGCACATCCTCTTCAACGTTTCCGGCACCAAGACGATCGACGACCTCGGTCTCGACGCCACGGGCTACGCCATCATCAAGGGCGCGCAGGGCGCGACCGGCACCAAGACCATCGCGGGTCTTACCGCGGGCTTCATCCTTGTGATGGTGACGCTCATCATCGTGCTCAACCTCACGCGCTCCCGCGCGGGCCGCGCCATCATGGCCATCCGCGATAACCCCATCGCCGCGCAGTCCGTCGGATTGAACCTCACGAAGTATAAGCTCATGGCCTTCGTCACCTCTGCCGCCCTCGCCGGCGCGGCCGGCGCGCTCTACGGTCTGAATTATTCCTCGCTCCAGTCGGTCAAGTTCAACTTCAACACCTCCATCCTTGTGCTGGTGTTCGTGGTGCTCGGCGGGCTTGGCAACATCTGGGGCAGCCTCCTCTCTGCCGCCGCGCTGACCATCCTGCCCGAGGCACTGCGCCAGTTCGCAGATTACCGTATGCTGGTCTACGCCATCGTGCTCATCTTCGTGATGCTCGCGACCAACAATCCCCAGTTCAAGGCATTTTTCGCAAAGCTGCTCCCACGCCGGCACAGCGCCGATGAAAAGGAGGTTTGACTATGACGCAGAAAACAAAGCTCGTTCCCGTTACCCGTGAGCCGGCGCTGCTGCCGGAGCGCGATGCGGATAAATCTCCCGTTCTCGAGTGCATCGACCTCGGCATCACCTTCGGCGGCCTGAAGGCGGTCGACAGCTTCAACATCACCATCGGCCGCACGGAGATCGCGGGCCTCATCGGCCCCAACGGCGCGGGCAAGACGACCATCTTCAACCTGCTCACGAAGGTCTATCAGCCCACGCACGGCACCATCCTCCTCAACGGCAGGGACATTCACGGTCTCAATACCGCGCAGATCAACCGCGCGGGCATCGCGCGTACCTTCCAGAACATCCGCCTGTTCCAGAACCTCTCGGTGGAGGAGAACATCACCACCGCCATGGACACCCAGATGCACTACAACATGGCCGAGGGCATCCTCCGCCTGCCGCGCTTCTGGCGCGAGGAGCGCGTGGTCCACGAGCGCGCGATGGAGCTGCTCTCCATCTTCCGCATGGAGGAGTTCGCCGACGCCAAGGCTGGAAGCCTGCCCTACGGCGCGCAGCGCCGTTTGGAGATCCTCCGCGCGCTGGCGACGAATCCCTGCCTGCTGCTGCTCGACGAGCCGGCGGCGGGCATGAACCCCAGCGAGACGGCGGAGCTGATGGAGAACATCCGCTCCATCCGCGATACCTTCAAGATCGCGGTGCTGCTCATCGAGCACGATATGAACCTCGTCATGAACATCTGCGAGGGCATCGCCGTGCTGAACTTCGGGCGCATCATCGCCAAGGGCTCGCCCGACGATATCCAGAACAACCCCGAGGTCATCGAAGCATACCTCGGCAAGAAGAAGGAGGCGTAACGATGGCGCAGATCTTAAAAGTTGATGATATCCATGTGTACTACGGCAGCATCCACGCCGTCAAGGGCGTTTCCTTTGAGGTCAACGAGGGCGAGGTCGTCACGCTCATCGGCGCGAACGGCGCGGGCAAATCCACCATTCTGAACACGATCTCCGGCCTACTGCACCCCAAGATGGGCAGCGTCCTCTTTGAGGGCCGTGACCTCAAGGGCGTCGCGCCGCACAAGATCGTCGAGCACGGTCTGGCGCAGGTCCCCGAGGGACGCCACATCTTCCAGCAGATGACCGTGGAGGAGAATTTGCAGATGGGCGCGTACACGCAGCCCAATTCCACCATCGAGCCGGGCATCGCGGACGTTTACGAGCGCTTCCCGCGCCTGAAGGAGCGCCGCCGTCAGATCGCCGGCACGCTCTCCGGCGGCGAGCAGCAGATGCTCGCGATGGGCCGCGCGCTCATGAGCAAGCCCAAGCTCCTCATGCTCGACGAGCCGTCCATGGGCCTCGCGCCCATTCTGGTCGAGCAGATCTTCGACATCATCCGCGAGCTGCACGCCGCGGGCACGACCATCCTGCTTGTGGAGCAGAACGCGCAGGCGGCGCTCTCCGTCGCCGACCGCGCCTATGTGCTCGAGACCGGCAAAATCTCGCTCACCGGCACCGGTGCGGAGCTGATGGCCAGCGATGCGGTGCGTAAGGCGTACCTCGGCGGCTGAGTCCTTCAAAACCGAATCTCTTGACGCGGCGACGCGGCCCTGCTATCATAGGCATAAGATAGGGGGGCCGCGTTATGCAGTTTTATGAATTTGGCGACGCGCTTCGTCCGCTGGGCGAAAAAGCGCCGGAGAAATGGGAAAATGTACTGGCTCTGCTCGAGCCGTCGGAGCTTTCTGCGGTCACGCTGCCCGATACGCTCACGCCGCCGCTCACGTCGGACAGCGTGTACGGCTCGCAGTTGTGCGCGCTCCTGACCGATCAGAACGGCATCACCGGCCATATCCGCATCCCGGCGCGGGGCAGTCAGGCCGCCCGCCGCTTCGCGTTTTCGTGGTCGCAGGGAAATGTGCTCATCGTCGATCACGACCGTGTGGTCGCGAACTGTCTCGACGCCATCCGCGCCATGCGTCCGCATAATGCCGACGGGGCGGACAATTTTCTCGCCGACCTGCTGCTCACGCTGGTGCGGGACGATCTTACGGCGCTCGAGCAGCTTGAGGAGCGCATCACAAATCTGGAGCAGGAGGTCCTGGCCGACAACACGGACCGCTTCATCCACCGCATGAGCGCCATCCGCAAGGAGGTCAGCCGCGCGGACCGCTTCTATGCTCAGCTCGCCGATTTCAGTGCGTCGCTGCTGGAGGAGGCGGACGACCTCTTTGACAAGCGCTCTACCCGACGCATGAATTATTTTCTGCGCCGCGTGGAGGCGCTGAAAAATGAGACGGAGCGCCTGCGCGAATACGCCATGCAGGTGAGCGGCGAGTACCAGTCGCAGGTGGACATCGCGCAGAACCGCGTCATGCAGCTTTTGACCATCGTGACGACGATCTTCCTGCCGCTCTCGCTCATCGTCGGCTGGTACGGCATGAACTTCGATATGCCGGAGCTGAGCTGGGAGTACGGCTATCCTGTGGTCATCGTGCTGGCGGTGGTCATCGTCGCCGTGCTGATCCGTTACTTCAAGCGCAAGAAATGGTTTTAAGTTTTAAGGAAATAAGAAGGAAGTCCGCCGCGGCGGACTTCCTTCTTTGCCATAAGAGGAGCTTACAGGCTCTTCTCGTAGCTCTCGATCATCTTCTTGAACGTGTGACCCGTAGTACCTTCGAGATTCTGGGGAGAAAAGGCCGCTTTTGCGGCGTTTGCGCGCAGATTCAGGAGGTATTTGTCGGTGCTCTCGCCGGTGAAGATTTTGATTTGCAGCCGCATGGAGCCGTCGTCCTCGGGCGTGACGTAGATCTTGTCGATATACTGCTCCACAAATTCCTTATTGATGACGCCGCTCGCGGCGTCTTTTTTTGCGTCCTGCAAGACCCGCCGGATGGCGGCGATGTGCTTCTGGAAGTCCGCGGCGCTGTCCCGCTGCTGCGTCAGGTCGTAGAGCTCCTTCTGCGCGTCCTCGATCTCCTGCGCGCATTGGCGGTTCATGGAGAGGAAGTCGTGGTCGCTCAGCTCGCCCATGGCGTTGTAGGTGAGCAGCTTCTGCTTTTTCTTCTCCGCTGTCTCGACCTGCTGCTCCAGCGCCGCGATGCGCTTGGCGAGGTCATCGCTGCGGTCGAGGGATTGGTAGAGCGCCACGTACTCGTCGATGAGCGCGTCGGCGTCCGCGTCGCTGTCAGTGAACAGCTCAAAGAGCAGGGGCTTGAGCTCGCTTTCGTAGATGGCGAAGGAGGGACAGGAGTCCGCGCCGTTCTTGATCTTGCCGGAGCAGACCCACTTGCTGCTCTTGTTGCCCCTGCGGTCGACGGAGTCCTTGCGGTAGTACGCCGCGCCGCAGTGGGTGCAGTACAGCTTGCCGGTGAAGAGGTTCGCGTGGTTGCAGATGCCCTGCCGGTTTTTCACGTCCTCGCTCCGCTTTTTGAGCACCGCGTTCGCCTGCTCCCACAGTTCCTCGCTGACGATGGCGGGGACGATCTCGCCGGTCTCGTCCTTGAACATCACCCACTCCTCCGGCGGGAGGAACTTCTGCTTCTTGGTGAAGATGTCCATGACCTTGACCTTGTTGCCGACATAGTAGCCCTTGTACTTGG
>Ga0256405_10010282_pt1 | contig 12428 bp, 7 predicted proteins | sample RumenRJG_02DNA_FD_189096 | JGI IMG/M metagenome (GOLD analysis project Ga0256405, IMG submission 189096) | Bovine rumen microbial communities from Lethbridge, Alberta, Canada - RJG_02 | ecosystem: Host-associated > Mammals > Digestive system > Stomach > Rumen | place: Canada: Alberta | collected...
CATCAAAGCCTCCACCTTCGAGAACCTCATACACAAACTCTTCGATGCCGTCCAGCTCCAAGTCAACGCCGGCATCGCCAAACCGAAGGAATGGTACATCGTACCCTTCCCGGTCATAGACCAGGCCATCCACTACATCATTGAAGGAAAGCCCGTCGCCTACGACCACACCATCCAGCAACTCATCCTCCTGGACGAACCTGAAGATGTTGCCCCTAATAAGGGTTCAAAAAACGAAGGCTTCTTAGGCCGTATATTCCACAGAAAGAAGTAAAACTATTATGGCAGTAGAATCACACGATAAAAAACTCAGCGAACTCCTGACTTGGGTTGGCCAGGGTAAAGCGCAACTTCCAGAATTCCAACGCAGCTGGGTCTGGGACGACACTAAGATATGCAAACTCATTGAGAGCATTACATCCGGATTTCCAATGGGCGCTGCGATGTTCCTTGAAGGGCATGGCGATTCCGTGCGTTTCAAGTGTCGCCGTTTCACCGGTGTCAAATGCCCGGATGATGTTTCCCCGGATTGGCTCGTCCTCGATGGACAACAGCGACTCACAACACTCTATCAGGTGTTTATGTGCAAGAAGGCCGTCGAGACTCGCCTGGATACCAATCGTGACAAGACCATATTCCGGTATTACTACCTCGACATTCAGAAATGCCTTGACCCTGAGGCCGACAGACTCGATGCTATCGTGTCCATATCCGACAAGAAGCAGATCCTATCCGACATCGGTCGTACCGTTGTTCTGGATCTCTCAGCGCAGGAGAATGAGTTTGAGCACCTGATGTTCCCTCTTAATTTGGTCTTCTCCCCTAATGAGATTGACGACTGGCGTTTCGGTATGGAAGAGCATTTCCAGAATGACTCTGAGCATCGCTTGCTGTTCAGAGACTTCTCCCAGAAGATTCTGCGCCCAATCCAGGACTACCAGATGCCCGTTATTCAGTTGACGAAAGACACGCCCAAAGAAGCAGTCTGCCAAATCTTCGAGAACGTCAACACTGGTGGTGTTCCTCTGACCGTGTTTGAACTCGTGACCGCCACCTTTGCGGCAGATGAATATGACCTCCGTGCCGATTGGAATGCCGCTCGTAAGCAGTATAGCGATAAGAAACTAACCATTCTTAAAGACATCACTGGAGCCAACTTCCTGGCGGCTATGACACTACTTGTGACATACAAGAAGAGTCTTGCCGGAGAAGGAGTCGTATCTTGTAAGAAACGAGACATCCTGCGGCTATGTCTGGATGACTATAAAGCTAATCACGACGCTCTTGTTGCCGGTTTCGAATCTGCGGCGGCATTCCTGTCCCACCAAGGCATCTATAGCGAGCGAGACCTCCCCTACACCACGCAGTTGATTCCGCTTGCGGCAATCTTTGCATACGATAGCGAGTTGAAGGAGAAACGGCCTCTTATGCTCGGCCAGAATCTTGATCTGCTGGCAAAATGGTACTGGTGTGGTGTCTTCGGAGAACTCTATGGCAGTGCCAATGAAGCACGTTTTGCTCTCGACATAGCCAATATCTTCGATTGGATCTATAACGGCTCACAGCCCGATACAGTCACTCGTTCCAACTTCCAGCCCACACGTCTGCTGTCAATGCAAACACGAAATAGCGCCGCATACAAGGGCGTTATGGCTATGATTATGCAAGACTCCCCGCTTGACTTTATGAGCGGCAGCAAGATGGATATTGCCTCGTATCTGGACGAAGACACCGACATTCATCATATCTTCCCGCAGGCTTATTGCGAAGGCGAAGGTCTGCCGATTCGTAAATGGAATTCCGTGGTTAACAAAACGCCTATTTACGCTTCAACGAACCGTTCTATTGGTGGCCGTGCGCCAAGCGAATACATAAAGACGATGAAGAACAAAGGTCTGTCAGACGAACAAGTCGTCAGTGCAATTACCTCTCACAAGGTGAACTATGACCTTCTTGCTGCTGACAACTTTGACGCATACTTCGTGGACCGTGCAATAAAATTGCTTAACCGCATCGAGAAAGCAACTGGAAAAACCATTTCCGGGCGCGATAGCGAAGAGACTGTAAAAGAATTCGGACAAACTCTTGTTGAAGAATAGAATCTATGTTCCTCCTCAGCCTCATATTTTTTCCAAAACCTGTATTTGACTGTATACCGTGCCATCAAGGAATGTGCGCCTCTGCTGGGGTTGGATTTTGAGACGAAGGAGAAGTAGGATTGAAAGGGTAACCTAATCAGGATGTTTGTATGATTTTTTATTGTTGATCATGCTATTCACTGATCAAGATGCAAAGACAATTATGAATGCAATAGTAGCAGAAACCTATTATTGCAATGCTGCCTTTAAATATCTTGATTATGATGGTGGCCTTCAAATGATATCAAACTCTACTGTTCAGTTCACACGGCAAGATTCTCTCAATGATAATTGCGATTGCAACGTTGAAACACTGGTTGATTTCTCATTCTTTGAATCATTAGGATTAGGTAAAGACCTTATAAATAAGTACAAAGCGAAGATAAAACGCGAAATCGAGCAATGCGGTATCTTGAGCCTGGGAAAGACTAACGACAATGAAACACTTTGGAAAGGGTACTCTAGTGATGGGTCGCTTGGAGATGTCATTTGCGTGGAACTTGACCCTAAGAAACTGATAGACGTTCTCAAAAAGCCTTTGCTTCAAGTTCATTACTTCGAGGATGCCTCCCAGAAAATTCCTGTTAGTTTGCTGTTTTCTGGTACAGATAAGGTACTGCAGAGATTTTTCTTCTACAAGTTCTACACTACAAAGTTCAAATGGGATCTTCCCCATAAGAAGCAGTGGGAATTAGAAGATGAACTCCGATTCGTTGATGTTACTATCCAGGAGAAACCTATGAATCGCATTCAGGTCCCCATCAATTGCTTCCGGAATATATATGTGAAACGGACAATGGACGAGGATCATGTCGAAGGAATTATAAGTTGTGCCAAGGGCATCCCTGTCACCGTTTTATGAATAAGGTAGAGTAATAATGGACCTTCAAGCAATACAACCCGATGCCCCATACCGAAGCGGCATCACCGGAAAGTACAAACTGCTGATTAAGAGCGTCGCGCCCAGATTTGGCAATTATGAGTACGCACTGGTGGATGCAGAGGGAAAGGAGTATTCGGCAAGCTCTAAAAAGCAATTCGCTGCAGGCCAAATTCTTCGGTGCATGGTATCATTTGTGGTGTCTAATGCCAGATTGCTTGTAACGAATACGGCTGTCTGTAGTAAACAAGATTTTGCAACGGCAATTCCAGAGCCTCCGAAGCCTCAGCCGAGACCTCTGCCTAAGCCTCAACCAAAACAGCCAGCAAAAGCCGTTAAGCCACACTCCGCACCAAAGCAGAAAGCCGCTAAATCACAGAATAGTAAACCCGCCAAAGTAGTATTAGGTGATCCCAAACACAGAAAGACAACCGGAACTTACATCTTTAGGGTAGCGGCGGTCAATCAGGACGGCGAAGGATACTCTTATAAAGTGATGGGAGCAAAGGGGCAACTGTTTGAAGCGAAATCAAAGGAGTACTTCCCAGAACAGACCCTTATAGATTGCCATACCAAAGTCGCTTTGACCCCTGGCAGCATTTTAAAGGTATCTATTTTATCTATTAAAAAGCATGAGCCCGTTATTGTAAAGCAGTCTGGTTCACATCATTCATCAAAACCTAACAAGAATTGGCGTAAAAGCAACGGTGGACGAGACTGGTTTGGTGGACCTAATGTAGGAGACCATTTCCATTTGATTTATACTCCTATGGGTAATAAGCGTTAGTTTAAGATAGCTAAATAGTCATTCATATGAATCCTGAAGAGATAGCCCTCCCGTGGTTTCCGATTACACCGGAATACATAGACAAGTACCACGATAGTGTACTCAAGTATCTGCGAGACGCCCAAGCAGAACGTGGCCAGGACCTGTCCAAAGACAGCTCGTACATAACCACTTTGGGCTTGCTGGCGCAAAGGGCAGAGCAGATCTTCAACGAGGTCTGCGCTGAATCTCTCCGCGCAGCTGAAGAGCTCACCAAAACCGATCTCGAGAAGGATATCAAGATCCTTGCAGCAGCTGCTTACCTGGAGGCGGACACCAAGTCTCCGGCAAGGAAACGGTATATGGCCATACTCACATATCTGCTTGCCCTTCTCAAGTCAGATATCTCGGATGTCCTGGTACCTCTGTACATCCGGTTTATTAAAGCTGATGATATTTATAGCGTTGGGTTTAACTTCGATGCTATAATAAGTTTTGATGTCCTCATCTTTGTTAAGGCCCTCAATAATGCTTCAGTGACCAGTTGTGCCGACGATATATGGTATGAGAATCACGGTACTGTTCGCATCAATAAGGACAGTATTTCTCTCTATGATCTCAACCGTTTCTTTATCAATATGAAGATAAAGGGCGGCACAAGTTTCAAGTCTCTCATAACAGCTGAAGAAGGTGGTATAGAAATCCTCCAGGATAAGCGCGAGAAGAAACTCTTTACGATTAACTCTTTCCTTAACACCCTTACAGACATCCATCCGGAGGCTTTGGAGGAAGAGAAGAAGAAAGTCTATGCGGACGGTGATTATCTTACAGTTCGTGTTCTGAACAAATCCTACGACACAATTTTCGCAGAGAGTATAGACCCGGCCTATGAAACCGTTGCAGGTCAGATAGTCATTGAGTCCGCCTCCAATATTCGTGGACTATATATGACCGACATAACGCGAAATATTAGTCTGGGCGCACTCATCAATGTGACGTACCGTCTGGATGGCTCATTCTTCGCTATAGACGATACCGTCATAGACTTTATCCGCAAGACCTTCTGGGAAGACGATGAGGATAATCAGCATTACATGAAAATGAATGCGATGCTCCTCTTCCCGTACAATGGGCTGGTTAAGAATACATGGATTACCGAGTATGGCTTCTTGGTTCGTACCGAATATGAGGATTTGCCACGTTATAGCTATCGCTCTCTGAATATCGAAACTTACGATGATGGGCTAGACTTTTTCTTGGCCACAGTAGGAGAAGAAATACCAGAAAAAGAGTACTTCGAAGAAAAAGTGGCAAAGGATAATCTGATGCGGCTTCTTCTTTACAACAACGAAACAATCACTTCACCCGGGAAACCAAAGAAAGTCAATCGAACCATAGAGAAAGACCTGATTAGCCTCTTGCACAGGACCCTTGCTATTAAGCAAAATAAAGCGCTCAAAGGTTCAGAAAAGAAGGACAACTATATCAGTATCTGCTGTGCCCTTGCTGCCATTGCAGAAGATGTAGAGGATCTGGATTATTATACCTTCTCTCGCGCCTATCTGCAGGCGGTGATAACATTCGCCAAAAAGAGATTCAAGGACATCAAGGTTCCTGAGGAATTGGAGACAAAAGACTATGGCGTACTCCAGATGAGAACGATGGCGGCCGTACTCCAGGAGTATGACAACCCTGAAGAATCTCAGGTCCTCATCAACGTCATTGATCAGTTAAAAGATACAGAGATTTCCGATGTGGCTAAGTTAGTACAGGCATCCAACCGCTTTATTGGGAGTAACTCTCTTGAGAGGCTTCGCGGAGACCTGCATCGTGAGATTTGTACTATTCTGAATGTTACGGACGCCATCGAAGCAGACCAGGAAGACTCGAATAACGGCGCTTTCCCGTTCCTCCCAGAAGACGATCATATCGAACATAAGATGTCCTGGGTCTACGACAATGCCTCTGGCGCCCCGAACGAAACAACACAGAGTGGGAAGATACTCAAGACACTGTGCGCATTCATGAACCGCTATGTTGAACAGGGCGAAAGCCATCTTTACATAGGTACCGATGAAAAGCGACGTTATGTCAACGGCATCCAGGCTGATATAGATTTCCTTATTTCCAAGGGTGAACTTACAGCTCAGGGAGACCTTAACGATGAGTACTGCCGGCACGTTATGACAATTGTTAAGAAGCGTTTCCCGGATACTTATCAATACGTAAGTCCACATTTCCGCGAAGACGGAAAAGTCCTGGATCTGTGTGTCTCTCCAGCTCCACAAGGAATAGTCTATCTCGATGGTGTTCCGTATTATCGCTATGGTTCAGAAAGCCGTATTATGCCGGATAATATCAAGCAAGAAATACTGGATAAGAAGTACCTTTTACATAGCGACATGACAGATAAGATTGATTCAATAAAGCGTGCTATCCAGTCCGGTAAAACGGTTATTCTGAAAGGATATGATTCTTCCAATAGTAATACGTCAGGTGATGACCGTACTTTGGAAGTATTCAGCTTCGTTGATAATGGTAGATTTGATGCTGTCTGGGCTTTTGACTACAATTCTAAGGAGAAAAAAAATAAGGTGTTCTTGCTCAAGAGAACTGCTGCAGTTGAGATTACAAACAGAAATTGGGTGTATAGCAAACAGCACAAAACCTTCCCGCTTGATATCTTTGGCTTCTATGGTACGGAGAAGATACCCTTCACAGTTGAATTAAAGACGCCTCGAGCCAAGAATATTCTCCTTGAACAATATCCGGATGCGAAAAATAACCTTGAGGTCTTGCCTGAAGGGCGTTGGCGCGTATCAACGACGTTGTTAAACAATCTCTCCATGTCGGCTGCTTGTGGTTTTTATCTCACTTTTGCAGATGATGTGGAAATAATCGATTCCCCGGAATTCAAAGAGTTTGTTACAGAACGCCTGTCTCATTTAGTAGAACACCTATAACGTCTGATCAGCTTATGGACCACACCAAAATATCCAGGCTCCTTCGCCTGATGAAGCTGCTCACGGGCAATGTGTCCACCACCATTGACCAGCTGGCGGCACAGATGAACACGACTTCGCGGACGGTCTATCGCTACATTGAGACCATCCGCGAAGCGGGCTTCGTGGTGAACAAACTCTACGGCAACGTGTACGCCATGGGCAAGGTCTCCCGGGGCCTCACGGACTTCAAGAAGCTCATCTATTTTACGGAGGAGGAGGCCTACCTGGCGGCGAAGATGATCGAGGGCATCGACAACAACAATGCCCTGAAACGGGACCTGCAGCGGAAGCTGGCCAGTGTCTATGATTGCACCAGCATTGCCAATTACATCGACAATCCGGCGAATTCGGCCAATATCGAGGCGCTGAACGATGCCATTCGGGAGAAGGTGCAGGTGGTGCTTCGGGGCTATGAATCGGCCCATAGCGACGAAATGCGGGACCGTCTGGTGGAACCCTTCGCCTTCACGCCCAACATGATTGACGTGTGGGCCTACGATGTGGAGAAGGCCGATTGCCGGGTGTTCAAGGTGATGCGCATCCATTCCGTTGAGGCTACCGAAACGCCCTGGGCATTCGAGGATAAGCACGAGGTCAAAAAACCGGATGTCTTCCGGATGACCGGTTCGCCGGTAGAGAAGGTGGTCCTGCAGCTGAACACCCGCGCCAAGAGTCTCCTGGTGGAAGAGTATCCGCTGGCAGAAAGAGACCTGAAGCGGGAAGATGGCAACTGGGTGCTCCGGACCACCATCAACAGCGTCGAAGGCGCTGGCCGCTTTGTCATCGGACTTGCTGCCGACATCAAGATCCTTCAGGGCAAAAAGCTCCTGGACTACATCAGGAAGTACGATAAGAAACACATTCAGAAACTATAATTTAGAGTATTATCCCTCCTTAAGATTTATGATGATAGAGAGCAAAACAGCATACTCATATTTAATTGAGCACATGGAGTCTCCTTCTTTTAAAAAGGTTCGAGACATTGCATGTGATTTTGTACGTAAACTTCCGACGGAGTTATGTGATGAATTATATGAATCACTAAATCGAGGTGTTGACGCTCTCGATTCCGAGCCATCTTTACAGATGTACTTTTATGCCTTCGGAGATATGCATGTTGCAAAGTTAGAATATGCTTTTGACCACCTTCGCCCTGCTTTATGGAAGGAGAAAGAAATAGAGATTGTGGATTATGGATGTGGACAAGGATTGGCAACATTGTGTTTGCATGATTTTATTTTCAAGAATAATCTTCCGGTTGAAGTTCGTAAGATTGTATTGATTGAGCCGTCCGAAATGGCTCTAAAGAGAGCGGCTCTATTATGCTCGCGTTTCTTTCCTGATGCTGACATAGAAACAATTAGTAAATCTTTTGAGGATTTAACCATAGAAGATTTGAATCTATCTAAAGACACCCCAACTATACAACTATTTTCGAATGTTTTAGATGTGGATTCCTATCAAATCGAGACCTTTTCGGATATTGTACGTTCTGCCTCAGTCGGAGTAAACGAGTATGTAATTGTGTCTCCTGTTATAAATGTCCAGCGGACAAATAGGATTAAGGAATTTGAGAGCGATCTTGGATTGGCACCGTATTTTAGGAGAATCTTAGATAAATATGAGTTAAGGGAGGACAAAGAGTGGACATGCGTGGTCTCTTTGAGTACAAGTCATAAGAGATTATCGATACGTTCGAATAACCTGGATGAAATCATAAAGGAGTCATCGTTTATTGTGAGCGAGAGAATTCAGGACAAAGACGCGTGTGATTTGGCATTCTCGAAATTATTTGAACATGCTGTTTTAGGAGAAAAGCGCTGTCAGAATCTTCTAGGTTTGTTTTACTCACATGGCATCGGTACGGAAACAGACGATAATGAGGCATTTAAATGGTTTTCTAAGTCTGCGGATCAAGGCTACCTTCCAGCTATGGGGAACCTGGTCGGATGTTATTTCGGAGGGAAAGGAACAGAAAAAAGTGAAGAAAAAGCAGTTGAACTCTTGAAAAGACTTTACAAGGCAGGATATGTAAATAGCTACCACAAACTTGCTGGGTGCTATTTTAAGGGATTAGTAGTAGAAAAGGACATTGAACAAGCAATTCGCATATTGAAAGAGGCTTGCACAAAGAATGGGGTCGATGCTATGTATTGTCTTGGAATGATATATGTTACGGGAGATAATGTTGAGAAAGACTTTACGAAGGGACTTACATATCTTAAGGCAGCAGCAGAAAGAGGTTCTGTTAAAGCAAACAGAATAATGGGTAATTTATACCTAAAGGGAAAAGGAGTAAAGAAAGATGTAGCAAAGGCTGTTTCCTGTTACACCTATGCTGGTTCACGATATGACCGGGGGGCAATGATTGCTTTAATTGATGTTTTTAATGATAAACAAAACGAGCACCTTTTTGGAAATGACCAGTATGATGTCTTTGTAAAAGCCGTTCGTCTTCAATTGCAAGAGGCCCATTTAATTGCAAGAACAGCGCTCAACACAGAGCCAAATGCAGTTACTGATGGTGAAGTTGTATACAGTAAAGATGGTTTTCGTTTGATTAGGACAGTCACTCATTATTATTTGTCAGATTTTGAGAAGCAACTGGACATTCCTATTTTCCCACATGCCGAAAAGCATCTTGTAAAGTCTATTATTAAAGACGGAGTAAGGGTTATATGTGACAGGGCCTTTGCCGGTTGTAACCGAATGACCGACTTGTCACTCCCTATATCTTTAAACATCATTGGAACTGGAGCATTTGCTGGATGTATTAACCTGGATAGAATAGATGTCCCTAATTCAGTTGTATATATTGGACGTAATGCTTTTAATTGTGACGGAGCTATACTGGACGGGAAAAAGAAGAATCCATTAGAGATAACAATTCCGCCATCGGTCGAAATGATTGATGGGAATCCTTTTGGTTATAATACAATTATTAAAAGCGAAAATAAGAGATACAATGTCATCGATAATGTTCTTTATAATGCTGATGGGACAAAACTAATCTCATATTGTCGACCAGAAAAATCTTTTGTTGTACCAATGGGGGTAAAGACTATAGGCATAGGGGCTTTTGCAGATACTCCAATAGAAGAGATCTGGTTTCCCAATTCAGTAGAGATTATTGAAAGCGGCGCATTCTCTGGATGTAATAAATTAAAAAGCATTGTTTTCCCAAGTTCTTTAAAGGAGATACACGAAGACGCTTTTCATTTATGCCATTTTGAGAATAATGCAGTATCACTTCCTGCAAGCATCGAAACCATTAGCGAAAAAGCCTTTGGATTCGGCTGGGAGGTGTTATGCGTTATTGTCCCTAAAGGGCGTGTTGATCACTATAAATCAGTATTACCAAAATGGTTTTCCGAACAAATCTGTGATGAAAAAGTGATTATGAATAATGGCTTATGTTTAAGTATTAGTGGAGAAGAAGTCATAGCAGCGAAAAGGACCATTGAAAATATTGTTATTCCAGAGGGCGTTATTCGTGTCAGAGCTCACTCTTTAGATACAGAGTACACAATCGAATCCTTAAAGATACCATCCTCACTTGAGAGCATTCATAAAAATGCATTTGATGAAGAAGTTATTATCAGAAGATTGCTTGTCCCCCAAGGGAAAAAAGAGTATTTTGGGGCATTGCTTGACGGTCTTTATGAAACAATCGAAGAATGGTAGGCAATAGTCATGAATTAATACAACGAGGGAACGGAGTACAGGTCCCGGCCCAATTCCCAGTAATCGTCTCAGCCAGTAGGAGCACGGATATTCCGGGCTTCTACTCAGACTGGTTTCTCCATCGATTGAAGGTAGGTTATTCCGCCTGGACAAATCCATTCAACGGGGTCAAGTCCTTTGTTTCATACCGGGATACCCGCCTTATTGTATTCTGGTCCAAGAATCCCGAATCTCTGCTAAAGCAGGGCGGCTTACTGGACTATCTGGAGGAGAAAGGCATCAATACCTACATCCAGTACACGCTCAACGATTACGTGGCAGAAGGGCTCGAAAAGGGCGTTCCTTCGGTCGAGAGACGCCTTGATACTTTCAAACGGCTGGTGGACCGCCTGGGTGTTGGAAAGGTCATCTGGCGCTTTGATCCACTGATCCTGACAGATTCAGTTTCCGTTGACAACCTTCTGTGGAAAGCTGAGGCAATCGGTAACGAACTCAAGGGCTACACAGAGAAGATGGTATTCAGTTTTGCTGACATTGCTGCATACCGGAAGGTTCGCGCCAACCTAATCAACAACAATATCCGGTACCGTGAATTCGGGGAGGCGGATATGCTGCAGTTCGCGGCTGGCATTCAACAGCTAAACCAGGCATGGGGCTACACACTGGCCACTTGCGGAGAGAAAATTGACATTGACGCTTACGGCATCGTACACAACAAATGCATCGACGATGATCTGATGATTAAGTTCTTCTCCGATGATGCTCGCCTGATGGAGTTCCTGGGCGTTGAAATCACCGGCGGAGACCTTTTCAATCCAGAGAAAACAATAATTAAGCACCGGAGCAACAAAGACAAGGGCCAGCGCCAGTTCTGCGGTTGCATCGTCAGCAAGGATATCGGCGAATACAATACCTGCGCCCACCTTTGTGAGTATTGCTACGCAAATAGTTCAAAAGAGGTCGCATTGAGGCATCTTCGTGAACACAAGTCCAATCCATTTGGGGAAACCATCTATTAACGAGATGTTTACAGTTGACAATCTCATATCCGACAGCCGCCGGCGAATAACCTGGAACCAGCTATACGAACGAAAGGAGTCCCTGAATCACGGGAAAAATATCCTTCAGACTGAAGATCAGCTTGCTGCATATCTCAGCTGGTATGGGGAAATGCACAAGGTCAAATGCAACATCGCAGCCCAAAACTTCCCCTATCAGGATCTGGGGATGAGAATTCACATTGTCGATTGGGGATGTGGTCAGGCAATCGCCTCGCTGTGCTTTCTGGAATCCCTTGAGCAACGCGACCTTCTATCCTACGTGAGGAAAGTTACACTGATTGAACCATCAAAAGTGGCTCTCAATCGCGCAAAAAGGAATATTGAACAGGCGCTGAATGGCCATTCTGTTGAGATTATATGTCTCAATCAGAAACTGCCTTCAAATGGCGCAGACAATGTGGCATTTGGGCTTGACCTCAATGAGACTACAACAGTTCACCTGTTTTCAAATATCCTTGACTTGGTAGATATAAGCCTAAGAAAAACGGCTGAAGTGATTGAAAATGGGAAGGGAACGCAATATGTGCTGTGCATGGGGCCGTGCAATGGGAACAAGAGCCGTATTGATGATTTCTGTAGTTATTTTACAGACCGCGTTGAATTCTCCAACGTTGATGACAGGTGCGTCGCACATACATCTGACACGAATTATCCCATCACCTGTAAGACCCGCTGCTTTTACATCCATACGGGCCTTAGCCATATAGACACGACGTTCCAGGAAGGCAAATACGAAGCGACCGGCGCTTACGATGATTATGATACGTCTGGTCTTATCAAGAATGGCCTTCTTACAGAAAAACTTGTCAGGGTTTACAACCACATAAGCCGGAACATGTCGGCCTATGACCGGGTATATCTGAAACCGGAAATGGGCGGAGATACACCTGACCT
>Ga0256405_10010284_pt1 | contig 12426 bp, 12 predicted proteins | sample RumenRJG_02DNA_FD_189096 | JGI IMG/M metagenome (GOLD analysis project Ga0256405, IMG submission 189096) | Bovine rumen microbial communities from Lethbridge, Alberta, Canada - RJG_02 | ecosystem: Host-associated > Mammals > Digestive system > Stomach > Rumen | place: Canada: Alberta...
CAGGCCGCTCCCCGGCGATGACGGCCCGGATGTCCTCGGGGTCAAAGCCCTCCCCCAGCGTGGAGGCCCGGAGCCGCGTCGGTTTATTTGCCCCCGGCGCAAGGAACGAGATCGAGCCGCCCCGCCCATTCATGGGCGGGGGCGGCTCTGGAGGATATACCCCCGCCGCGCCGCTGGGAATAGCACAGCCGGGGCCGCCCGTCAAGGGTAAACCGCCGCAGGCGGCGGCGCATACGCGCCCTTGACAGACAACTCCCGGCTATGCTGCAATACGGGCGGCGACGGGGGATATATCACAAGAGCCAGATGGAAAACGAGCGAGAAAAAACCTCGGGACAGAGTGTCTCGAGGTCACTTTTCCAAATCGGCCTTTTTCTCCGGCTTGGCAAGCTCGGGCGGCTGCTTTTCTTTCCATTCGTCCAGCAGGGCAATGATCTGCTCCTTCATCTGGCCGGGCAAGACCTCCTTGCCGAAATACTTCTCCAGTTCAGCGGTAGAAATAATCACGCCGCGATCCTCCTTTTTCTTTTCAGATAAGATACCGTCAATGACATCCCCGGTCAGCTTGCCCTCTTGATCCAGCTCCCGCATTTTCTTTGCCTGCGCCACGGAGGGGGAGGACTGCTCCCCGTCGATGGAAACGGCTACAAGCCTCTGATTTTTGGGCTTGATATAAGAAAGCTCCACAGCGGGCATAAAGCCCAGCTTCTTTTCATCGGCCATATTCAGCAGCTCCGGGACAAGGGAATTGAGCCGGAGATAGCGCATGACTTTTTTGTAGTTCATGCCGTGGGCCTCGCCCACGATCTCCACAGAGCGTTTGCCAATGTCCCCCTCGGCCACATTTTTCAGCCGCCCGCCCTGGTGCTTGATGTCCTCCACTTCCAAATCCAAAAGGGCAGCCAATTCGCTGGGTAGCATTTGATCCCGCTGCTTGTTGCTGTCCTTCATGGCTTGCACAGCCTCATGGTCGGTCATATCTCGGACGATAAAGGGCATTTCCTCCAGTCCCGCCAGCTCGCTGCCACGACAGCGCCGGTGTCCGGCCACGATCTCATAACCGTTCCCGTCCTTTTCCGGGCGGGCAAGGCCGGGCACCATCACGCCGTTGGCCTTGATGGACGCCACCGTTTCCTGCATTTTTGCGTCATCCCGCACCTGGAACGGATGGGGCCGGAAGGTGTGGAACGGGTGGACTTCGGAAAGTTTCAGATAGATCAGCTTGCCCTCCTCCACAGGCCGGGGCGGGGGAGCGGGTTCCGCAGGCGTGGCCGGGCCAGAGCCGATCCCGCTGCCAGAGGGAGCCTGCTCCGGCGCTTTGACCGGGGGCTTGTCTTTCGCCGGGGCGTCCTTTTTACTTCGGGACACTTTGTCTCGAGGTCGGGACGGCTGGCCCTTGCCGGGGGCCGCCTTGTCAGCCTTGGGTGGGCGGCCACGGCGGGGGGCAGCCGTCTCCTTGCCCTCCGCCGTTTTATCCGGGGCCTTGTCCTTTTCCCTCTTGCCGTGGGCAGCGGCGAAATCCACCACCTTTCCGGCATCGGGAGCCTCTGCCTCGGGGGGTGGGGGTACATCCATGCCGCCGGGGTCGGGGACAGCCTCGCCCATCTCAAAAAGGGCGGCCTGCCCCTCATGTTCCAGAATGGCCGCTTCCTCGACAGTCAAGGCGGGCTCCTCCGGGCCGGGCTTATCCACCTTGGGCGGGCGGCCACGGCGCGGCTTTTTTTCGGGAGCGTCCGCATCCTGCGCGGGCGGCTCCTCCTTTTCCACAGCATCCCGCGCCGCCGCTCGGCGCTCTGCCATGAGCTCGTCGATCTGATCCGCCGAAATAACAACATCACCGGACTCGGGGGGTGCGGGAATGTCGGGGGCAGGAACATCCGGCGCGGCTGCCTCGGGAGTGCGGGCCTCGCCTTCAGCGCCGGGGGTCGTTTTCTTTTCCTCCACTTGCTACCTCCTTTTTGTTTACTTGCACAAAATTTGCCTCGAAATTTCTACTGAAATTTTTTGCCTCCTTCCGGCCTACCCACGCAAAAAGACCGCCTGCAGGAGCTCCTGCGGCGGCCTTTTGCGTAATGTGATAGGCTCTTTTTAGTTTTCCCGGTTTGTCTGGGCCCGGAAACCCTTGTATTTGCAGCTTTCCTATTAGGAGGCAATCATAAGAGAAGGAAGCGCTCCAATAAACCCATATATCCTCTGTAAAGGATCACCCAGGAATGCGGAACACTTCGTCCAGCACGTCTTCTTTTTTCACAATAATGTGTTGCCCTATCATGCTCTGTCACACCAACAGCATCTACGATATAATAGCATTCTTTCGTGTTGGCATTAGGCGTAACTTCACGCAGACGATCGTCGTCGATGATGCGGCAGCCACGGCCCTTCATCTGTGTGTAGAGGACGTCGGAATGAACGTCCTTCATAAACAGCACAACCTCCAACGGCCTGACATCGGTGCCTGTTGCTACCAGCGTCACGGTGACGGCAATGCGGAAATCCTTCTCTATTCTCAGATCACGAATAAGGCCATTCGAGTCGCCAGCGGTGTAAGTGATCTTCTGTACAAAGTGCTCCGGCACTACGCCATCCTCGAACTCTTCACCGAATACCTGCTTGGCAACTTCGACGATCTGGGTTGCATGATTATCGTCCTTTGCGAAGATCAACGTTTTCGGGATGTATTCCCATTTCTTTTCACGGTCGGGGTAGAGCTCCTCGTATATGGACTTTTTATATGCCTCCAACACTTTTCTGATCTGATCCGGATTAACAACGGAACGATCAAGGTTGCTGGAGCTATAGTCAACTCGCTCCTCCATCAAAACAGAGGTAGAGCTACCGGTCCTGCGTGCCGTTTCCTTGACCACTGTGCCTGCCTGGAGTCTGCCGCCATGCTCGGTGACTTCGGTTTTGATCCTATATACGCGGGGCGGCACATTGACGCCATCTACTACAGAATCATCATAAGTGTACTGCTCGATGATATTGTTATTGAAAAAGGCATATGCCTCCGGTGTCGGCGTAGCCGTGAGGCCGAGCACGTGTGCCTTGGAAAAGTAATCCAGTACGGCACGCCACTTACCATAGATGGAGCGATGGCATTCGTCGACAATGATAAGCTGGAAGTAATCCGGCGGCAGTTTCAGATCATCGCCGAGCTGGATGACCTTGGTATCCTCTTTTTCCTCGTCCGCCGTGTTCTTCTCATCCTCGGCGTCTTCATCGGTGTCGCTGGGGATGGGGTTACCGGTCAGAACAGCAAACAGCTTCTGTATTGTGGAGATCACGATGTCAGCCTTGATGTCCTTATCCTGCTTCAGCCGTTTGATCTCATACAGCGAACTCATTTCCTGCTGACCTTCAGTACGATCAAAGGTACTGAATTCGCTCTCGGTCTGCCGCGCCAGATTGTTTCTATCCACAAGGAACAGGATTCTTCTGGCCGGGGTATAGTTCAGCAGACGGTAGCTGGCGAGGCAGGCAAGGTATGTTTTTCCGGAGCCTGTTGCCAAAATGGCGAGGCTCTTCTTTTTTCCGTTCTTTATGGATTTTTCGAACTCTGTTTCAGCCCTATACTGGCAGTCACGCAGACCACGCTTTTCCAAACGTGGCAGCGCACCGTATTCGGAAACTTGTCCGATCAGCTGCAGCATTTTCTTAGGAGAGTGCATTTCGGAAAGCTCTATATAGTCACTGTCCGGCTGCAGCATATTTTTGAAGTAGATTTTTCTCCCGTTCGCAAGGTAGACCAGCGGGATCTGGCCTGGGAACCACAGTCCATACCAGTCCTGCGGATTGCAGGCATAATCCTCAGCCTGCTGCTGTACTTCCTCGCCGAGCGGGTTTTCTTCGCGCTTTGCCTCGACGACAGCAATGGCCTTGTCGTCGACGAAGAGCAAATAATCACTCTCGGTATTGCCCAGCATCAGGGCTTCCTTAACAGCAGATGCGCTTTGCGGGACATACTCATCACGCGATACGATGTCCCAGCCAGCGGTGGTCAACTGCTTGTCTATCTTTTCCCGAGCACGTTCTTCAGGCAGCATATTTGCACATCCTTTCCTTTTAGATCTTGCCCTGATGGATAATTCGGGATCGGCATCTGATTAAACAGCCGCCCGTTAATTATCCACCGTTTCAAGGATATCCTCTATGCGGCAATGAAGAGTCTCGCAAATCTTAAGAAGAACATCCGTAGTGATGTTTGCCCCTTTACCCAGCTTGGCGATGGAGGCTGCGCTGATGCCAGCAGCATCCTTCAGTTCCATCTTGGTCATGTCTTTGTCTATTAGTAACTTCCAGAGTTTATTGTAGCTTATGCGCATTTCTTGCCTCCTTCTATTTGATACCCATCATCATTTTATAGTGTTGTTCTTGGTCCATGTGATGAAAGATCTCCCGGAACGTTTCTCTGCACTGTTCTATATCAATAACATCGTCCACATAGTGGAGCCCGTCATTAACTCCGTAGGTGGTTGCCGCTATGTAAGAAAGCATAGTGGTTGCCATGTCGAACTTGGTATAGTCTTCATTGCCGTCTGCATCATGCGTTAAATCTGGCTTGTGTTCCTCCAGTATAGTACGCCGCAACTGGCTGCCGTCATATCCGCATATCTGGAGGAAGTAGTACTCCAGAATTCTCCGGATTACATTGATGAGTGGGATCGCAGAAGTGACATCTTTCAACTCCTTATACTCATCCCACAGGGCGGCATAAGAATTCTTTACGGGATTCACGTTCATCCATTCCGTGGGGCAGTCCGGGTCACGTCTGCGCTTCAAGTCAACGGAGGAGCGATTTTCTCTCTTCTTGACAAGATAGAAAGATACAAACTCATACCTGTGGGCGTGTGGATATGTAATCTCCCGATGAAAATACGCGTTGTGAGTCAGGATGAATATCTGTTTGATAAAGTTTCCTTTCATCACAGCGCCCCGGTTATCTGCGTTGTTCCTACAAATCTCGATCATCTTTCGTACCTGTTCTCCGATGATGAAAAGTGCACTGCTATCCATGCTCGAAACGGGATCATCTATGACAACGATTTTCTGCCGGTCATCACCATCGCTCGTTTCACTTCCAAAAACTCGCTGTTGAAAGTACAGGAACGCAAGAAAATTCTTCTCTCCTTCGCTTAAGTCGGTAGCAACCAAACCAGTATCTGTCCGAACAACCTCGTAATGAAGAGGTGGCTGTGGCAGAAAAACTTCTGCACCTTTTTCGCTAAACATTACTTCGTTATGAGGTCGGACTACAAAGCCTTGGAACCCAGCGTCCAGAAGCATCGTGTTGATATTGGCAATGGCAGTCTCTGTCTCAACCGTCTGGCTGCGCAGATCGCGTAGTTCCCCTTGGATTGTCTCCACGATTTCATTCTGTTTGGTGATCGTAGCCTGAAGATTCTGCATCTCCAGACCCAGTGCGGTAACACTACGGTTATAAGCCTCGAACACGTCCCTCAACACAAAAGCCATGTGCTCAAAAACCAAGTCCCGGCACTCTTTCTTTTTCTTCGGGCCTGCTTCAACAATGGCATTGTTCTGATCGATGAGTTTGTTGAAGCCCTCAATCAAATCGGAAATCTCCTGCATCAGAGAGGCCGTTGGCTCCAGACTGACGATCTTGGTAGGTTCTTCCTGTTTCTCTCTAATGAGATCTATATTCGTCGTGATAGTAGCCCTCAGAGCAGCAAGTTTGTCTTGATACTTCTTTATTTCGACTGCCGGATAAATATCCTGTGGTATCTGCGATAATGGTACAAACAAAGCGTTTGCCGCATCTCGATAGGCGACCAGAAAAGCGTTAAGTCGCTGAATATTTCTTTCATATCTGTTGTCAAAACTGTCCGCCATCATCTTCTCAAAGTCATCCTGAAGAGGACGTGAACAGTATGGGCATTTGCCATCCGCCTTCTCATGATATGCTGCATGGCCTTGTCGGAACCACTCGGTAGCTCCGAGATCATTCAGGAAGGAGGCGAAGTCTGTCTGTGCGGTGTTTACGATCACCACACCCAGAATGTCCCCGCCTTCTATCTCATCAAGAACCGATATCTCAGCTATGGTGTTGAAACGGGGATATCTCTTAGCAGTATCAGAATACACTGCATCACACATTCTCTGAAGTTCATCCAGATCATGTTCGACCGGGTTGTGTCTTTGTACCTCCTCGGTAAACTGCCTGGATTTCTTTTTTCCTTCTTGCGTCTCATCAAACCTTTCACGCAGATCACTGGTCTTATCCCAGCAGTCTTTGAACAACTGCTTCTGAAGTTCTTCCTGGGTACCTCTTTTCTTCTCATATTCCGCAGACGCATCAGAGGATGCTTTCCTCGCAGCGGTCTGCAAGGCAGATTTCTCATCGATCTGCTCCTGGATTTTGACGTTTACATCGTTGATGGTAAAAACGCCCGGGAGAGAATGAAAATTGGCTACGTTATGATTGATAAAATCCTGATTGTAAACCAACGGAATGTAGTCTGCATGTGACCGCCCCGGTGCATATGTCACGCCTGTCCCGGACTGGATTGCTTTTGCTATGGTTGACTTCCCTGTGCCGTTATTGCCAAAGAAAAAGTTCACATATGTTGGTTCAATTACAACATGTGTTCCTCTAAAAGTAGCATCATCCAGTTCAATCTTAATAATCTCACTCGGCAGTTTTTCTGGCATTCATTTCCTCCACGTCACATCGGTCGTTTCATATTCGGAATTTGAGCCTGATCAAAGGCTTCAAACAGATTGACTTTATGCACGGACCACGCGCTGTGGTTTAAATCCGTGACGGCACAATCCATATTTAAATCAAAATAGATAGCATTTTTCTTCTCACACAGTTTTGCCTGGAAGAAAGGTGCAATAGGCTGGAAAGCAACCTTAATATCGCGCCCCACCTTCATTACACGTCGTATGTAGGCATACATTCCCATCTGTTCAGGGTCAGTTACGCCTCTCAGCTCGGTATTCTCCCGGCAGATAAGCGCCGGAAAGGTCTGTAGTTCTTTTATTCCGTCTTCAGTTAATCCGGAACACCTTTCAAATATCTCCGGAGGGACGAGTCTCTGACAAAGAGCACGATCGGCAGAAACTGTGACTATGTTATCCTTGAAAACAGATTCTTCACAGGTGACTAAGAGCTGATAGTACTGCTTACTGAAGCGGTGAACAGCCATCATTTCTTCTGCGCTGCCAATGACCGCACCTTGCTGAATATTGTAATTGAAATTAACTATGCCGCCCTGCTGATTTGTGACATTGACGTTGTTCTTTCCCGTCTGTCCTACAGCTAACATACCGGGAGGCATTATCTGCTGAGTAATGATTTCATTGCTCATAACCAGCCTCCCTTAAAAATTGAAATTCATAGTTCCATTGTTCGTGACATTCACATTGTTGTCACCATTCTGGATAACGTTAGTCTGTTGCTGAATAATGGTCGTCTTCTTTTCTTCCTGTCCCGGATCTTCTCCCGGGGCAGTTTTTTCATCTTCGGTAGTCTCTGATTCTGAAGCTGCTTTACCCTGGCGCTGACTGTGTCTAATCTGTTCCGCCCAAGAGTGCCTTTGAACCTTAAAGGCAGTAGCAATGGCCGCAGCCCCTTGCATAATGTTCTCCTTTTGCTGATCATCTGGGGTCACTGCTTTTGCAGCAGCGGCGACCGTTGCAATTGCACCTGCCATTGCCTCTGTATTTATTTTGGGTGTATTTATACTGCCAAGTACAGATGCCAGAGCCTCACCCGTTCTGAGCAGGGAGCCATTAATTACTTCATCATCTGTCTGATCACCATCATCATCCACCGCTGTTAAAGAGGCTGGAGCAGCTGCGGTTTTTACAACCTCTTGACTGTCCTTCTTTTCATAAAGGTTTACTATGATAGTTCTCATTATGGCATCGCCAAGATGCCCGTTATATTGCCGCTCTTTGTATTTAACCTTACTGCTATTCGCATCCAGAGTTGGTATACCAAGATAATTGCAATCTGCTCTATGGAGCAGAATGAAATGAATTATGCCCAATAGAAACGGCTGTAATTCAAATATAGTTTCATTCCTCAGCTCTGCTTTTGAAATAGATGTTCCGTCGGCCTTAATATAGAATCTTTCCCCATCCAGTATTTCGTTGTCATTTTCTATAACATCCAGGCAGGCCTTTACAAACCACCCCCGCATTTCAGGGTTAAGGTGCCACTTAACAAACTTACATACTCTGGCAAGGGCGTCCTCATATCTTTCCCTCACAGTACTATCAAAAGCAGAAATGTATGCTGTGTCATTGAATGGCACATTAATGCTTCCTTCTATTTTTCCTTCCCGATAATTTGATGTATCAGACGAAGAACCTGCTGTCTGTACTCCGGTAAATATATAAACCAGGTCCGACATAAAGATCGGATTCTTATGTTCATCCTTTATACCGTCCTGATGTTCTCTTGCGCTTGCGTCAGGCAGCGCAGCTTTTCTTAGAAGCAGATACAGAACGCATCCGCTTAAAAAGGGAACATTTTTTCCCGTCATTCTTCACCCTCCGAAAAAATAACTCAAAAAACTCAGAAAACGAGTAATGCATTCTCTCGGGCGTTGACAACAACTGAGCCAACGATAGGTTGAAAGCATAAGGTCGAGTCGAGGAAGATCTTATGCTCGCGCATGGCACGAGAGAAAATCACAATCTTTAGTATAACCGAGAAATGTGAATTTTTCAACTGCGATCGTGAATATTTGAGGCTGTTCCGCAAAAATCGTTGCGTGATTGCAGATTTTCGATCAGTCTCCGTCCTGGGCAAGACGTTAAACTACCTGCCGGAGCTGCGGCTTCCCACAAAGGCCACGTGGGATGTTTCGCAGTCACAGCGAAGGCACACGACAAGGGACAGGAGCCAGCAAGCGAACTGCTGGTCACCTTCAGGAAACGGGGACATCCCCGGACGAGGTGACCATGAACAGAATACTGGCAAGCCGTGATGGTTGTCTCCGTTTCGCAATATGCGAAAGGAGCCAATCTAAATGGCAAAAACGAAGAAGGCCGGGCTTGAGGCTGAATTCAAGCATGGAACATCAATCGGTGCTAATGGTGAGATTCTGTACGATTGCCCGATTGAAATTAAAGGACAAGCGGACCTTGACAACTATGGCATAGGTTGGGACGACTGTAAGACGTTGAACTTCCACGGGAGCGAGAAGATGACTGTGTATTTCTTCAAAACCGAGAATCGAGCTTTTGCAGAGTCACAGTGGAGCTATCTTGATACCCAGCATTCCAGCGGTTACTACAGTGTCAGGTGTATGGTCCCTGGCAAAAGGAAAGCGTTCATCAAGTGCAGGGACACTAACAAATGCTCGGCCTGTCCATATGGGATGACTCCGGAGACGAAACAGGCTCCGGTGATCTCATGGGATGGACTGCTCGAAACCGGCTGGGAGCCGGATGCATCAGAATCCGTTGAGCATCAGGTGATGGCAAAACTGGAATATCAAGCGATCCGTACTGTGATGGACGCAGAGGACCCGAGGATTGCTCTGGCTTTTGAAGCCAGGGTACTGTATGGGGATTCCGTAAAGGAGATCGCCGTCGACCTGGGTGTTTCAGAGCCGAGGGTTTATCAGCTGATCAACCGCGCCAAGGCAATCGGAAAGCAGTATAGAAAGGACAACGACAATGAATAAATCGGAGGTAATAGAGAAAATAATGAATAGTGAGAACGCTTCAGTTTTTGTTGGCATCACGGGAATTGTAGCCTTGGTCAGTCTTGACCTCATCACCAAACGATCCTATAAGATGGACGCCCAAAAGGACAAAATCGCCCTTGCTCCTGGCGGTACTGGAAATATGCAGGAGCTCAAGGAACAGGAAAACAAGCAATAACAAATTACACCAGCCCGGCTTGTAAACACCGGGCTGGTATTTCTGTCTATATGAATTTTTCAAGGTACAAACGAATATGCTACTTGAGATATTACCATTCTTCCCGTTGACATTGTAGACCCTAATTATATACGACGAGAAAAAGGGAAAGGCAGCATCGGAACTGATCACTCCGATGCCGCCACTCTTTACGCCTGTTCGTCCAGTCTCCTGATGACGATCTCGTTCTCATGTACTTCCACGTCAATCTGAGCCCCAACGTCAAAGCCAGCCTCTACAAGCCACTTACCGTTGAGGTTGATCTGCGGCTTTGATAGCTCACCGCCGTCTGATCCTCGATACGTCCCATACCCGTGGACCTTCATGAAGCGATGTCCCTTTTCTTCTCCAGGAGCCGCAGGGACGATTGCTATCTCTTCAGTTACTGTTGTCGTCGTTTTCTTTGATACCAGTTTTGCCATACATTGTCCTCCGTCGCTTTGGAATGGTTGCATTGTGGAAAAAATGCGCCGGTCGGCACAAGACGTCGGAGCTTTCTCCGAGCGAAAGATAAAAAAGACTCCTCCCAGATCTGGCGAGGATTATGTTTGAGTATATGCTCATTTTGATGGAAGGGCAAGATGGCAAATTTCCGATTATTTCCTCTCAGTAAAATCATAGCCACAACCTACCCCAAATAGTAAAATCATTGACTCGTTTTCACCGAAAAAGTAAAATCGTTGACTCGTTTCCGAAAAAAGTAAAATCGTAGCCACAACCTTGCCTCTGCAAGAAGTCTGGATATGTTTCCGCAGAGAATAAAAGAAGGGCTCCCATCACCCGGAGCGGATTGGCCCCGGTGATGGAAGCCCCTTGATTTCAGGCTTTTCGCGGCCATTTTCAGTCCTTATGTGTTAGTAAACAGACGGTCTCAACGTGGCACGAGTCAACGAAATAGATAGTCATTCTCCGTACCTGTTCGCAAAATCGCGGTCAGGAACATATCCACGGTTCTGCCTGTTCGCACTTTTGGCTCCAGGAACATATCCACGGTTTTTAGGTTCGCAAGGAACATATCCACCGGTTTTTGCCCATTAGACGTTCGTGGGAACATGTCGTCAATCAGCGGAGTTCAGTGTTGTAGCCGAAGCACGATTATTCGTAAACAAAAAATCTGTTTTCCGGATCAGCTTTTGCTTTATACATAGCGGTATCAGCTTTTTTGAAAATCTCGGAATAGTTATTCTCCTGGCCGTTGTAAGCGGCAATTCCAACACTGATACTTACCCCTTTTTCATTATCTGGCAGCAAAACATTTTTTGAGACGCCTTCAACAAGGTCTTTTGCAATTTTGCGGGCGTTTTCCAAATCATTCGTATTTTTGATAAAAACAATGAACTCATCGCCGCCAAAACGTCCGACTATCTCATGATTTGTAAATATGCTGCCAAGGAAACCGCCAAGCTGAATAATAACGTTATCACCGACATCGTGGCCATATATATCATTGATCGATTTGAAACGGTCAACATCCAACACGAACAAAATGCCCTTCTTCGTTGTGCTATCTACCAGAAATTCATTGATTTCTCTGGTCAAAGAACCTTTGTTTCTTAAGCCTGTCATTTCATCTATGTCTCGTTGAATGCGGATTTTTCGAGTCAGGACAAATTCTCTTATACGGAGTAAATTTGCAATAACATTCAGGAAACTTCCAATAACTGTAAATGTAACAGCATTGACAAGATCAATTTGCCAGACATCTATTGGCTTTACTCCATGCGCCCAGATCAGGAAAACGGCGGAGGCAACACTTAACTCAATGGTCATGAAATATGGTTTATCAATCATAAACATTGGTGTAACCACCAAAAGAACGATGAATGTTGTTGCATTGTATTGAGGTTTATTAAGGTTAATGAAACATGCAAACAGGAATAAAAATGACATGGATATATAGATTAAGAACTGCGCAACGATGGAGTCTTTTTTCAAAATGAAAAAACAGACGATTGCACAGACAGAATAGAGGAAACCTATCAGATAGAACCATCTATTTGTTTCCATCATACTGTATTGCAAGGAGGCAAAATATAGAAGGCAGAATACGGCAGCCATTAAAAAATGAAGGATCTTCCAAACCTCAAAATTTGAGATATAGGCGTCTTTTTTTACTGCGTTGTATTCATCTTTTTCAATCCCACAGTAGAAATAATAATTCCGAATGGTTTTTAAAATACTCATATACCTCACCTTGCTCATCAAAGAAGACAAAGAACTGTTCTCTGAAATCCGGTTTTTGTTAGTGTAATCATCATAGTTCACCACCCCGTTTCTCATATACAAGCCGAACATCATAGCCAAGCTGCTCCATCATGGCGATGAAGGTCTTATTGACGAGTTGCTCTCGGCCCTTGGTAATGCGGTTCACATAGGCGACGGATACACAAAGTTTTTCCGCCAGCTCTGTTTGAGTGGTCGAGTCTTCGATCATTAGCATTTTCAAATCCATCTCAACATTATTCTGGAGCATCCGTCCACCTCCCTTGTACTTCAACTTATAACTTAAAAATTATAGCATGCCTT
>Ga0256405_10010285_pt1 | contig 12426 bp, 10 predicted proteins | sample RumenRJG_02DNA_FD_189096 | JGI IMG/M metagenome (GOLD analysis project Ga0256405, IMG submission 189096) | Bovine rumen microbial communities from Lethbridge, Alberta, Canada - RJG_02 | ecosystem: Host-associated > Mammals > Digestive system > Stomach > Rumen | place: Canada: Alberta...
GCCATAAACAATACCTCCTGAATAGTATGACTTCTAATATAACTTTTTAGCATATTATACCATATCAATATGCATTCTCAATAGCAAACAAAAAAATATTTTTTCTTTATGAACGGCTTTGCAGGTGTTTTGCGGATGATGATTAATATGGGTTAATATATAATAAACAACAATAATTATTAAATATTTCTATAATAAATAGTGTTTACTTATAAAATGGTCTCTAGTATAATATAGCGTGGGTTCAGGGAGATTGTATTGTAATTGGCACGATTCAGAATAGTTAATCATATTTTTTTTGTGTTAGCAGGAATTTTATTAGGTATGACGAATTAGTATGCCAAGGGGAATCCAATACAATCCATCTGGGTTGTGTGTCACTCTTATCTATGCTCGAAATAATTTATATTTATGTTTGCGGCTTAGGTAAGGAGATGGGCACAGAAGAGTTTATGTTTTTATTTTTTTAGGAAGGGAGATTTCACTATGGAAATGCTTCTTGGTTTCCTGGTGCTGCTGGCATGCTTAGTGGTGGGCGTGCGTCATGGCGGCATCGGCCTGGCTGTTGTCAGTGCAATAGGTCTTATTATCTTCACGTTTGTATTCGGTTATAAACCGGGTACTCCTCCAGTAAGTGTTATGCTTACCATCATGGCGGTTGTTACTTGCGCAGGCTTCCTGCAGACCGCTGGCGGTCTTACCGTTATGCTGAAGTATGCGGAGCAGTTCCTGCGCAGTAATCCGAAACGTATCACGCTTTATGCACCGCTTACGACTTGGTTCCTGACGATTCTCTGCGGTACGGGTCACGTTGTTTACACGATGTTCCCGATCATCTATGATATCGCAATCAAAGAGGGCATTCGTCCGGAGCGTCCGATGGCTGTTGCTTCGGTTTCTTCGCAGATGGGTATCAGTGCTTCCCCGGTATCTGTTGCGCTCGTTGGTTTCATTGGCTTCTTTTCGGCTGCAGGCCTGCCGTATACGGTTCTGAACCTGCTCATGGTTTCCATTCCGGCTACGTTCTGTGGTGTTGTTGTGGCCGCTCTTTGGAGCTATCGTCGTGGTAAAGAGCTGGCTGATGATCCGGAATTCCAGGAGCTCATTAAAGATCCAGAGGCTAAAGAATATGTTTATGGTGATTCGGAAAGCCTCATCGGCAAAGATATGCCGTCTTCGTACTATCATTCGATGTACATTTTCCTCATCGGTATCGTGGTTATTGCTATCCTGGGTAACTGCCCGCAGCTGCTGCCGGCATTCCCTAATGCTAAGGGTGTTCTGAAGCCGATTTCGATGACGACGGTTATCCAGATGATCATGCTCCTCATGGGTGCAATCATGCTGTTCACTTGCAAAGTCAAGGCGAAAGACGTTGGTAACAGCCAGGTATTCCGTTCCGGTCTCGTAGCTGTTATCTCCGTTTATGGTGTTGCCTGGATGGCAGATACGTATTTCTCCAACCACATGGCATTCCTCAAGGAAGTTCTTGGCTCGGCTGTACAGAATTATCCGTGGGCTTATGCGCTGATTGCGTTCTTTACTTCGAAACTTGTTAACTCGCAGGCAGCTGCAGTATCCATTGTCGTTCCGATGGCTCTGGGAATTGGTACCGATCCGGTAATCATCATTTCCTTCATCTCGGCAATTTATGGTTACTTCTTCCTGCCGACTTATCCGTCTGACCTGGCCTGCATTGGTTTTGACCGTTCTGGTACGACGAAGATTGGTAAGTACATCTTGAACCACAGCTTCATGATTCCGGGACTTCTCGGCGTATTCACGGGCTGCTGCGTTGGTTTCGTAATTGCACATATTCTCTACTAATCATTAGCAGAGGTTAAAGAAAAAGATGACATTTGCTGATGTCATCTTTTTCGCTTGTATGGGGGGATTTCTTGATGAAAGAGTATACGTTCCATTATGGTCACGGGACTAAATCCTTTTCACTCGATGAGTCAAAAGTAATTAAAGAGATTGAGATGCCGGCTGTGGAGCCACTGGTTGATGTAAAGCAGGCAGTGCTCGATGCCATTTACAATCCGATTGGTCAGGCACCTATCAATGAGATTATCAAACCGGGAGATACGGTCACTTTTATCTGTAATGATCCGACGCGGGTGGCAAACAGCTTTGATTTCATGCCTGTGTTAGTCAATGAGTTCAACAAATTAGGCGTTCCCGATGAAAACATGCAAATTGTCTTTTCGCTGGGAACGCATCGTCTGATGACGGAAGAGGAGATGGCAGAGGGTGTCGGCGAGGAAGTAGCGAAACGTATCAAAATGTTCAATAGTGATTGCAATGTTCCTTCGGATTTTGAGTATTTTGGTACTACCAGCCGTTTTACCCCTGTACTTATCAATAAGCACATTTGTCATAGTGATCATGTTATCCTAACAGGAACGATTGTTCATCACTATTTTAGTGGCTATGGTGGTGGACGCAAGGCTGTTTTGCCTGGATGTGCTGCGATGGAGACGGTAAGAAATAATCATAGCTTTATGATGGACCCAAATGCTGGACTGGGGCGGACAATTGGCAATCCGGTTTATGAGGACCAGATGGAAGGTGTTGCTCTATGGGCAAAGGGACGCAGCGTAATTTTGTTCAATGCGATTCTCGATGCGGAACATCGTTTCTTGAAAATATTTGCTGGCGATTATATCAAGGCGCATCAAGAGGCATGTAAGTTTGTTGATGAGGTATATGGTGTGCCGATTTCCAAGCAGGCCGACGTCACGATTGTCAGCTGTGGTGGTTATCCGAAAGACATCAATGTCTATCAGATGCAGAAAACTATGGACAATGCCGTGTTGGCCACCCGTCAGGATGGTGTGGTTATCCTGTTGGCTGAATGTGAAGAGGGAAGTGGCAGCAAGGTACTCGAAGAGACTTGTCGCGAATTGAAGACTGCTGACGCAATCGAAGCAAAACTTAAAGAACGCTTCGTTATTGGTGCCAACAAAGCGTATGCGATCACGCGTCTTTCGAAGAAAGCGCACTTCATCCTGGTTACAGGACTGGACAAACAATTGGCTAAAGATATGCTGTTTGCTGGGGCTGTTGACAGTGTGGAAGAAGCGTTGGAGCTGGCCGAGCAGTACGTGGGAAAAGACCCCAGTTATATTCTCATGCCGACGGGCAGTTTAACGGTTCCTCTGTTAAAGGCATAAGCGCATAAAGGCAAACAAAAAGAACGCATCCATGGATGCGTTCTTTTTGTTTGCCTTTAAACTTCGCGTTTCTGTTTGAGCAGGTCTTTGCAGAAGTCGATGAAGGATTGTGCGGCTTTGGAAATATAACGGTCCTTTTTCCAAGCAAGACCGACATCGACAAAAATTGGATCGGCGAGAGGGATTGCCTTGACACCTGGCGTGTCTTCGACTACCATATCTAAGAGGAATGCAACGCCAACGCCATTGGCAACAAGGCCTTTGAGTGTAATGACTTGGTTGGATTCCAGAACGATGTTTGGCGTTATGTTTTCGGTTTTCATTTTGGAAAGAATAGTCTGACGCAGGAAGGAACCTTCTTTGAGCATGATAACGTTCGTATCGGTGATGTCCTGCAGCGAAATGCTTTTTTTCTTAGCCAGCGGGCTGTTCTCCGGTACGCAGCACACGACCTGGTTTTTGGACATAGGGAGAAGTTGCAGATGATTTGAAGCGCCGGAGATGATGATGATACCGAAATCGAGATCATCCTGTTCTAACTGCTCACGGATGGACATCGAACCTTCTTCGTGCATGAAGATATCAAGATGGGAATATTGGCGCTGGAAACTCGAGAAGATTTTTGGGAAGAGATATGCTCCCATCATGGGCGGGATGCCAATTTTGATGGTACCTTTTTGGAGCTGTTTGTAGTCGTTGACTTCAAGAACAGCATCCTGAATGTTGCGGAGCGCAAGTTCGACCCGGTTGAGGAAGACGGCTCCTTCTGGGGTTAGAGACAATTGTTTTTGACTGCGGTCGAAGAGCTGAATGCCGAGTTCGGCTTCTAATTTTTTTATCGCTACGGTGATGTTGGGCTGCGAAACTCGCAGTCGCTCGGCAGCTCTGGTGATATTCCGCAGACGGCTTGCCATCTGGAAATATTCAAGTTGTCGTAATTCCATAGTATCGCTTCTTTCTCTATAAACTAGTTTTATTCGGTTTTTATTATATCATACTTTTTACGAATATATGATAAGATAACAAAAATTTATTATGGAAAATAAAAAAATATTTTTAAAGTGGTTCAGTAGGATTTTTCCGCTGGACATGGAATATATAAGTATGTGACATAAGGATGTAATGTGATTCGGGAATCGTTTCCTGTTTATTTACGGAAAAATTAGGGGGGCTATTATTTTGGAAATTTCAACTGTCATAGGTGCGGTAGGCGGTCTTATCTCCGTATTTGTGGGTATGATCATCAAGGGCGCACCGATCAGCTCATTAAATAACCCAGCCGCATTTCTTATCATCATCTGCGGTACCTTCTCTTGCTTGTTTACGGCATTCAACATGAATCAGCTGAAAAAGCTGCCTGGTTTGGTTAAGATGGTTTTCTTCAAACCAGCTCTTCATGAGAAGGCAGAGCTCTTGAGTCTTTTTATTGAGCTGTCTCAGATTGCTCGTCGTGAAGGTATTCTGGCGTTGGAGAGTAAAGTTCAAGACATTGATGATCCGTTCTTTCGTACCGGGTTGAGCATGGTTATTGATGGTATGGATCCGGATTTTGTCGGGGATGTCTTGGATGCTGAGTTGGCGGTCATGCAGGAACGTCATGCAGAAGGACGTGCGATGTTGGAGCAGGCTGGTCTGTATGCTCCTACCCTTGGTGTATTGGGCGCCGTTATCGGTCTTATCGCAGCTTTGGGTAACTTGAACGACGTTAACAAATTGGGTCATGCTATCGCTGCAGCATTTGTTGCTACGATCCTCGGTATTTTTACTGCATACGTTGTTTATCTGCCGATGGCCAATAAACTGAAATTGCTGTCTAAGGCAGAGGTCAGCGAAAAACGTATGATCATTGAAGGTATCCTTTCTCTGCAGGCTGGTGATTCGCCGACGCAGATTGAGGCTAAGCTTATGGTATTCATCCCGCAGTCCGAGCGTGAAGGGCTGAAGAAGGAGTGATTTGATGGCTAGAAAGAAACATGCAGCGCCTCATGAAGAGCATGAAGGCGAGCCTTGGCTCCTGCCGTATTCTGACCTCATGACGCTTTTGCTGGCACTCTTTATCGCTCTGTTCGCTATTTCGCAGACGGACCAGAAGAAGATGTCAGAGTTGTCGCAGGCCTTCAGTTCGGCTTTTAATATGGGTGGTCCTTCTTTTTTCAACCAGATGGGACCGAATATGGGCCGTCGAGCAGAGATGCCATCCGATGAAGATAAGGGTAACCATGCTTATCTGGCGGAAAATCAGCAGCTCGAGGAAATCCAGAAAAAGATGCAGGAATACATCGAACAGAATAAACTGGATGATCAGCTGAGCACGGAGCTTAACGAACAGGGACTTATGATCCGTATCAAGGAACGGGCCCTGTTTCCCTCCGGGTCGGCAACGTTAGCTGGACAGGCACAGTCTATTGTACCAGTGGTTGCAGGAATCCTTTCCTCAGTGCCGGAGCGGGTAGTGGTGTCTGGTCATACGGATAATGTGCCAATCAGCAATAGTCAATTCCCTTCCAACTGGGAGTTGAGTTCTGCGCGTGCACTTAATTTTATGAAGGCTTTGCTGGCCAGCAATTCCAGTCTTAATCCGAAACGATTCAGTGCTATTGGATATAGCGAATATCGCCCGATTGCTGACAATGCAACGGACGAGGGTCGCACGAAGAATCGTCGTGTGGAAATCTTTATTGCGCGCAATTATCGGTTTAATCCGGATGAAAAGGATCCTAGCAAACAGACGAGTTCGCCAGACACTGGTGCAGATGGTATGCCAACTAGTGGCACAACCAATAACATCCCATCTACAAATGGCGCGGCGGGTAGCTCGATGACAGGGACAACATATTGATTTATAAGCCGGCCTTTAGGCCGGCTTTTTTGTGCAATAGGATAAGGAGGAGTATGCTTGATTTTAGGCGTTGGAACAGATATAGTGGAAGTGAGCCGTGTAAAAAAGGCGATAAATAATCCGCGGTTCTGCGAACGCGTGTATACGGAAGCAGAACGGCAGTACTGCGAAAGCCGTGGAATGCAGCGGGTGCAAAGCTATGCGGCACGGTTTTCGGGAAAGGAAGCGATACTCAAAGCCTTTGGTACGGGACTTCGTGAGGGAACGATGCAGGACATTGAAATCCTGCCGGATGCTTTGGGATGCCCGCAAGTCAATTTGACTGGTCATTTTGCCAAGCTCGCTTGCGAGAAAAAGGTTGAGAAGGTTTGGATTTCGCTGAGCCATACGAAAGAATATGCTACAGCGCAATGCGTGATGGAGGGAAAGAAATGAAGGTATCGTTAAGCAAGGAAATGCGGGAAATCGACAAAGTATCGCTCGAACAATATGGGCTGCCGGCAGTGGTGCTGATGGAAAATGCAGGTCATCGAGTGGCAGAGGCTTTGGCGACGCTCATAAAAGGGGTGGCCGGAAAGACGATATGTGTGTTGGCAGGCAGTGGCAATAATGGCGGGGATGCCCTTTGCGCTGCTCGGCATATACAAAATATGGGTGCAAAAGTAAAATTGTTCTTAGCGGGGGATGACACGCATTTTTCTGAAGCAGCTATGGTCATGTATCGTGCGCTCAATGCGATGAACATTGAAATGCATTCGTTGGAAAGTGATCGGGATTGGGATCGTCTGCATTTTGCGTTGAAGTTTGCGGATGGTGCGCTGGATGGAATGCTCGGAACAGGATTTGAAGGGGAATTGCGCAAAAAAAATCTGCGGATCATCGAAGAATTAAACAATGCCAGCTGTCCTGTGCTGGCAATCGATATACCCAGCGGTGTAGAAGCAGATACAGGGAAAATTTCGACCGTAGCGGTAAAAGCGGATATGACATTGGCTTTGGGGCTTCCGAAGATTGGTCATTTGCTAAGCCCTGGCGCAGATATGACTGGAGAATTACTGGTGGATGACATAGGCATTCCTCATGACCTATTGTCAGGAAACCAGATTAAGCAGAATTTGCTTGACGATGCCGTCGCAACGGAATTGCTGCCGGTACGCCCCCGTTCGGTTCACAAGGGGACCTGCGGCCGGATTCTCGTGGTAGCAGGTTCGCGAGGGATGACCGGTGCTGCTGTTTTGGCCGCAAGTGCTGCCCTGCGGGCTGGAGCAGGTTTGGTCACGTTGGCCGTTCCACAGAGTGTTCATGCGGTGGTGGAAGCTAAACTGACAGAGGTTATGACGATACCTGTTCCGGAAACGGAGGATGGTGTGTTAGGTGGCGAAGCGGCTCTTTCGTGTCTGCTTTCACTGGCGGAAGCTTATGATGCCGTGTTAATTGGGCCAGGATTGGGCCGGGCAGACCGCACGCAGGAATTGGTCCGGATTTTTGCGTCGAAAGTTACGAAGCCGCTTATTCTGGATGCTGATGCGATTTTTGCATTCCAGCGTCAGCCTGATGATTTATGCAAGATGCAACAGGTGCCCGTGCTGACTCCGCATCTTGGGGAGATGGCTGGACTTTTGGGTGTTACGGTTCCGGAGCTTCGCGAGTCGTTGGTTCCCATTGTCCGGGAGGCGGCCGCTGAATACCAGAGTGTATTCGTAGTAAAGAGCGAATGTACGCTGATTGCTTATCCGGATGGCGATGTATTCTTTACGACAAAGGGAAATCCTGGTATGGCAACAGCGGGGGCTGGGGATGTCTTGGCTGGTACTGTTGCTGGACTGATGATGCAGACGGAAAGTGCGTTGGCACCGATGCTGGGGGTATACTTGCATGGCTTGGCAGGCGATCTCGCTTATGCAGACAAAGGCGAAGGCTTGATTGCCTCCGATATTCGGGAAAAAATACCGGAAGCACGCCAGTTGCTTCGTAAGAACCAGCAAGTTTGATAGAACAAATGTCTTTTCAAAACGGATTGCATTTTCAAAAATATTGCAGGGAAAAGAAAAAAGTCGGTTTACAACTTGACAACTGTACAGGGCGGGGCTAAAATAAAGTTACTTTGATGAAAGAAAAGGGGCTTTACTATGGCAAATGTAAACGTTGACTGGGAGAATCTTGGATTCGCTTATCAGCCAATCACAAAACGTTATGTAGCGAACTACAAAGATGGCAAGTGGGGGAAAGGTGAACTCACGGAAGATGCTAATGTAGTCCTCAATGAGTGTGCTGGTATCCTGCAGTATTGCCAGGAGGTTTTTGAAGGTCTCAAGGCGTACAAAACGAAGGATGGCAGAGTAGTGACCTTCCGCCCGGATATGAATGCGAAGCGCATGATCGATTCGGCAAAGCGTTTGGAGATGCCGCCGGTATCCGAGGAAATGTTTATGGAGGCAGTAGATCAGGTCGTCGCTGCGAATAAGGATTGGATTCCGCCGTATGAAACAGGTGGTGCTTTGTACCTTCGTCCGTATCTTTTTGCCACGGGGCCGGTTATTGGCGTAAAGCCGTCGGATGAATATCAGTTCCGTCTTTTTGGTACGCCAGTGGGCTCTTATTTCAAGAACGGCGTAAAACCGATTACGATCTGTGTTAGTGACTACGACCGTGCTGCTCCCCATGGTACTGGTAATATCAAAGCGGGGCTTAACTATGCGATGAGTTTGTATCCGTATATTTTGGCCCATGAAAACGGTTATGATGAAAACATGTATCTTGATGCAGCAACGCGGACGTATGTTGAGGAGACTGGCGGCGCTAATTTCCTGTTTGTTACCAAGGATAATAAGATCGTTACCCCAAAATCTGATTCGATTCTGCCGTCTATCACACGTCGTTCGTTGGTTTCGCTGGCAGAAAAAATGGGTTATACGGTTGAGCATCGTCCGGTCAAATTCACGGAACTCAAAGATTTTGCTGAGGCCGGTCTTTGCGGTACGGCTGCTGTTATTTGCCCCGTTGGCAAAGTGGTCAACCATGGCGAGGAGATTTGTTTCCCCAGCGGCATGGAAAAGATGGGGCCTGTGCTTACGAAACTTTATCAGGAACTCCGTGGAATTCAGATTGGCACGATTGAAGCGCCGGAAGGCTGGATTCGTGAAATCAAATAAGGGCGTTTTTGCCGATGCAGGTCTGCTGTTTGAACAGCAGACCTTTTTTCAGCTAATTTTGAGAATTTAGGATTAAAATTTTTTGACGGTAACAAGGATTTCTATGGAAAGAACTCGAATAGTTTTTTAGATAGAATGATATACGACAATGGGGAGTTTTATATATGCCGTTTGATATTACAATGCCGATACAATTTCATGGAATCTTATCGACGATTGGTTGGTTCGATTTGATTGACATCTTGATTGTAGCTGCCATTTTATATAAAATTTATGTTATGCTGAAGGATACCCGGGCCATTACACTGGTGAAGGGTGTTCTTGTTTTGTTGGCCCTTACGATGGTCTGCAGCTGGTTTGAACTGCATGTCATTTCTTGGCTGTTGCAAAAAGCGGTAACGTTGTTGTTCGTGGCATTGCCGATCGTCTTTCAGCCGGAACTTCGCCGGGCACTTGAGCATCTTGGTCAGGGAACATTCTTTGGAACGGCAGCGTTACTCAATGATGAACAGGCTCGGTCGGTGGTGAATGAGCTGACAAGGGCGGTCAAGCAGCTTTCGGCTACGAAGACTGGTGCATTGTTAGTCATTGAACGCGATATGGGGCTTAACGACATCAGTGCGACTGGTATTCAGATTGATGGACTCATAACGGCAGATTTTCTTTTGAATGTCTTTATCGTCAATACGCCCCTCCATGATGGGGCAGCTGTCATTCGCGGCAATCGTCTGATTGCCGCCGGTTGCTTGCTGCCGCTGACGGAAAATCGCACGCTTTCTACGGAGCTGGGCACGCGTCATCGGGCAGCAATTGGGTTATCGGAGCAATGTGACGCGCTCGTTGTGGTGGTCAGTGAAGAGACAGGCACGATTTCTGTTGCGGAAAATGGTCATATTATCCGTCACCTTGATGTGGAGACGCTCAAGGCCATTTTGATGCCGGCCTTTGCTTCACCGGATGCCGGCATCAAAGATATGGTTCGGAATTGGAGGAAGAAAAGATGATTTCAAGCCTTCGCCATATGATACAACATAATTGGGCTGCGAAAATCGTGGCACTTGTCGTGGCGGTTGTCCTTTGGGGCTATGTCATGAATGACCAGAATCCGGCAATCGAGGGGACTTATAATGTACAGATTAAGTTGAAAAATGTGCCGGAAGGGTATAAGATTTCACAGGAAAACGGGACCGTCAAGGTTAAAGTTCGTGGGGCAAGGTCCTTGTTTGTCACGACCAATTCGGAGGACTTCAAGGCGTATGTTGATTTGAAAGATGCCGAAAGTGGCAAGAAAGCCTACAAAGTTCAAGTGGATACTCCTCAGGGCTTTGAAGTTGTCGATGAGAAGCCGTCAACGGTTGAGGTGACACTGGATCGTATTGTGGAGCGCAAGGTTCGGGCTATTGTCAATGTCAATGGCGCACCGGCGCCAGGTGTGGCGGTAGCAAAAGTAAGCCAGGCAAGTTCAGAAGTTGTGGTTGAGGGACCGGAATCGGCTGTCAATGAAGTCGATCGGGTTATCGGCTATATCGGACTTACTGGGAAGAATGACAGCGATTTTGACATTCAGGTTCCGATGACAGCCATCAATGCCGAGGGCCGTGAAGTGCAGGAGGTTGTGGTAAAACCGTCCAAGATGTACGTTTCGATTCAGATGGCACGCGGCCTTATGAAGAAAATTGTCACGGTCCAGGCGTCGATTGCCGATGATTTAGGCAAGGGGTATGAATTCGTTGGCTCGAAGGTGGACCCGTTGAAGATTGAGATCGCTGGCAATGAAAAGGCGATTGCTGGCGTGGATACGCTGATGACGGAGAAGATTTCACTAGCGGGAGTAACCGGAAATACGGATCGTACGGTCAAACTGGTTCTGCCGGAAGGGATTGCCGTTACCAATCAGGAGGTCGTAGTACATCTCTTGGTAAAGGAAAAGAAGAAAGAGTAAAAAGATAATATAATGGAGTGAAGGTTACAAGTGATTCGGATACGAAATTTTCAGGTGGCATTTGACGATGAGTCCAGCTTGGAAGAACTTGCAGCCCGACGCTTGAAATTACCACCTCAGGCCGTGCTTGGGGTGGTAATTGTGCGTAAGGCTGTAGATGCAAGACGCTATCGTGGCGCCCCCGTGCAATTTGTTTATATGCTGGATGTAACGGTGACGGAACCGGAAAAAAAGGTTCTGCAGCGTTTGAAGCGGGATAAGAATGTAGAGCTTATAAAGCCGGTACTTTCTACTGCACCGGCATTGCGGATTTATTCGGAAAAAGAAAAACGACCGGTGGTGGTTGGCTTTGGTCCAGCGGGGATGTTTGCCGCGTTGACGTTAGCGAAAGCTGGCTTTAAACCATTAGTCTTGGAACGTGGCCAAGATGTGGATACGCGACATAACGATATTCAAAAGTTTTGGCAGGGCGGTGCCTTGGACGTTCAGTCCAATGTCCAATTCGGCGAAGGTGGTGCGGGTACTTTTTCGGATGGCAAATTGACAACACGCATTAATGATAGTCATATGGCAGATGTTATCGAGGCATTTATTCAGGCAGGAGCGCCAGAGGAAATCCGCTATCTGCACAAACCGCATATTGGGACAGATCTACTGCGAGGCATTGTTAAAAATATACGGTTGGAGATTATCCGCTTGGGGGGTGAGGTGCGTTTCGGTTGTCAGGTTACCGATTTGGAACGAAATGCCGCTGGTGCTATGGAAGCAGTAATTGTCAATGGTGAGGAGCGGTTCGAAGCAAATTCGGTATTCCTGGGGATCGGCCATTCGGCCCGTGATACGTATCGCATGTTGCTTAGCAAGGGGATTCCTATGGAGGCCAAGCCGTTTGCAATGGGCGTGCGCATTGAGCATCCACAGGAATTTATCGATCGGGCGCAGTATGGCGAAGATGCTGGCCATCCGCGCCTGCCAGTGGCGGATTACGCATTGACTTATAAGGATCCAGTGACAGGCCGTGGTGCGTATTCTTTCTGCATGTGTCCGGGAGGGCAAGTCGTAGCGGCGACGTCAGAGCGTGGTCATGTCTGTACTAATGGCATGAGCAATTATCATCGCGACTCAGGGATTGCTAATTCGGCGCTTTTGGTGCAAGTGGGGCCCGATGATTTTGGCCAAGAAGTCTTAGCTGGTATGATGCTGCAGGATAAACTAGAAGCGATGGCTTTTGATTTGGGGGGGCGCAATTACTTTGCGCCAGTTCAGACGGTTGGTGATTTTTTAGGTGGCACTTCAGGTTCGACGCAGTTTTTGACA
>Ga0256405_10010286_pt1 | contig 12425 bp, 9 predicted proteins | sample RumenRJG_02DNA_FD_189096 | JGI IMG/M metagenome (GOLD analysis project Ga0256405, IMG submission 189096) | Bovine rumen microbial communities from Lethbridge, Alberta, Canada - RJG_02 | ecosystem: Host-associated > Mammals > Digestive system > Stomach > Rumen | place: Canada: Alberta | collected...
GATGCGGAAGACATCATCCGCACCAGCGACCGTCTGCCTGACGATGAACTATAGGATCCGATATCAAGCAAACAAAGCAAACAAAGAAAACAGCACTTTGGCCTGTATGGCAGAGTGCTGTTTTTTCTTCTTTTTCCCTTTTTATTATTGATGTTTTTTTACATTTTATTTTTTGATATTTTCTTTTATTGCTTTTTATACTTGCTAACAGAATTTTTTTATTTTGATATTTTACTTAGTTTGGTATATAAGTTGTATCTTTTTCGTTTGGAAGAGTTTTTTGTTCGATTTTTTCGTTATTCTTCATCTTTTCTGTCTGTTCTTTGATAAAAGTGACTTGTGATTCAAACGGATGAACAACATATAATCTTCTATCCCATCCCATTGAAGCTGTTCCTTGCATATCACCTTCGCCACCCATATGGTAGGAGATGATATCCCAGCTGGAATTGTCATTTAGCTGCATGGCAATCAGTTTATAAATATCTTCTACATCCATATTGGTAAGAAATTGGCCTTGTAATGCGTTAAGAAGATCATCATACCTTGATAAAGAATCGGCAGACATTAGCCTCTGTATAATAGCTTTTAAGGCGATAGTTTGATGTTCGCTTCTGCCATAATCACCATTAGGAAGATTATATCTTTCTCTGCAATATGCTAGTGCCGCATCACCGTATAAATGAATTGTTCCTTCCGGGAATTCATAGTTTTCACCAGTCAAGGAACCATTGCCACCATAAGTACTAAAATAATATGGGTTCTCGATATCTATGCCGTCTAACGCATCAACGATATACTTAAATGTATTGAAATTCACAACACCATAATAATCAATATCGATGCCATAGTATTCGGAAACGCCTTTCATTGTATTCTGGATACCATCATTTCCCAAGTGAGTCAACTTGTCGTAACCGTAAGCTAAGGCAGGATTTGGGATGTAGGTATCTCTTGGCAACCCGATGATCATGATTTGTCTTGTTACGGGATTGATGTTCACAATGATGTCGACATCGGTTCTGCCGTAAATTGATAGCCTGCCGCTTCTGGTGTCTTCACCGGCAACATAAAAAGTAGATAAGGAATTGGTAACATCTTTTTCAACCGGATTTTCAACGATAACTTCAATCTGTTTGATAATTGAAGTAATGACTTTTGTTTCATCGGAAAATTTATTGAATTTCTCAATATCTTCAATCATGTCGATATAGGCTTCATTAAGTATCAAAAGATCTCCTTCGTTTTTATAAAGAGCTTCAACTGCAGAGGGGATGTCTTCCTTTTCAACTGTTTTGATCGAGGATAAGCCGAGAGATTCCTTGATCTGTTCGATTGCATAAGCTTGGTTTTCTTGATCGTTTCGTTTTTGGATGATAAAGGTAGGGTTATGATAATCAGTAAGATTGGCTTTATAATTTTCATTCATTGAGAAAACGGATATGATTGCTTCATCTACTCTTACATCTTTAAAAATGTTTCGAACTCTTTTTTCAATATTAGGAAGAAAGATCAATCCAGCGATCATCAAAACAAACAGAATGGCATTCAATGCAATCGCAATGTATCGAAAAGACTTCCTTGCCAGAATAGTAATGATTCCGGTAAGACAGATCAAAACAACGATTACTAAGAGCAGGGGAGTTTTATACTTGCTTGGGAAAAACACATAATTGGTGGCAATGAAGTATAACAAAAGACTGCTTATTAGAAATAAGAGCCAGGTAGTGAGTTCTGTTTTTTTATTTTTTATTTGTTTCATTTGTTGGTTTTATAATACAATTCCGATCTGCTAATATAAACGGTACTCAGGTTTTGTTAGCCTGATTTTTAAATCTGTTATCAGCAAGACAGTTGTGCCTTGGCTTGAGATACTTGACGAGGAAGCTTTCGATAGAATCATAGATCTATCGACGGCTTTGTTTTTAGTTTATTTTAATCCAATTAAGCAGCATTAGATTTTACTTGATATAAATCTCATAAGACATTTGTTTATGTAAATAGTTTCTTTAGAAATAAACATTTTTTGGCAGATATCATACAGCAAACACCGTGCTTTTTTGGAAGGCAAATAAAGATGCGACAACGAATAACTTTATAGTTATTGCTTAGTAATTCAATTGACTACACTTCTTTACCAAATAAAGCAAAGAAGACATACAAATCAAATACCATTTCAGATAATTGATCTAGTGCGTTTAAGTTTATTCGATATCCATACAAAGATTGTACTAAATAATAAGAAAAAACTCTAATAAAGAAAAAATAGTTAGTTCAGGCCTTTTGAACTTTTTTTGAAATAAAAGATATACTAATAATAAATGAAACCGAATTTGGGGAAGCAATAAAATGAATGATGTTTTATGTGTAAAAAAGTATTATGAAGTATATGAGAAAGACCCGGAAGGACTTGGGTTCTGCCCGTATCGTATCTCGCCTTTAGGTGCTCATATTGATCACCAATATGGCAAGATCAATGGATTAGCAATTAATAAAGGAATCTATATTGCTTATTCTGCAAAGCAAAACGGTGTTGTTGAGTTGCAATCTTTAAATTTTCCTAAGCGAGCACAGTTTCATGTCAATTCGGTCCCGGAAGAGAAAGTGGGAGATTGGGCAGATCATTTGCGTGGTGCTGCCAAGATGTTAAATGAGAAGTATCCTTTACGGATTGGCATGTCGGCAATCATTGAAGGAACACTGCCTGTGGGCGGTCTTTCTTCTTCGGCGGCTGTCATCATTGTTTTCTTAAAAGCATTGAGTAAACTGAACAACATTCATTTAGGCGATTGGGAACTGATCATGATGGCGAAGAAAGCGGAAAACGAATATGTCGGCGTCAATTGCGGAAAACTAGATCAGGCATGTGAAGTATTATGTAAGAAAGATCATCTTTTATATTTGGATTGTAAGGATGATTCCTGTTCATTAATTCCTCAGAACCCAAAAATGAAACCTTACTCGATTGCGATCTTCTTCTCCGGATTGGAGCGATCCCTGGCTAATTCCGCTTATAATCTTCGTCAGGATGAATGTAAAGCCGCCGCATATGATCTGTTAGCTTATGCAGGATTAGAATATGGCAAGTTTATCGATACCAGATTAAGAGATGTACCGTTTGAAATCTATCAAGTTTATAAAGACAAATTGCCGGGAAATTTCCGCAAGCGGGCAAAGCATTATTTTAATGAGATATATCGAGCTGAACAGGGTGCCATCGCCTGGGAAAAAGGCGATTTGGATGCCTATGGAAGACTGGTTTTTGAATCTGGAAAATCCAGTATTGAAAACTATGAATGTGGCTGTCCGGAACTGATCAGTCTATACGATATTATGACAAAAACGGATGGCATTTATGGCGGACGCTTTTCCGGTGCCGGTTTTAAGGGTTGCTGCATGGCTTTGATTGATCCAAATAAGGAAGAAGAAATCTTAGCTAAAGTATCTGAAGCTTATTTAAAAGAATACCCTTCTTTGGAAGGAAAGTATCAGACGGCAATTTGTCATTCTGCAGATGGGGTAGGTATCGATTTATGAAATGCATTATTATTGCGGCTGGATATGCCACAAGATTGTATCCGCTGACAGAGAATTTCCCAAAACCGTTGCTGGAAGTTGGTGGCAAACCGATTCTTGATCATCTTATTGATGATGTTGAATCCATGATTGATGAGTTTATCGTTGTGACAAATCATAAGTTTGCAAAGATCTTTGAGAAGTGGGCTTCCAACAAAAGAAATGTCAGAATCATCGATGATGGGACACAAACCAATGAGACAAGATTGGGTGCGGTAAAAGATATTCGATTAGCTGCAAAAGATATTGAAGATGATGTTTTGGTAATGGCAGGGGATAACCTTTTGGATTTTTCTTTAAAAGGGTTTGTTGAGTTTGCGAAGCAGAAGAAGACCAGTTGCGTTATGTGCCACGAAGAAAATGATTTAAAGAAGAAACAGAAAACGGCAATTATAACCATTGATGCTGAGAATAAGATATTAACTTACGAAGAAAAACCGAAAGAGCCGAAAGGAGATCTAGCGGTGCCGCCATTCTATGTTTATCGTCATGAGGATATCTTACGTATTCAGGAAGCATTGGATGAGGGCTGTGGTTATGATGCGCCAGGTTCTTTTGCGGCCTGGTTGTCTCATAAAACACCAATGCATGCCTATATCATGCCTGGACACCGCTATGATATAGGGGATTTGGCGTCTTATGAAAATGTGAAGAAAATATTTGAAAATTGAATGGGCTAATTAAAAGAGATATCGTAATATTAAATTGAAAAGGAGAAAATCAGTTATGACAGAATACTACGATCCTTGGGCAAGTACGGTTTCAAAACATGGTATCAGTGCAGATTTGCTGATCTCGGCAGTGCAGAAATGTATCCGAAGAGGCCAGGAAGATTTGGCGATGCGTTTTGCGTATGAATTATATGCAACATCTTCCTTTCACGAAGAAAAGCTATGGACCAGATTAATGGTCATTCCGGTAGAAGACATTGGTTTTGGTGACCCTAATGCATTGTTAATTGTAAGAGCATTAAACGAAATGAGGAAGACATTCCCTTACGGTGATGGTGATCGTCCGATCTATTTCTTATATGCAATCAGATATTTATGCAGATGCAAGAAGGAACGTTCTACCGATCAGATTAAAAACATTATCATGAAGGAAAATGAAAAAGGCGAAATTCCTGAGATTCCTGATTATGCGGTAGATATGCACACTAACAAGGGAAGATTTGAACTGGGAAGAGACGTTTTCTATTTCCTGAACGAGGCTTCCAAAGTTGAACCGTTGTGGGAAGGCTACGACGATACTTATTGGAAACAGCTCTATAAGATGTACGAAGAAGAGGAAAAAGAAAAGAAAGAATAGTGTCTATTCTTGCTAATAAGTAGAAAATTGATTTATAAGCTTTACATTGTTTAAAATTTGACAAAGGTAACAATTAGCCATTTATAAACTGATGATAGAAAACAAATAATGTCATCAGTTTTTGTTTTGAAAACGAAAACAAGGTACTTTAAACTGATGCTATACTTAAAATATAAAGTCAATATTATTTAACGATTCTTGTTATGCAAGAGATTCAAAACGGCATTAAGACAGACGATATTAAAAGATTAAAAGATCAAGCGAAGGATTTTCTTGATACACACTTTTTTTATGCGGCTGTTGATATGTATGAAAGAGTTCTGTCGCTTGACCCAAGCGATACAGATTCACATTTGGGTATCCTAATGGGTAAGGCGATGGTAACCAGCCAAGATGAGTTGATTAGCTTCTATCTTAAACACTATTCCATTCAAAAAACGGAGATACTGTATGCCACAAAGAAAGATGAAGAAACGATCAGAAGATTATGCGATTTATATTGGGTAAACGGTTATCTTTCGAAAGAGGATATTTCTAGATCTTGCCTTTACGATCTGTCTTATGAATCGAATCTGAACGCCTGTATCTCACAGAAAGAGGAATTCTTACATTCTGCTGATAATGATGAACACTTAGCTTGCTTAAAAGCAAATAAATCAGTATTGATTGAAAAAATCCTCGCGTTTCTTGATAAAATGATAATTGAGGCAAGAAAACAAGACGAATTAAACACTTCTCTAATAAAGGAAGATTATGAAAAGTTCTTAAAGGATGTCGAACAAAAAATAAGAGTTTTACATTTTGAAGCTAAAGAAAAAAGAGATTATGAACTTAGCGTTTTGGCTGACAGATATGAAAACAGTCAGGATGTCGGGGAACTGAATGAACTGATCAAAGAATTTGAATCATTCAAAGATTGTAAAGAAGCAGATCAATTCCTTGAACTTTGCCGCAATAAGATCAAAGTTCTTACAGATAAGAAAAACAATAAACCTTCTGTCTCGCAAATGACAGAGCTGCTTTCATATGCACGTAAAGCATTGTCGGAAAAGAGATTTTCAGATGCTTATGAGGCTTTTTCGGAAGTTTTCTTAGCTTATCCGCAAAACGAGAGTTCGCATCTGGGGCTTTTGGAAGCAAGATATAAAGCAAAAGATGAGGCGGAATTGTTTGAGTGTTTTAAAAATCTTTACAATGAGGACAAAGAAGAAATCATCGAAGCCGTTAAAGAAGATACGGAGCATATCGATGAGATGATCTATAAATATACTTTGCCCGGTTATTTGGAAAAAGAAGAGATACAAGAGATCTATTATTTTGATCGCAACTGCAAATCATCTTACAAGAACAGGCTGGAAGAACAAAAAAGATTTAGCAACGAGATTGCTTCCGACTTGTCTTTCCGCTGGCTGGAATCAAAAGGCAGCGAAAGAATTAAAAGCGAAATAAGTTCTGTTTTAGGAGCATATCAGGATAGGGCTGATGAGGCGAAAGCTGAAGAGAGAAAAAATGTTGAAGAAGTCAGAAGTGCTTATCATCGTTTTCTTTTTTCTGCTTACTCACTATTAAGAACAAAGTACGAGGAAGCTTTACGGCGAAAGGATCAGGATTATAAAAAGCTGATCTGTGAAGCAGATCAATTATATGATGCCGGTAAACTGAATGATTTGATCATAGAACTTCAGGATTTCGGTGATTACAAAGAAATCAATAAATATATCACATTATGCAGAAGGCGGATTGACGTCATTAAAGAGAAGGAAGAGAACGAACGGATAAGAAAGGAACTGGAAATAAGACTAAACGAGGGAAAAAATGCCCTACGTTCAGGCAATTACAGTCTTGCTTGGAGACTATTCTCAAATATCCTTTCGGAGTATAGAAATGTTCCTTATGCCCATTTAGGGCTTGTTATGGCACAAAACGGTTTGAAAGATGAAGAAAGGTTCTTGGATTACTACAAGTATCTTTTTTCCGAAATAAAAACGGAGATGCTGGAAGCTTGTGAAGAGGACAAGGGCCATATCGAGGAAGTATGTGATCGTTATGAGGTCCCTGGATATCTGGATAAGGATAAAATCAGAGCTTATTACCAAGTTGACAGGAGATTTGCTTCCGAGACATCAAATCGGATTCAGCAAAAAAAGCAAATTGAAGAAGAGTTTGATATGAATCCCTACCTGTCTAAAGCCAGGGAAAATGCCGATGAACACATCCGGAGATTATTTGATGATATCTTGCTGGCTTACGATGAACGGATCAGAGAAGCGCAGAAAACGGATGAATTAAAACGCTCTTCGGTCTGTGATATCTACCGGTATTATCTGAAAGAAAGTGATCGGACAATCTCGGAGTTATACGAAAGAAAACGCAAAGAAAAAGAAGAAAACTGTGAGCGAGATTATCGCGGATATCTTGATAGATTTAATCAAGATTTAACAATAGAAGAATTAAGAGAGCTGATTGATTGCTTTGATCAGAATTATAAAGACGGAAAATTCTATATTGAGGAGTGTAAAAAAAGAATTAGTCAGCTTGAAAAGGAAAAGAAGCAAAGCGATTATTCCTTTAATTATGAAAACGGTATCCGTTGTTTGAAGGAGAAGCACTTCGAAGCTGCCAAGGAGCATTTTTCCTATTGTCTGAAAGCGCAGCAGAATCTTGAAGAAAACCACCTTAATTATTTAATGGCTGATACCGGCACATGCAGTATTGATGAATTGTTTGATTATTACAAAGTTCTGTATTCGGAAGACATTCCGATTATAAAAGAAGCCATCCAAGAAAACAATGACCATATTGAGAATATATTTAAAAAGTATTATCTGATTCCTGATTATATAGAAAGGGATGCGATCAGAGAAATATATCGGTTTGATCGTAGTTTCGCATCTTTATCTGAATGCAGAATCAGGCAAAAGAAACAGATAGAAGATCTGATCAATAATAGTCCATCTCTTTTGTGGCTTATGAATAATGGTTCCCAATCTGTTAAAGAACGTTTCAATGAACTTATGCTTGCATATGAAGAAAGGATTGTTCAAGCTAAAGAAAGGGACAATAAATCAATACATGAAGTCGGAAAACGTTATACAGAGTTTTTAAATAAAAAAGATGAAGAGCTAAAGGCTATGTATCAGGGCCTGCTCCAGAAAAAAACACCTGAGAAGAAAAAAAATATCGTTCCGGAAAAAACTGAGAATCATCCGAAACATGGTCCGGAAACAAAAGAAAAGAAAAAAGAAATAATAAATAAAGGTCAAATCAAAAAAAGGGAAAATCGATCATTGATCATATCTTCTCTTGCGGCAATTGCTTTGTTTGGGCTTCTTTTTGGTGTTTTCTATTATTGGAACAATCGAAATAATGATATTGTGCTCTATGATAAGGCTCTAAATCTGTTCGAGAAGGAAGAATATGATGACGCGATAAAACTTTTTGAACAGCTCGGAGATTACAAAGAATCAGTTTATTATTTAAAACAAGCAAAATATCAAAAAGCTGAACAATATTATAATGAAAGACAGTATTATGAAGCGCTATTGCTGTTTAACAATCTTCGTTTTAATGATAGTGAAGAGAGAGCGAACACCATACAGAAAGAATTGATTGCAAATGCGAAGGCTGGCGATTATGTCTTTTTTGGTTCTTATGAACAGGATGGCGATATAAGTAATGGCACAGAGCCGATTGAATGGCTTGTACTCGGCAAAGAGAATGGGAAACTGTTGTTGCTGAGCAGATATGGATTGGATGTGAAACAGTTTTCTGATTCACCGGAAAAAGCAGGTTGGGAGAACAGCGACATTCGTGATTGGCTGAATGGAACATTTATAAACAGTACTTTCAATACGGAAAACCTTAATGAAATCCTGCAAACAACTTTAGTGAATGCTCTGAGTGATAATGATATAGATGATAAGAATCAGAAACCTGAAGCAATCGAAGATGAAAAACAAGATGTTTCTTCTTCTATGCAGAAAAGCAGAGACAGAGTATTTTTGTTAAGCGAGCAGGAGATTGAATTATATTTGGCAGGGAATGAAAAACGTCAATGTGATGCAACGAAAGCAACATCTAAAAAAGGCATTCAGGATAATAACGGAAAGTGCAGTTGGTGGCTCAGAACAGCAAGTAAAGATAAAAATGATTGTATATACATTGTTTCTTCAGAAAGAGGCGAAATAAAGAACTCACCATATAATGCAGAGAATGCCGTACGGCCGGCAATTTGGGTGAAGACTTATTGATAGAATAGTTTATTGATCATACTAAAGATTAGAACAAAGAATGAAATATAACAGATTATCATAATGTTTATTTAGTATGCATTGGTATTATTTCTCCCTTCCATTGATATCTCTTTCCTTTGATCTATGTTAAAATAGATAGCGTGCTTGATGCATGCTATTTTTATCTATGAAGAAAATTATCTTGCCAATTCTGATCTTTCTGTTATGTGCGGGCTCTGTAGCTTCCACCTATCTTCTGATCGATCGCAAATCACCGGATATAAGTGTAAACGGTACGCCTTCTTTGGGATGTTCTGTTTCTTTTGATGACTTGATGAACTATGCCTCCGCTTATGATGACAAGGGTGTCAAGTCGTTTTTTATTGAAGAGAAGTCCCTCAACGAGATCGCCGATTACAGCTATCTGACCTATGTGGCGATCGATGAAAACAACAATGTATCCAAACAAAGGGTCTCTGTCCATGTCGATCCCGATGTCAAGACTTATCATATCGAGATACTCAAGCAACCCATGAAGGCTCAGATCCGGAAAAGCCTGAAGACTTCGGAATACCTTGCCTTGAAAAACGAGTGCGGCTGGGATGTGGAGGATTCCTTCCAGGTGGAGGGTGTCGACTTCTCGTCTGCCGAAGTCTATGATGCCAGGATCAGTGTCAAGAAGCACGGCAATGTCGAACCTGTCTATGCCATGGTGGAAGTTGCCGACTTCACGGCTCCCAGGATCTATCTGACACAAGAAACCTATAAAGACTGGACCAATATGATCTATACTGACGAATACTTCTTAGGCTTCATCGACCGCATCGAAGACGATGAGGACGATCCTGAAGAACTCTATGAAAAAGTGGTCACCAACTGGCGGGAGATCATGATCCCCTTCTCCAACGGTCTGATGGAAAGGGGAGGAACCTATACGATTACCTACCGCGTCACCGATTCCGACGGCAACACCGGAAGAGCTACGCTTCGATTACTGCTGGAAGTGCCTGTCTATGCCCCGGCACCGCAAGGAGAATAACTATGAACCAACACGATGAAGAAATAGAGATCGATCTGTTACAGGTCTTCGAGATCGTCAAGGAAAAGCTGATCTTATTTATCCTTATCTGCATGGTCTGCTGCACGATTGCCTTATGTCTGACCAAATTCGCCATGAAGGAGGAGTTTACGGCGACAGCCAAGCTGATCATTGTTCAGAAGTCCGATTCTGCCACCCAGCAGAACTATACCTATTCCGACCAGCAGCTCTCCCAGAAGCTGGCTGCCACCTATTCGCAGATCATCATGTCGGAAGCCATTTCCGATCCGGTCATCTCCAATCTGAATCTCTATGATCTCTACGAGATCGATTCCAAGAAGTATGAGAAGATCGTCAAGGTCTCTTCCGCCAACAACACCGAAGTCATCAATGTCGATGTCACAACCAACGATCCTGTCTTGTCGGCCGATATCGCCAACGAGGTGGTAAAGGTATTTGAAGACAAGATCTACGACATTATGCAGATCGAAAACGTCACGACACTGACGGAAGCCAAGGTACCGCAGAAGAAAAGCGGTCCGAGCACTTTGAAGAACACTCTGATCGGAGGCATCCTGGGTGTATTGATCTGTGCTGCCATTACGATCATTCAGCTGTTCACCGACACCAAGGTCAAGACCGAAGAGGAGGTCAAGAAGATTTTTGACTATCCGATCATCGGTTCCATACCTGATTTTGAGATAAAGGACACGGAAGGAGAAGAAGATGTCGATTAAACCAAGCGATAATTTGATCACTCTGATCGATCCGGAAAACGTCACTTCCGAAGCGTTCCGTATTTTAAGGACCAACATCTCCTTGAAGGATTTTGATTCCAAGCTCAAGGTCATCAATGTCATTTCTTCCACTGCCCAGGAATCCAAGTCGACGACTGTACTCAATCTCGGCTATGTCTTCTCACAGCTCGGCAAGAAGGTACTGATCATGGACCTTGACTTAAGGCTTCCTTCCCTGCACAAGAAGCTTCGTCTGAAAAACAAGAACGGCATCACCGATGTCATCGCCAAGACAATCGATTTCAATGATGCGGTCATCCACTATACGCAAAAGATGGACGTCATCCTTTCGGGCACCAAGAATCCCTATGCCTCTGAGCTCATTCAGTCCAAGTCCTTCGCCAATATACTGGAAAATCTGAAGCAGCGCTACGATATGATCTTCATCGACTGTCCGCCGGTCGGACTTGTCACTGATGGAGTCATCACTTCCACACTGTGCGATGGCACCATCATGTGCATCGCCTCAGGCAAGAACGATAAAAGAGACCTGGAAAAGACCAGAGACCTGATCAAGCAGTTCAATGTCAATATCTTAGGGATCGTCATGACCAGAATGCCGGTCGCCAAGAAGTACTACAGCAAGTACGGCTACAACAAGTACGGCTATGGCTATGGATCCTATGGTTCTTCCAGCGACAAGAAGAAGGACAAAAAGGAAGGAAGAAGAAAAAAGAAGGACGAAGCCAAAAAGCAGGTTAAAGAAGAGATCGACGGATGATCGACATCCACAACCACATCCTGCCCGGCGTCGATGACGGCTCCGATTCCCTGAAGCTTTCCAGATTCTTACTCAGGGAAGCAATCGAAGAGGACATCCATGATGTGTGCATCACGCCTCATTTCATGAAACACGGTCCCTACAGGATCAGAAAGAAGGAACTTCTGTCCTTATTTGAAGAGTTCAGAAAAAAGGTCAGCGATCTTGATGTCAATCTGTATCTTGGCAATGAACTCTACATCGACAGAGAGCTGGATGTCTTGTTGAATAACGATGAGATCTGTACGCTCAACAATTCAAGCTATGTTCTGGTGGAATTCCCTTTTGAAAAATACAAGAAGGAATACGATGAATACCTCTACAACATCTCATTGAGCTACAAGATCATCATCGCCCATCCGGAACGCTATGCCTATGTCAAGTCGGATCACAATTTCGTGGACCGCTGGTTAAAGGAAGGCTATTACCTGCAAGCCAATTCCACTTCCCTGCTTACAAGGGAATCAAGGAATGCGATCTACAGCTTCATCGAAAAAGGAAAGCTTTCTCTCATGGCTTCCGATGCCCACAATGAATACAGGCCCTTATCTTTGATCGAGGCCTATGATCTGATCGAAAGAAGGTTCTCCTATGAGACCGCCCATCTTCTGATGGATGTCAACCCTTTAAGGGTTTTAAAAGACAGACCGATCAAAAAGGCAGAACCGGTAAGAAAACATTTGTTTAAGTTTTGAAGATATGAATACGAAGAA
>Ga0256405_10010287_pt1 | contig 12424 bp, 17 predicted proteins | sample RumenRJG_02DNA_FD_189096 | JGI IMG/M metagenome (GOLD analysis project Ga0256405, IMG submission 189096) | Bovine rumen microbial communities from Lethbridge, Alberta, Canada - RJG_02 | ecosystem: Host-associated > Mammals > Digestive system > Stomach > Rumen | place: Canada: Alberta...
AAAAGACCAGCACACCCTTGGTCGCAACTTTGAGATGCACTGGTCAATTCTTCCCATGCAAAACAGAAAGGATGACAATATGAGATGTAAGCCCATAACTCTTACATCCATCAATAAATATATCACTCTTTATTTTTGTTGTAAATATCTATGTATTTCTTTTGAACTCCCATTTCTTTTGTTTGATATTCAATGATAGTTCCACCTTTAACTCTATATGCTCTCTTCACTCGCATGGATGAATTAACAAGGTTTATCTCATCATAAGGAATTTGATACTTTTCTATCATCTTCTTCCTTTCATCTTCTCCAACTATGAGGCCAGTCTCTGCAATTGAAGCATCTATCTTATCAGCCTTGTAGGCATCAAAGTTTATTCCACCAGCCTTAATTGTGGTCTTTCCATTAACTTCCACTTTATATCTCTTTGGTGCTGTGAATTGTGCTCTATCAATAATTTCTTCAAGTCCCCATCCACCAAGAAAATCTGTTTGGTCAATAGTTTCCCATACTTTCATTGTTTCATCATCCAAGATACAGAAGATGCTGTCGGTGTCAAAGTAGCAGATCTTCTCCCAACCGAACTTTAATGCTGTTTCAATTAGATTAACTCTACTATATGCTGGAATGGCACTCCCTGCTGGTAGATAAGTGTATCTCGCATTAATCTCCAACTCACTTGGTTCTTTCTCAATAATATCACTATCAATAACTCCAGCCTCATTGATGGTATTAGCAAAGATAATGTTATGTGGTTTCTCCAGCAACTTTCCATAACTGGAGTTGTTCAATAATTTGTAATAAAGTGTATTGAAGTCATCATGTCTTGCCTTTGCTTTAAGTCTTTCCTTGTAGTTATTGCTATAAAAATCTCTCCATGGAAATGGTCTCATGTTGTATGCATATCCATCTATATATTCAATGTGAAGATTAACATAGCATTTCTTCATGGTAGGTATTTCAAAGTCCCAAATTGTGATTTGTCTTCCCTCTACCATATCAATACCAATTAATTTAATAATGGAGTGTAATCGCACATCATCATATGAGACAATAACTCTACAACAACAGATCTTTCCTAATGGAGGTTTTCCAGTAAAATACTGTCCCTTACCATATGGAAAGAGTTTATAGTAGCATTGGCTTGGATGCATTTGGTGGGCATCAATGTGCAGTATCTTGCTTTTAATGTCTTTGAACTGCCATTTACTTGGTGCATATGTAATACCTCCACCAACACTCTCTCTTAAAAAATCAGTTTCTTCTTGGTCAAGTAAAGGATATAGTTGTCGGTATTTAAGCATTGGTTTAGTTGCTCTTGGCCATCCAGTTCTAACAAGTTTCTTCATGGCATATGAGGCCATTGAAATAGCATTAAAAAACTCTTTATCATTCTTTTCTATCATTTTCAAAAGAATATCCACAATAATGCGAGTGTCTCTAAAGCAATACTCTTTCTCTTCTTTAGTGATCTGGTAGTTGTGAAGTCTATTCTTTGTATAATCAATGTGGCCTTTTTGAGTAGGCAAATTAAATGACTTGGCTACTTTATCAAGACCACCACCATACAACTTGGCTAAATCCCTAAAAACCACCATTCCAGTATTTTTGCCGAACTTCAAATGTGCTTCCCATACAGAAGAACATGATTTTGTGCTGACTGAATTGAAATAGCAGTATTCATCTTCATCACTAATCTTTTCTTTGAATGTAAAACCTCTCTTCAAAAGAACTGGAAGCATGAAAGACCATTCAAAACTAAAATTGTAAATATAAATGCATATATTTGTAATTGGTTTTGTCTTACCATGTTTTTGTTTCTTTGAGCAGAGTTCTTCCACTCTATCTAAAAACTCATCCATATTGTAAAAGTAGGATGCTTCATCATCAATTGTGTTAGTTTCATCAATGAAGCAACCTAACCACATGGATGTTTCTCTCTTGGCTATGCTCTCACTATCATTGTGAGTTTCTATATCCATAGCAAAGATTTTATATTTTTTGCGACCAATTCTATGAACCATTTTAATTATCCTATAATTTGTTGCATTCTATAAACCATGTTCTCTACATCTGCTTGGTCAATTCCTCCACCTTTTTTAAGAACATCATAATACAGATCATGAAGTGGTGCTAACCACTCTTCTTGGAAGATTTCAATAACATCATCTCCCTGTAATTTTTCAATGAATGCTTCTAATGAAGTTGTATCAATATCATACATTTGTAAGTCATCTACAAGACTTTCTAATCGGTCTCTAAACCACTTTACATTTTCTTCATATGCATAACCTTGTGCATATCGTTTTGCTTTGCGAAGTTTCTCCCATGCCTCTTGCTCTCCGTATGTTTCATAAACATATCGCAAATTGCCTCGTGAGATAGTTCCAGCAATAGTTGTATGTGCTCTAACTTTGCCACTACCCTTTCTCCAAAGTCTTTGAACATTCTTTAATTCACGAGATAAGGCATCTGGAAGAGGCTGTCTCTTTCGTGATGCTGGTCTAGTCCAGTCATCTCCTTTTTGTGGGTTTAATCGGTGCAATTGATAAGAACGAGCCTCACTTAATCTTGTGCCAAGTAGTTCTCTTGCTCTTGCATTTCCTTTTGCACCAGTAAATTTTCTTCCATTAATAGATTTAATAAGGATGCCACCATCCTTTCTTTGTCTATATGAAACTCTATATCCACGAATTCTTAATTCTCTAATTGATTTCTTTATAGTCATAATAGTGTCTCCTTATATAAAAAGCGGGAAGAGTTAGTGTTGCACTGAAGTTGTCTAACCAAAGGTATCTTCCTCAATGGTGGTGCAAACTAATGCCGACATTCCACTCTACTATCATTGATTATGCAAACTTATGTCTAACTCTTCCAGCATTATGATTATAGCACAAGAGTGTTAGAATGGAACATCCTCATCCTTAATTTCTTCTTGCACTTCCTCTTCGTATGCCTTTTCTAAAGCATCCTTTGGCTCTTCTTGTTTTGGTTCTTCGTGCTTTGGAGATAAGAAGTCGCATGAAGTGGCCACAATTTTAACAGCACTTCCAGCAGATCCATCTCTTCTCTCAAACTTATACTGGACAAGATAACCAGTGATGGCAAGTTTATCACCTTTTCTTAAATTATCCCAAAGTCTATGGCCAAGGTCATCCCATGCCTCACATTCAAAGAAGTATGATTTCTTATTTCCATCTTCATCTTTGCCATAACCATCTACGGCAATTGTGAATTTTGCAACTTCTCTATGAGTGGATGTTCTTCGGTTCTCCACTTCATGAGTAAGTCTTCCAATTAAATTAACATTATTCATTTTAATACCTCAATTCCACCATTTTCGCATATAATGATACTTTCATAAAATGGATCATATCTATTTAATACCCACTTGTTGAATGTTAGATCATTTTTGTTATGTTCTTCCCACCAGTAATGTTTAGAAATAGTGGTGTATGCTTTTTTAATAAGAGTTTCCATATTATGGTTTCTTTTTCCTTTGGAATATACTTCTCCATAATACCAACTGTCATAGATAGCAATAATAAGTTGTTTCATTATGCCTTTCCTTTCTTTTCATCTTCATCCTTTGCTGTTTTGATTAAGTGAAGCACAGCAATTTCAATGATGTTAGATCTGGAGACTTCACTCTCATCAGCAATTTGGTCAATGAGATGAACTAATTTTGGTTTCATCATAACTTGGATGCGAACCTTTTTCTCTTTTGCCATAATTATTCCTCCTCTCTTATTTTTATATGGACAAGATGGCATTCCGTAGAACTTTCCCATCTTGCTACGGCCACACTGAACATATCAGTCATTGTATCCACATTAAACAATGTGAAATCATTTGTATCCACAGCACCATTTACTTTAAGCATATGGAATTGCTTTGCTGAAATGATGACTTGGTTTTGCTTCTTATCTAAAATTTGCATTATGAGTTCCTCCTAATAATTACTGACCATCTACTATCTTGTTGGCCATTTGCTAATGGTCTCATTAAGACTTCACTACCTAACCACTCCCACTCACTAAATTGAAGATATTGTGCGAGTGTGATAGATGATGGACACACATTTGAAATTAAGATATTAAATTTTTCATCACACAGATCAAACATCTCATCTACTGGCATGTTGATTAGATATTCGTGGAAAGTCATTCTACAAAAACCTCCACTACAAGATATGAATTGTAATCTTTTTCTTGGAACACATAAATGCTTTCAATATAAGCAAGTTCAATTCTTGCAAAGATGGAATGTGGCAAGAGAGATAATTCTCCCTTATATAAACTTTTTCCAGAATTAGTGTCTCCAATTTCAATTATTTGTTTTTGAAGTAATGTGTCGTATAAATCAGTAAATTGCATTTTATTTCATCTCCTTAATATGTTCTTGAAGCCATTGTAATTCATGAATGGCAGATGTTTTTTCCATGGATCTTGTCATTTCCCATTCTTCATCAGCAAAGTTATGAACTTCATGATATTTGAGTGCATCAGCAATGTGTTCTTCTTTTCTTCGTTCCAAGAGTTCAATTCTTTCTTGGATGTATTTTTGGATCTTTTCTAATTTTGTCATGGTTTTATGTCCTCCTAACCTTTTGACACCTCTATTATACACACTTTATACACACTTAGTCAATACTTATTTGAAAAATTTTTTATAATTTATTATAATACGAGTGTTATGGCAGTAAATTTTGAAAATTATTATGCTGATTTTAGAGAAATTGATGGATACAACAAACCTATCAATTGTTTTATGTCTGCTCGTGAAGATGGAAAAAGCACAGCCTTTTGGATCAAGAAGATTTATAAACCTTGGAAGAAAACTGGACAAACTGCATTGTGTCTTGTCTATAATGCTGTTGAATTAAGTGATGAGTTCTTTCAAAGTATCCAAGATAACATTCTAAACAAATTCACTGATGATGATGTTGTGTTCCAATATAACAAGGCATCATTAGAAAAAGGTGTTGTTGATATTAAAATTGATGGCAAATTGTTTGTTCGTTTTCTCGCATGCTCGGTTAAATTAAGAAAGATTAAACAAGCATTATTAAAAGATGTAGGTGTGATTTGGATGGATGAATATATCATTAATCCAAGAAAAGGTGAGAAATATATCAAAGGCCTTGCTTTCACACTTAATGAGATATATTCCACTTATAAGAGAGAAAGATTAGATAAAGGCAAACCTTTGAAAATGTATTTCACTGGAAACCCATATTCCTTATATAACCCAATTCACATGTGGTTAAAGATACCTACAACCCAATTAAGAATTGGAAACATTTACACTGGCAATAACTGGGCTTTTCAATGGCATAAACTATCTCCACAACTTATTGAGAAATTGAAAAAGGATAATCCAACACTGGAAATTGATGAAGATTATAGCAAATATGCTTTTGATGGCCAGCCAATTAATGATATGAACATCAAAGTTGGAAATCTTCCATCAAACTACCATTTGAGGTTTATTTTCAAACATGAGGGACAATATATCGCAGTCTATCAAAACGAGTATTGGAGAGACCATGCAGACAAATACTATTGCACCATTGTTAGTGGAAAAGACATCTCTAACAAGAGAACTGCTTACTGCTTTGATTTTGCCGAACTGGTCAATAGAACTGCCTTATTAAGTGCTGAAGATAGAAACAAGTTTAATCACTTCAAAATCTCCATGAGAAAAAGACTTGTTGTCTTTTCAAGTGTTGAGTGTTATTATCTAATTGAGGAAATATATTACAACCTATGAAAAGTTATTTACATTTCTATTATGTTCCATTTACGGAAGATGAAAACAAACTCATTGAGGATATGAGTTCTTTTTTGAGTAGAACCACTGCTGATAATGTTGAAAGTGAATATGTTAGTGATTTAGGCACTATTGATGATTTCCAATTTATCAAACATGATGTTGAATTGACAATTAAAATTGTTAGTGGCCAACTTCAAGCACCACTTTACAGTGCGAACTATCTTGCTGTTGTAAATCAAAATGAAGCAACCATACCAGCATTATTAAGAACACAAAAGACTTATTACTATTTTATTAAATCTATTAGAAGTTTAGCCGAGGACACCTTGGAACTAACTTTAAGAATGGATACTCTAAATACTCTTGGAACTGACCTTATTGATACAAACAATTGGCTTCCATCTACATTTGTTGAAAGAGAACACTCTAATCGTTTTTGGGAAGATACAAATGATATTCTTCCTCATACTCCAGCAAATAATAGATATGCTGTCAAAGTTGATGAAATTCCAGAGGGCATTCAATTTCCACTTTACAAGCAATACAAACAAATTATGAATGATACATTAAATAGTAAGTTCTATCTTGTGTATCGTTCTTCTTTTGCTTATGCTGGAAGTGAAGCAACTGATGCTGAAATTCAAAGCAAGAATGCTGTTAAATGCTTCCTTGTTGCTGAAAAAGGCAAGAACATTCCAATGATGAACTATTATGGAAATGCTGTTTCATTGGATCTGCAAGAAGATTTAGCACCAATGCTTACCAATGTCGGTGATGCCATTGTCTTTGATAGTGAAGATAACCCAGATCTAATGTTCCAAGTAGGAAGTGCTACTGAGAGTGGAACGAGATACTATTACAATACCAACTTCAAACAAGCAAGAAATGGCTTATATAATGCTATTTTTGGCTTTGTTCGTATTAATGCAAGTGAAGTAAGATTTTTCACTTTACTATATAAGAAAGATGGAACTTCATCTTACTCTACATTTACACATGTTGATAGTCCAACATTAGCATGGCAAAGTGGTAGTGCCTTAAAAAGCCATTATGAAGTAGAAGATATTAGCAACCAAAAGTATTATAATGGTGAAATAAGTCCATTAAGAACACACTCATGTTCTCGTGGTTTATCTTCAAAAACCTTTACCATTAATGGTTTACGACTTGGCTTTCTCATTCCTAACTATGGCTATTCAAATTATGCAATTCATAACATTAACAAAACTTGGGGAGCATGGACAATTAACAAAGGTTCTTTAACAAGAGTTGAAGTGGCCGAGAATGTGGGCATCACTCCAATGATGACTATTGATGAAATTGATAGAACCGATAGCCGACTAATTAGAATTATTGAATTACCATATGCACCTAATGAACCAGTTGCTCATGGATCTGGTGCTAATTTGTTCTATGACTTTGGTGCTAACTGGTCTTCCAGTGCTGATTATGATGCTGATAATTTAGATATGGTTCGTTCATTCCAACTTATTGGAGACATTGAACCAGACTTTACTCATACATTAAGTACAACATATAACTTAAGTGGTTGCCTAACTATTGCAAGTTATTCTCCACTTTTGAAACCATGGAGTATAAATTATGAAACTAAATTAAGACATAGTGATTATCAAAAGCACATGTTTGTTTATGATAATTTCTCCATGGAACTTAAAGAAGAATTGTTATTTGGTCAAATGAATTATTGGGCAACTGAAGATGCACCAAGTGGAGTAAATCTTACATTCACTATTCAATTTACTGCATCCAGCAATTTAACAAGTGGAAACTTATTCAGTCTTCATGCTTACTATGATGGAGATGATATTGCTGAACATTATTACAAGAGTGATGAAGTTTATCCTCTTACATTAATTGGCATTCGCAATAATGAAGTCAATTTATATAATGCTTCATATTTGAACTACATTCGTAGTGGCTTCAATTATGATATGAAGTCAAAATACATCCAAGGAAAACAAGGCATGTTAAGTGCTGAACAAGGTCTTATCAATGGCTTGTTAGGATCTGTCAATTCAGTTGCGAGTGGAAGTGCCAGTGGTGGCATCCATGCCGTTGTCGGTGCTGTCGGTTCATTCTACAATTACAATGTGGCCATTAAGCAACTTTATCTCCAACAACTACAAACTCAAAATCAAATTGATAAGACACTTGCACAAAGTGCCATCCAAGCCACTTCTGTTGCTGGTGCTGATAACTTATCCTTATTTAATAAATATAATGGAAATAAATTATTATTAGTAGAGATGTCAATTTTGAACATTTATAAAGAAAAAATTGCTCATTTATTCCATTATTTTGGTTATAACTCACAAAAGTATAAAGTGCCTAATTTCACTGGTAGATGCTTCTTCAATTATGTGAAGTGCCAACCAGCATTGAAAGATGTTCCAAAATCACTTGCAGTTAGAGGTGGCCCATCATATCGTTATTATGGCTTCAGTGATAAAATCTTCAAAGATGCAATTAGCAAGTTTAGCAATGGTGTCTTCATCATCCACAAATTTGCACCAAATGAAATCATTGGAAATACTGCAGACACATGGAACATATCTATGGATAAAGAAAACTGGGAAAACTTTATCTTATCTCAAATGGAGGTATAAAACATGTCAAAATTAATTACAAAGAAACGAGAAAAATCAAGCACCGAAGTGAGAATGAGAACTTATCAATTTTATTTGAATAAGTATTTTAATCTCTTCATGAATGCTTATAGATTTCCAGAACTACCAAGAGAACAAAGTGATTATCTTCTTCGTAAGTTTTGGTCTTTAGGCACAATTAGTGCTTTTATTGTTGAGGGAACAAAACCAATTGAGGGAGTTCCTACTACTCAAATGTCTGCAAATGACTATCCAAATGGTATGATAGCATTTGTTCCATATGCACCACTTATCTTTTCAATTACTGACTGGCCAAGTGTTGTTAGTCTTATTCCAGTAAGAGGTGCGACATTCATTCCTACAAGACCATTAAAGGTTGGAGAAGAATGTGTCATTGGTTTTGCTCAAAGAAACAAGAAGCCAGTGTTTGATATGGTTGATTACTATATTGAAAAAATTGTTGATACTGAAATGACCATTCGCACACAACTCTTTTCTCATAAAGCACCATGGCTAATCTCTACCACTCCAGAGAATGAAGCAAAAGTCAAAAGACTATTTGAGAGATTAGAAAATGATGAGTTATCACTTTATATTGGTGTTGATGAAATTGAAGCATTAAAGAGCCTTATTGGTGGAAATACATACATTATTGATAAACTCTATATCTACAAGCAAGGTTTAGAGAATGAATTATTGACATATCTTGGAATTGATAATGTCGGTGGCATTGAAAAGAAAGAACATTTAATGGTTGATGAAGTCAATGCTAACAATGATATTATTAATGATAGTAGCGACTGCTTCTTACATCCTCTACAAGAGTTTTGTGAGCAAGTTAGTAAAGTTCTTGGCTTTCCACTTTCAGTTGAGGCAACCTCTTCTCCAGTAGTGGCCGAAAGCAACCAAGAAGATGAAGATGATGAAGAGGAGGAAGAAAAAGATGAGTAATCACATTTATTATCCACCATATTATGTTAAAAACTACTGGTGGAAGTTCTCTAATTTCTTATCATATTTTTTTGATGGAAACATTGAGAATGAGAAAGATTTTGCTTATACTCCAAGTAGAGCCGAGTTCATGAACGCTTTAGGAGACTGGGCTATTGATGGTTTAGAAGCACAATATCCAAACTTATGTGAAACCATTGATGAGAGAATGCTTATTAAACAGCCAGTTTATGATGTCTTCTTACAATTGGAAAAGAGATTTGCAGATCATTATATCTTCTCTACTGAACATGATGATGGCCAAGAAGCAAGAAACCAAGCCTATAAGTTCTTTAGAAAATTATTTAATGTTATTGAATATACTTATCAAAAGTATGCTAAAATAATTGAGTTATACCAAGATAATTACAATACATTAATGAGGGAACTACAAACTGAAACCGAGAGTGGTAGCCGATACAATGATACTCCTCAAAGTGAAGAAGTCAGTTTATCCTTTGAAGAAAATAGATTTACAACTAATCTAACCAAGTCCAAATCTATCACAAAAGCCGATAGCAACACTCCAATTGTTAAAATTGAAGAGATTATGCGAAACTATCGCAATATCGTGATAGAATGGTTAAATGAATTTGATAGTCTATTCGTGGAGGAAGACAACATATGAAAAATTCACGAATTGATTATATATTTGATGGAGTGGCAGTGGTCTTCACTGCTTCACAAACACAAGAAGTATTGCAGATCATCTCCATCATTCTAACATGTCTGGCCACTTTGTTCTCACTTGCCTTTACCTTATACACATGGTATATCAAGGCCAAGAGTGATGGACATATCACGAAAGATGAAATCAAAGAGGCTGGAAAAATTGTTGATGACCATCTTAAACAAATAGATGACATCACGAAGAAAAAGGAGGAATAACTTATGGAGAAATTTGAAGAACTTGCTCAAAAGTTGAAAGAGGGCATTGGGAATGCCATCACAACTGAAATGAGTGAGGAACAAATTACTCAATTTGGAGAACTTCAAAAACAAGTTGATGGCCTTATTGAAAGCCACAAAAACTTGGAAAAAGAAGCCATCTCCACCAAGGAAAAATACATTGACCTTGTTAAAGGCTTTGGAACTTCCAAACTTCCAGTTGATGAAACTGACCAACCAAAGGCCAGATCATTGGAAGAAATCGCAAATGCTTTAGCAAATGCGAAATAATTGATAAGAAAGGGGAAAATTATTATGGCTAAATTATCAATTGAACAATTAAAAACTTTAGTTGCCACCTATGTTGATGAACAAAAAATCTCCGTTGATACATTTGAAATCACAAGGGACAACACTGTCGGTTTATTAGATAAAATCGGCATGATTAAAACAATTGACTTTTCCTATGTTGATAAACTTGCTGTGTTAGATGGTGAGGAACTCTCATTTGGAAAGACAATTGAAGAATGGCAAGAAGACTTAAAACTTCCAGAAGACTTTGATGCCTCTGGTTCTTCTACTCTTGCCCCACATGATGGAACATATCGCCCAGTCTTCTATTCCTACACTTTAGGACAAAAGACACATTCCATCACCATTCGCAACAACGATATTGAACGAGCAGTTCATTTTGTTGAACAATTTGTCTCTATCGTTGCCATGAAGTCCAAGAGACTTTATGATAGTGTTGCTGTTTGGAGATACCAAGTCAAACGAGAAATGCTCGGCAAACTTGCTGAAATGTGCGAAGATGCTGTTGGTCTTAGTGCTTCATACTCTGGTGAAACATTTGCTAACAACAAAAACTATGCTGTAAATGCTCTTGTTCGTTCCAAAACAAGTGGAGAGGGTATTGAATATGGTATTATCGTGAAACCAGTTAAGAGTGGAGACTTCTCCAACTGGGCTGGTGCTGTTGCTGGTGGTGCTATCATTGTCTATAATGGTCTTGTTGAAGAATTAGCAATTCCAACTGACACTGCATCTGGTGAAGCATTCGTTAAATCAGTTAAAGAAGCCATGGAAGTGGCCAGTGATTTAAGTGAGGGACACTCACTCAATGGAAACACACTCGGTGCTACCGAGGGTATGCTCTTACTCATTAAGCAAGGTGTTATGCCAAGTGTTGAAGTTGATGTTCTTGCTGGTGCATTCCATGAAGACAAAGTTGCTCTTCCAGCCGAAGTCAAAGTGATTAAAGACTTTGGATCTGCAAGTAATGTCTATGCTATGCTTATTGACCGAAGAGGATGCCGTTTACACAACACATATCGTGCTGTTCGTAGCCAAGAAAATGCTCAAGGCAACTTCACCAATGTCTTCCATCATGATGAAGAAACAGCATTTATCTCTCGTAATACCTTTGTTAAGGTCTTTACAGAACCAAGTGCATAAGTAGTCCTCCTATAACTACTTTGATATGAAGTTCTATGCTTCTCTTCTCAAAAGAAGCAACCTTTATTAAAGAAAGGAGGGTATCTATTTATGAGAAGAATGATACCTCAAAAATTAATTGATGCTATTAAAAAATTAGCACCACTTGCTGGTTTATTAGTATATGATAAAGAAGATGATGTCATTAATTCAGCAAAGCAAATTATTATTGGTGATGTAAATGTCCAATACGCTTATATTGATGATGGAGAAATTGGTGTAGGTGATGAGTATGGTGAAACAATTATTAGTCCAAGGGGAATTAGCAAAGTAATGCCAGAAGCATTAGCACATCTTACTCATTCATTTGATGAACTTGACCCAACATTAAAGAAAATTGTTGATGACGCTATTCAAGATGGTGAAACTAATGGTGTTGCTTGTACAACAACTCAATGGAATAAAATTAACGAATTATTAGATACTTCACTTTATATTGAATATAATGGAAATTCAATGATTAAATCACTTGTATCTCTCAATGATTTTACTTTTGGTATTTATAATAACGAGATTGGTAATTTGTTAAGGATTCACTATGATTTTGTTGAGCATCTTTTATACGCCAAACACTCTGAAGTCTAATTAACCTATGAACAAACTTGTTTAGCAAATCAATTAACTGAATTGCACTGGTCATTCGTGGCTGG
>Ga0256405_10010288_pt1 | contig 12418 bp, 9 predicted proteins | sample RumenRJG_02DNA_FD_189096 | JGI IMG/M metagenome (GOLD analysis project Ga0256405, IMG submission 189096) | Bovine rumen microbial communities from Lethbridge, Alberta, Canada - RJG_02 | ecosystem: Host-associated > Mammals > Digestive system > Stomach > Rumen | place: Canada: Alberta | collected...
CATGGCGCTGTCGGTCATGATAGTGGCGGGGTTGGAGTTGACCAGCACGGTCTCCACGCCCTCAGCCTTCAGAACCCGGCAGGCCTGGGTGCCGGCATAGTCGAACTCGGCGGCCTGGCCGATGACGATGGGGCCGGAACCGATGACAAGGACTTTTTTAATGGAAGTATCTCTCGGCATTACAATCCCTCCTTCATCATATCGGTAAAGCGGTCAAAAGCAGTCAGGGTATCCAGGGGCCCGCCATGGGCCTCGGGATGGAACTGCAGGGAAAAAGCGTGATAAGCGGGGTAATCCACACCCTCGCAGGTGCCGTCGTTGACGTTGACGAACCGCAGAACGCCCTCCTTGGGGAGGGAATCGCCGTCTACGGCGTATCCGTGGTTCTGGCTGGTGATGGACACCGTGCCGTCCTTCAGGTCCTTTACCGGCTGGTTGGCCCCCCGGTGTCCGAACTTCATCTTCACAGTCTTGCCGCCGGCGGCCAGAGCCATCATCTGGTGCCCCAGGCAGATGCCGAACATGGGGATCTTCCCGAGAAGCTTCTGGATCTGCTCAATGCAGAAGGGGTTGTCTGCCGGGTCCCCGGGCCCGTTGGAGAGCATCACGCCGTCGTGCCCGCCTGCCAGGATGTCCTCGGCCGGGGTGTTGTAGGGATAGATCGTCACCTTGCAGCCCCTGGCCAGCAGGGAATTGGCGATGCTCTGCTTGGCGCCGTAGTCGATGAGGGCCACGGAGTATTTGATCTCGCCCTTTGGCATCTGGACCTGGATCTCGGTCTCACTGGTGCTTTCCACAGACTTTGTGATCTTAAAGGCCTTCAGCGCATCCATGTCGGGCTTGGCTTCTTCGGTGGTGATCACCGCGTTGAGGACGCCGCCGTCCCGGAGCATCTGGGTGAGCATCCGGGTGTCCACCCCGGCAATGCCGACGACGTTCTGCTCCTTCAGGAATTGGTCCACGGTCATATCACAGCGGAAGTTGGAGGGGGCTTCACAGTATTCCCGGACGACCACGCCGCCCATGCGGACGCTGGGACTTTCCTTGTCCGCCAGGCAGATGCCGGGATTCCCGAACTGGGGGAAGGTGTAGACCACCAGTTGACCGTAGTAGCTGGGGTCGGTGAGGCTTTCCACGCAGCCGGTCATGCCGGTGGTGAAGACCAGCTCGCCCATGGCGGTGCCGGAAGCGCCGAAGCTCTTCCCCTCCAGGACCTGGCCGTTTTCCAAGTAGAGATATGCTTTTTTCATCGTGTCCCTCCATCCGTCGATCCGAGGATCGGGCGGCGCGGCGGCAAAGCGCTGCGCCGCAGTTTTCTTCAATTTCTAATCTTTAAGTATAGCGGAAACTCCCGCTTCCGTCAATGAAAAAGACGACAGGTTCCGCGAAAAAACAAACAGGAAATTTTGCATATTATTTGGAGAAATCACCAGAATAGTGAATATTGATCGAAATATTCAAATAAATATGCAAAACCGCAGAAAAAACCGGGGGAAGCCGAAACGGTTTCTCCCGGTTTGATGGGATCAATACAATACCATGTACTTTGCCAGCTCCCAACTGGAGACGCGGGTGCAATACTCTTCCCACTCTTTTTCCTTGCCGGCGACGTACTGAGAATAGATATGGGAACCGAGCACATCCTGGATCAGGGTGTCCTTGGCCAGGTCGAACAGGGCGTGCTCCAGGGAATCGGGCAGGTCTTCGATCCCGGCCTCGGCTCTCTGGGCGGCATTCATATCAAAGATGTTCTCCGTGATCTCCTCCGGCGGCGTGAGGCCGCGCTCAATGCCGTCCAGACCGGCGGCCAGACAGACGGCCAGAGCCAGATAGGGATTGCAGGAGGGGTCGGGATTCCGCAGCTCCACACGGGTAGAGTTGCCCCGGGCGGCGGGGATGCGGATGAGGGCGGAACGGTTGGAGGCGGACCAGGCCAGATAGCAGGGGGCCTCGTAGCCGGGCACCAGCCGCTTATAGGAGTTGACCAGGGGATTGGTGATGGCGGTCATGGCCTTGACGTGCTCCAGCAGGCCGGCGATAAAGCTGTAGCACTCCTTGGAGAGCCCACGCTGGCCGTCGGGATCGTAAAAAATGTTCTTCCCGTCCTTGAACAGGGACATATTGATGTGCATTCCGGAGCCGGGGGTGCCGTAAATTGGCTTGGGCATAAAGGTGGCGTGGAAGCCGTTGGCGTACGCGATCTTTTTCACCGTCTGCTTGAAGGTGACAATGTTGTCGGCGGCAGTCAGCGCGTCGGCGTATTTGAAGTCGATCTCATGCTGGCCGGCGGCGCACTCGTGGTGGGACGCCTCGATTTCAAAGCCCAGATGCTCCAGCGCCAGGCAGATCTCCCGGCGGATATAATCGCCGTGGTCAATGGGGCCCAGGTCAAAATAGCCGGCCTCGTCGCCGGTGCGGGTGGTGGGCTTGCCGTCCTTGTCCAGCTCAAAGAGGAAAAACTCGCACTCAGGACCTACGTTGAAGGTATAGCCCAGGGAAGCCGCCTTTTCCAACACGCGCTTCAGGGCGCCTCTGGGGTCGCCGATAAAGGGAGAGCCGTCGGGGTTGCGCACGTCGCAGATCAGCCGGGCCACCTTGCCCTTGGACTCGTACCAGGACAGGATGGTGAAGGAGTCCAGATCGGGGTGAAGATACTGATCGGATTCGTGAATCCGGGTAAAGCCTTCGATAGAACTGCCGTCAATGGAGATTTGGTTGTTGACCGCCTTGGTGATCTGGGAGGCGGGAATGGCCACGTTTTTCGACTGGCCGAAAATATCGGTAAACTGCATACGGATGAAGTCGATGCCCTCTTCTTCTACCATACGGATGATATCTTCTCTGGTATAATTGCTCATAGGTCCTCTCCTTTCGCGCTGCGCAGGACCGCACAGCAAAAAGGACAAGTAAGCCTCGATTTCCGCCGAAGCACTCGTCCGCTCCAGAAAATTATAGTATCCCCGGCGGGGAACTGTCAAGAAAAAATGGGGAAGTTTGCAAGATTTTTGCCCTGTGGTTTCATGCGAAAATACTTTTGTGCTCTTTGCACAGAATACGCGCCGGAAAAATAGACGACGACCCATTGCAAATTCCCGTGATTTGTGCGAAAATGTATCCTGTAACCAAAGCGACTACGCACAGGATCTCTGCGCGCCGACCAAAAGAAAGGGATCGATCATAGCATGACAAAACTGGAACAGATCTATGAAGGGAAAGCCAAGAAGGTCTTTCGCACCGACGACCCGGAACGCTTCATCGTCTCCTATAAAGACGACGCCACCGCCTTCGACGGAAAGAAGAAGGGGACCATTATGGGGAAGGGCGTCATCAATAATCGCATGACCAACTATCTCATGCAGATGCTGGAGAGCAAGGGGATCCCCACCCACTTCGTGGAGGAGCTCAGCGACCGGGACACCGTGGTGAAGAAGGTGGAGATCGTCCCTCTGGAGGTCATCATCCGCAACATCTCCGCCGGCCACTTTGCCCAGCGGTACGGCGTCGAGGAGGGCATCGTCTTTGAGGAGCCAGTCATTGAGTTTTCCTATAAAAATGACGCCCTGGGAGATCCGCTCCTGAACTCCTATCACGCCAGAGCTCTGAAACTGGCGACCAAGGAGGAGATCGAGACCATCAAGGACCTGGCCTTCCGGGTCAACGAGGCGCTGAAGGAATTTTTCCTGTCCGTAAATATCCGCCTGGTGGACTTCAAGCTGGAGTTCGGGCGGACCTCTGACGGGACCATCATCCTGGCGGACGAGATCTCTCCCGACACCTGTCGCCTCTGGGACAAGGACACCGATGAGAAGCTGGACAAGGACCGCTTCCGCCGGGATCTGGGCAATGTCGAGGGGGCCTATCAGGAGGTCATGCGCCGGATCGGTTTGGGATAAGGATCAGAACGCTCCGCGGCGGAAGGCCGCATTTCGTAAGAATATTTAGGAGGAAACGATTATGTGTGGTATCGTCGGCTTTACCGGCAGCCAACAGGCAGCGCCCATCCTGCTGGACGGGTTGAAAAAACTGGAATACCGGGGCTATGACTCCGCGGGCATCGCCGCCCTGTGCGACAGCGGCATCCACATGGAAAAGGCCAGCGGCAAGATCAAGAACCTGGACGCGAAGATCGATGGCGGCAAGGCGCTGGAAGGGAACTGCGGCATCGGCCACACCCGCTGGGCCACCCACGGCGCGCCCACGGATGAGAACGCCCACCCCCACCTGAGCAACGGCGGCGACTTCGCCCTGGTTCACAACGGCATCATCGAAAACTACGCTGCCCTTCGGGAAGAGCTCATCGCCAAGGGCGTGACCTTTAAGAGTGAGACCGACACGGAGGTGGTGGTCCAGCTTCTGGAGCAGTACTATGACGGAGACCTGAAAGCCGCGGTCCTCAAGACCGTGGGCCGGCTGGAAGGCGCCTATGCCCTGGGGATCCTCTGCGCCCATGAGCCCGGCCGGGTCATCGCCGCCCGCCAGGCCGCGCCCCTGATCGTGGGCGTTGGCGTGGGGGAGAACTACTTTGGCTCCGACGTCACCGCCATGGTGGCCCACACCAAGAACTTTATCTATCTGGAGGACGGTGAGATCGCGGACCTGACCCCGGATAAGGTCACCATCTACACTGACCTGGGTGAGGAAGTGGAAAAGCCTATCACCCGGATCACCTGGGATGTGGCGGCCGCGGAAAAGGGCGGCTATGATCACTTCATGCTCAAGGAGATCATGGAGCAGCCCAACGCCATCAAATCCACCATCGAGCCCCGGATCCAGAACGGGGAGATCGTTTTGGATGATTTCCATCTGACCGACGAAGACTTAAAGCAGATCAACAAGATCATGATCACGGCCTGTGGTTCGGCTTTCTATGCCGGCAGCGTGGGCAAGTATGTCATCGAGCGGCTCTGCCGGATCCCCGTGGAGGCCGATCTCGCCTCGGAGCTGCGGTACCGGGACCCTCTGGTAGATGAACACACCCTTCTCGTTGTGGTCTCCCAGTCCGGTGAGACGGCGGATACCATCGCAGCCATGAAGGAGTGCAAGGCCCGGGGGGCTCGTATCCTGGCCATTGTCAACGTGGTGGGCTCCACCATTGCCCGTCTGGCCGACGACGTGATCTACACCTGGGCAGGCCCCGAGATCGCTGTGGCCACCACCAAGGGGTATACCACCCAGGTGGCCGTTATGGATATGCTGGCGGTCTATCTGGCCCGCCGTCTGGGGAGACTGGACGACGCCGAGTACGCCCGTCTGGTCGACGAGATCCAGCAGTTCCCCAGCCTGGTCCAGCGGGCCATCGATCTCAACCCCAATATCCAGGGCCTGGCAAAGAAGTACTATAATCATAACAATATCTTCTTCATCGGCCGTAACCTGGATTACGCTGCCTGTATGGAGGGATCTCTGAAACTCAAGGAGATTTCCTATCTCCATTCCGAGGCCTACGCCGCCGGTGAGCTCAAGCACGGCACCATCGCGCTTATTGAGGAGGACCGTCCCGTGATTGCCCTGGCCTGCTATGAGGCGCTCTTCGATAAAATGATGAGCAACATCAAGGAGGTCAAGGCCCGGGGCGCCCAGGTCCTGGCCGTGGTCCTGGAGGGTAACCGTCAGATCTTTGCCGAGGCTGATGACGTGATCTTCATCCCCAAGACGGAACCCATGTTCAACAGCCTGCCGGAGATTATTCCCCTCCAGCTCTTCGCTTACTATGTGGCCCGGGAAAACGGCTGCGACATTGACAAGCCCAAAAACCTGGCAAAATCCGTTACCGTGGAATAAGAAGGAGAGGTCGAGTATGAGAAACTACGCGGAAGAGACCGAAAAGCGGGTTGCCTTTATCAAGAAAGCCTTGGAAGCTGCCCACGCCGACGGTATCATCTTCGGCAACAGCGGCGGCAAGGACTCCGCCCTGGTGGGCATCCTGTGCAAGATGGCCTGCGACAACACCGAGGGGATCATCCTGCCCTGCAGCTCCAAGCGGAACTTTACCATTGACAAGGACGACGGCATGGAGGTGGCGGAGAAATTCGGCATCAAGACCCGGATCCTGGACCTGACCCCCCAGAAGGAACTGGCGATGGAGGCGGTGTCGACGCTCACGACCCTCAATGACGCGGCTATTTCCAACATCGCCCCCCGGCTGCGGATGATCACCCTCTACGCTGTGGCCGCCAGCGAGAACCGTCTGGTGGCGGGGACCGGCAACGCCAGCGAGTTCCACATGGGCTACTTCACCAAATGGGGTGATGGAGCCTTCGACCTCAACCCCATTGCCGACCTGACGGCAACAGAGGTCTTTGAATACCTCCGCTACCTGAATGCCCCTGAGGCGGTTATCACCAAAGCGCCCTCCGCCGGGCTGTTTGAGGGCCAGACCGACGAGGACGACATGGGCGTCACCTACGCCGCCATTGACAAGTATATCACCACCGGTGAAGCTAATGAAAAGGACAAGGCCATTATCGACCGGTACTATGCCCGCAGCGGCCACAAGCGCCGCCCGCCGCTGCGGTATCCCGACGAGCCCTAAGCATTGCAGCAGTTACAGCGCCGCGACAGGTCATGGATCGAACCTGTTGCGGCGCTGTCTATTGATCGAACCCATGATACCTTCGGCAGGACGACGTCCATTTTGTCGTCCATTTTCCTGCGGGGAAAGGGGCTTTGCTGTGCGGAGGTTTTTCACGCAAAAGAGAAGGGGAGAGACACACGTGATTCATTTCTGGACTTATAATATATTGAAGAAATGGGAGTATATAGAAATTTTGAGGGACTATCCACAGAAAACTGCTGAAAAATAATAAAAAATGGGCGAAAAAAATCTGCTGATTGAAAGATTTAATGAACGAAAGACGAAAGAAACGAAAATAAAGCTTGCAATAAATCCGTCTAGGGAATATAATAGCGACATAGCAGAGGAGCATTCCTCAGGGAATGCTTTGTACCGCTGGAGACTAGAGACGCCGAAGGGGCAGGACGACGAAATACTCGCGCGCAAGCAGGCAGACAGTCAAGGGCTTCAGGTCCGGAACCAGGATGGAGACGCTGCTGATTGCGTGGAGTGCCGTTGTTTTGCGGCGCTCCCTTTCGTTTTCAGGGGGACGTTTCTGCTAACCCGAGAGAATTTGAGACAAAAAGGAGAGATAATGCATGGAAACTATCGCTAGTATCAATGGTGCGATAAATGGCGTCGTTTGGGGTCTTCCTATGCTGATCCTGTTGGTGGGCGCGGGCATCGTCCTGACCATCATGAACACAGGTCTGCAGTTCCGGAAGTTCGGCTATGCCATGAAGAACACCGGCGGCAAGATCTTCACGAAGGTCGAGGCCGGCGAGGGCGAGATGACGCCCTTCCAGGCCATGTCCACCGCTCTGGCCTCCACCGTCGGCACCGGTAATATCGCCGGTATCACCACGGCTCTGGTCCTTGGCGGCGCAGGCTCTATTTTCTGGCTGTGGATCACTGCTTTGATCGGTATGTGCACCAAGTACTCGGAGGTTATGCTGGCTGTTAAATACCGTGAGAGAAACGCGGTTGGCGACTGGGTCGGCGGCCCCATGTACTACATCAAAAACGGTATGGGCAAGAACTGGAAGTGGCTTGCAGTCGTCTTCTCGATCTTTGCCGCTCTGGCCGCTTTTGGTATCGGCAACGCCGTGCAGGTGGGCAACATCGTCAGCTCCATCAACACCGTTATTGTGGCCTTTAACCCCGACTTCACCGGCCAGTCTACGGTCAACATGGTCCTGGGTATTGTCCTGGCGGTCCTGGTGGCCATCGTCCTCTTCGGCGGCATCAAGCGCTTGGGCGCTGTCACGGAGAGACTGGTCCCCATCATGGCAGTCATCTACATTGTGGCTTGCCTGATCGTCCTCATTCGCTATATCGGCACTCTGCCTGCTGTTATCGGTGATATCTTCCGTGGCGCCTTCTCCCCCGCGGGCGTTACCGGCGGCGTGATAGGTTCCATGTTCCTGGTTATCACCTGGGGCGTCAAGAGAGGCGTGTTCTCCAACGAGGCCGGCCTCGGTTCCGCTCCTATCGCCCATGCCTCCACTTCTGAGACCGATCCTGTCAAGCAGGGCCTGTACGGTATCTTCGAAGTGTTCATGGACACCATCGTCATCTGCTCCCTGTCCGGCCTGACCGTCCTGTGCGCCATGAAGGGCACCGGGATGGAGCTGCTGGACTACGGCAACAAGGCTGCCGCCACCACCAACGTCAACGCCCAGGCTCTGGGTACTGTCTTCGGTGTGAAGGCCGGCGCTCTGATCATTGCGATCGGCATTGCGCTGTTCGCGTTCTCCACCGTTCTGGGCTGGGGCCTCTATGGTGCCCGTTCCTGCGAGTTCGTGTTCGGCACCAAGAGCATCAAGCCTTACTACGCGATCTTTGTTATCGTGGTCTTCGTGGGCGCCACCATGGACCTGGCTCTGGCCTGGGACATCGCCGACACCCTCAACGGCCTGATGGCTATCCCCAACCTGATCGGTGTTCTGGTCTTGTCTCCCAAGGTGGTCAAAGAGACCAAACGTCACTTCCGCGGCGAGGAATTCGTACCTCAGAGCGACTGGAAGGACTAAGAGAAGACAGATCCGATCCAATCATGATTCCCTTCACCGCGGGACGCGTCAATGCGTCCCGCGGTTTTCTGTGTATGGGTGATAAATCCCTGACAGTGGCATATTGGGGGTTCTTGCAGTGCGTTGCCACAAGAGAAAGTGTAAAAACCCGAAATCCTATGCAATCTTGCGCTTGCGAAACGAGAGATACTATAGTATAATAAATCGATTCTATCTGGAAACAACGAGAACTTTTTGTGACTGACGGAAGTGGAGCGGACCACAGGGAGCAAAAAGCATAGTGCGCCGACCGTCTGGGCAGTTCAATTGGAAGCATTGGAATTGGACTGCCGCTTTTTGTTTTCTTTGGGAGGACAAACAAAGTATTTGCGCAGAAGAGAGGATGATTTTGATGAAAAAAGTCGGGATCATCATGGGCAGCGACAGCGATCTGCCTGTGGTGGAAAAAGCCATTGATAAGCTGAAGGAGTATGGGGTGCCCTATGAGGTCCATGTGTATTCGGCCCACCGGACCCCGGAGCAGTCGGCGGAGTTTTCCCGGACCGCCCGGGAGGGCGGCTTCGGCGCCATCATCGCCGCAGCGGGAAAGGCCGCCCATCTGGCGGGCGCCATTGCCGCCAACACCACGCTGCCGGTCATCGGCATCCCGGTGAAATCCTCTACGCTGGACGGTTTGGATGCGCTGCTGTCCACGGTCCAAATGCCCACGGGTATCCCGGTGGCCACCGTGGCCATCGACGGCGCTGCCAATGCCGCCCTGCTGGCGGTGGAGATCCTTGCGGTCTCCGACGAAGGGCTGGCAGACAAGCTGTCCAAGGCCAGAGCTGCGGAATCGGCCAAGGTGCTGGAGAAGAACGCAGCCGTTGAGGCGAAGTTCAATCAATAACAATCTAAACCACTGAAACGGAGGAACAAGCACTATGGGTGGTTTTTGCGGCGCGATCTCAAAACGAGACGTGGTCCTGGATGTTTATTTTGGAACCGACTATCACTCCCATCTGGGCACCCGCCGGGGCGGAATGGCCGCCTGGGACCCGGAGATCGGCTTCCAGCGAGAGATCCACAACATCGAGAATTCTCCCTTCCGTACCAAGTTCGACAAGACGGTAGGAGAGATGAAGGGGTGCCTTTGCATCGGCAGCATCAGCGATACCGATCCCCAGCCTCTCCTGGTCCGTTCGGTCCATGGGACCTATGCTATCTGTGTGGTGGGGGTGATCCACAATGAGGACGCCCTTATCGACCAACTGCTCAAGACGGAGGATGGCCATTTTGAGGCCATGAGCGGCGGCCGGGTCAACTCCAATGAGCTGGTAGCCTCTCTCATCAGCCAGCAGCCCACCATCGAGGAGGGCATCCGTTATGCCCAGGACATGGTGGAGGGAACGGTCTCAGTTTTGATCATGACAAAGGACTGCCTCTATGCCGGCCGGGACAAGATGGGGCGGCTCCCCATCCACATCGGTCAGGACAGTGAGGGCTGCTGTGTTGCCTTCGAGACCTTCGCTTATCAGAAGGTTGGATATCGGGATGCCTACGAGTTAGGTCCTGCTGAGGTCGTGAAAGTGACGGAGACCGGCTGGGAAACCCTTCTGCCTCCTGGGGATAAAATGCGTATCTGCGCCTTCCTCTGGACCTACTACGGCTACCCCAACTCCAATTATGAGGGCATCAACGTTGAGGTTATGCGAGGCAGAAACGGCCATATTCTGGCTAAGATCGATCGGAAGAACGGGGTGGCGCAGGACATCGACTATGTCAGCGGCGTGCCGGACTCCGGAACACCTCACGCCATCGGCTACGCCAATGAGAGCGGCATCCCTTTCGCAAGGCCCTTTATCAAGTACACCCCCACCTGGCCCCGGTCTTTCATGCCCACCAACCAGCGAGAGCGTGACAAGGTGGCCAAGATGAAGCAGATCCCTGTCCACGAGCTGATCGAGGGCAAGAAGCTTCTTTTCGTGGACGACAGCATTGTTCGTGGCACCCAGCTTCGTGAAACGGTGGAGTTCCTCTACACCAACGGCGCGAAGGAAGTTCACATTCGCTCTGCCTGCCCGCCCATCATGTACGGATGCAAATTCCTCAATTTCTCCACCAGCCGGTCGCCCATGGAACTGCTGGCCCGCCGGACAGTTTATGAGCTGGAGGGTGAGGAAGGTGAGAAGTACCTTGAGGAGTACAGCGACGCCAACACGGAGCGGGGCAAGAAGCTCCGGTCGGCCATTTGCGAAAAGCTCCACTTTACCTCTCTGGAATTCCAGTCCCTGGACGGACTGCTGGAAGCCATCGGCATGGACCCCTGCAAGGTATGTACCTATTGTTGGAACGGAAAGGAGTAATCCACCATGCAATCAAGATCTGACAGCTACGCCGCCGCGGGCGTAGATATCACCGCCGGGTATCAGGCGGTAGAGCTCATGAAGACTCACATCGCCAAGACCATGACGGCGGGAGCCCTCTCGGATATCGGCGGCTTCGGCGGCCTGTTCGAGCTGGACCTCACCGGGATCGACCATCCCGTCCTGGTCAGCGGCACTGACGGTGTGGGCACGAAGCTCAAACTGGCCTTTTTGATGGACAAGCACGACACCGTTGGCATCGACTGCGTGGCCATGTGCGTCAACGACATCATCTGCTGCGGCGCCAAGCCTCTGTTTTTCCTGGACTACATCGCCTGCGGCAAGAATTATCCCGAGAAAATAGCCGGGATCGTCTCTGGCGTGGCCGAGGGCTGCGTCCAGTCCGGAGCGGCCCTCATCGGCGGCGAGACGGCGGAAATGCCCGGCTTCTATCCGGTGGACGAATACGATCTGGCGGGCTTTTCTGTGGGCGTCGTGGACAAGGCAAAGGTCTTCGACAAGACGGCCATCCGGCCCGGCGATGTGATCATCGGTCTGCCCTCCTCCGGCGTTCACTCCAACGGCTTCTCCCTGGTCCGGAAGGTCCTGGACGTGGAGAACACCGACCTGAAGGCTCCTGTGGCCGAGCTGGGCGGGAAGAGCCTGGGCGAGACCCTGCTGACGCCTACGCGCATCTACGTGAAGACTATCCTGGCGCTGATGGAGCAGGTGACCATCAAATCGGTCTCCCATATCACTGGCGGCGGCTTCTATGAGAATATCCCCCGGAGCCTGCCCAAGGGCATGACCGCGAAGATCAAGGAGGCGGATGTGCCTGTTTTGCCCATCTTCGATCTGATCCAGGCCAAGGGGAACATCCCCCGGCGGGAGATGTTCAACACCTTCAACATGGGCGTTGGCATGACCGTGGTGGTCTCCGCGGACCAAGCGGACAAGGCCATGGAGACCTTGCAGTCCTTGGGCGAGAAGCCTGTGCGCCTGGGTGAGATCGTTGCCGGCGATGAGGGTGTGATCCTATGGTAAAGACCAGGATCGCCGTGCTGGTCTCTGGCGGCGGCACCAATCTGCAGGCGCTGCTGGACGCCCAGAGCGCCGGACAGCTTCCGTCTGGGGAGATCGTTCTGGTGATCGCCAGCAACGACAAGGCGTTCGCGCTGCAAAGAGCGGAGAAGGCCAAGGTACCCTTTGTGGTATGCAGCCGAAAGGAACTGGGCAGCCAGGAGGCCTTTGAGGCTGCCATCAGCCGGGCTCTAGCGGATCACGGCGTGGAGCTGATCGTTCTGGCTGGCTTTATGAGTATCCTCAGCGAGGACTTTACCCGCCAGTGGCCGGATCGGATCATCAACGTCCATCCGTCTCTCATCCCCTCCTTCTGCGGAAAGGGGTTCTATGGACTCAAGGTCCACCAGGCCGCTTTGGACTATGGCGTGAAGGTCACAGGCGCTACCGTGCACTTTGTCAACGAGATC
>Ga0256405_10010290_pt1 | contig 12416 bp, 7 predicted proteins | sample RumenRJG_02DNA_FD_189096 | JGI IMG/M metagenome (GOLD analysis project Ga0256405, IMG submission 189096) | Bovine rumen microbial communities from Lethbridge, Alberta, Canada - RJG_02 | ecosystem: Host-associated > Mammals > Digestive system > Stomach > Rumen | place: Canada: Alberta | collected...
ATATCATGAAAGCCGTCTGATAATCTTTCTATAGGTTCCCCGAAGAGAATGGAAAAATCACAAAAACACTTTCTATATGTTCTGTTATTTCGAGATTCGAAGAAGCAAGCAAGTTTTTCATATAGCTGTTTCCTGTGTAGTGATCTCTGTTCGTGGAGATCATGAGGCCCCTGATACCCTGTGGTACGGGGGGGGGTAGAAGAGTGGGCATGTGGGCTTCTATCAAAAGAGGAAAAGATACCGCTATCGCTATGCTCATATCTCCCTTCCCTCCTCCAGGTGAGAAGCTGGTGTTGAGAAATGACATCCAATCTTTTGGTATCGATCATATATTCTAGGTGGATCACTTTTTTTCTTCAACTGAAATGGGCTGATCTAGTGTTTTTAAATGACCTTCCCCGATCAGAGAAGGGCAAGAACTCTCTTGAACAGTGAGGAGCACAACGATTTGTGCTCTGAGCGATACAGCTTCTGTAAAGGAGTACAAGGTGCTGTGCTAATAAAAGGAGAAATGAGATAAGGAGCAGTAAGGAGGATAAAAGAAGTAGAGTTAGGTTCTTGTGTGTAATCGATATGTCTCCCGGGAGAAAACCCTCTATCAACACAACTATCCGAACACCTATAGCTAGCTTGCTTTAGCTCCAACTACTGCTAGCTTTACCTGCAACGCAACTATCTTCCGAAAAACGAGTTGTTCGTTGCCCGACGCGGCTCTGGCTCTGCCTGCCTGGCACTAAAGCATCTATAGATTGAGGATTTGCCTATGTACCATCATCCGTCCTCTAAGTAATATGTATTCTTCCTCTAAGGTTCCCCCTCTAAGGAGGGTTGTGTAGTATTTAGCTTACAAGGATTGACTCGACACCATCGATGCGTAGTCTATCAATCAATTTAATGGGACTTATTTATATGCCTGTTACGAGGGGAATCTGCCTGTTATTCAATCTATCTCTTCAATCTGCTTACTGGTTTCCTTCTCGGCCAATGGAACATCTATTGCTTCCTAATCTGGAACTGAACTAAACAGAAATCTTGGTCAAGTATTGGGAAAAGGAAAGAGGCCCTTTTCTTTTTCAAAACTAAGAAGGAGATGTGCATAGCGTTGTAAAGATCGGCAGAAGAGGAAGGGTGCAGTTAAGTTACAACATCTTCTGTTTCCAAGTCGATAGGCTTCTTTTGATAAAGGAAACTATTCCTCTGCTCGCTATACTCAAACCCTTGCCATTTCCTCGATTCCCGTTGAGAAAACAATCGATTGACCATTTTAGGACCTATTCTTCAGAATATAGAGGTATCGAAGATCTAGAAACGATGCGATGACTCCAGTTCGATCCTTTTCCGATGAAATGAATGAATTACCACGCTTTCCGCCGGCTGATAAAGAACTTTTTGATGATCGATTGCTTCACCCATGATCTGATGATCTTGCTATAACATAACGATACTGCATTTCCCCTCTTCCTTGTCTCTACTTAACTTACTTGTTCATTGCTCGACTCGAGGGAGGGGCTCTATATAGCTGTTTTGCCTTCTTTCTTGGACTCTCAGGTGAGCGCTTAGGCCAAGCCACAATTACCAAGGCATGATTGAATCCGCCAAAGAGAAGGGAATAGATGATCTCCCTGGAAAAAGTTGCCTACCCCCCCCCCCCCCCGTTTTTTTGGCATGATTTCAAGATTTTGACCTGATTTATGAGAAAAGAACTTCGTTTTGCATTAACCCGAAAGAATCTCCTTATAATTGAGTGTGCAGTAAAGGGGGTTGTTACACCAAATCCCTCTGGTGAAGCTCTATCCAACTGCTTGTTAATAGCGGATTGGGTATTGGTCGATCGAAAGCTGTGATACGCAAAATCCTCAGCAGAATGAAATGCGGACTACAATTAAGTTAGTTGAAAAAGAGAGTAAGGAATGGGACCGTCAACAGGAACTCTTGAATTGAGGGTTTTTCACACTACCTATAGAGAGATTGAACCAACACGGTGCCCACGGTAACTCCTCCACCCGTACTGTTTGCTTTCGTGGGGCTTTGCTGCGCTTTGGATCTTATCAGGTGGCAACCACCTTCGGTTCTAGACTCTGGCACTTCCCCTGGCTGTGGCACTTTCACTGCCGCCTACTCCTACTATTGGGTCGGTTGTGGTTGGTGTTTTTATTCAAAAGTGGAGAATAGATTGTTCATTGCGAAGGAAATCAGAAATCTACATACAAGGGTCAAGATGTAAGCTCAAGTTAAGTGGACGGGTCCAAAGATCAGGGAAAAGGGTAGACCGGGACATGGTTGCAAGGGCTATATATCTATATAGTTACAAATGAATGAAAACGCCATGCTTAAAGCCAAAAGAATAAGCTCTTGATACGGATCTCTTTCATCTTGTAAATAAAGTAGGGGCGTCCCTAACTACAGCTTCCTACCATAAGTCAGACATTCAGCTAATACTGAAGAAATCTTCTTCTGGGGACACCTCTCTAAAATAAGAATGATGGCGTTTTTTATCTTATTAGTTTTCTGATCGAGAAATGTGAGAATGTAGTTATTTTTATGAAACCGGATATTCAACATGCTTTCCTCGACCAGATCTATTTACGGGAGTCGTATTTCGAACTGACCCCGGGTCTGATCTAGAAATGGTAAATCCTATTTGATCTTCAAGGTTAAGTACTTCTGCGAGACTATCAGCATCTTATCTGGTTGATAGCACTCAACCCACTGACTATACGTTTTATATGGGAGCCCTAACTCCACCATGCAATTCAACAAGCTGAGGACGGAGAAGTCAACCGGTCTCACGTTTTCTTCTTTTCTTTTTAAAGAACCTGCCCCGAAGGAAAGCATATTATAGGGGAAGAGCTAGCTTCATTCGAGCTGGATGGGCTAAAAGCTTTCGTTGAGACAAAGCAGGCAAAAAAAAGTTCGAGAACAGGATAACTAACGTTTGGAACCAAGAGATCTCATAGTTCTTCAAGTGAGAAGCTGAGAAGGGATGACACCCATTTGACCTAGAAGACCGATGATCAAGTGTCAAATTCTAAGCCAAGAGATGGCAATGGGACTATAGGAGCACGGTACTAAACCATCATACCATACCGGTGACTTCACCAACCGAAACCAACTCAAATAAGTTCAGGGAGGAAAAGAAGACGGTCATGATAGATTGGTGAATGAGGAAGGAAAAGAAAGCCTAAACTATCCAAGTAAGATAGCGAAAGAGAAAGCTGTCTTTAAAGCCTGTTTTGACCAAGCAAGCAAGCTGGAGCACCTTTCACGCTAGCTTCCCATCGCTCGAAGTACACTTCCGGTGCACTTCTCACTGCTCAACCACTTTATCTTTAACCTAACCGCCTTCTAAAACTTCCACGGGAAAGCCAGTAGAGTATGCCTTGGTTTAAGAGAGGAGCTCAGGTCCATCTTGTGCTCACAATACATCTTATTTAGCAGGACCTCTGGGCTCTTTAGAGAAAGGCGAAGTCTCTACTTGTTAACCATGGATGCCTGTTATATTTACTTATAGAGTGAAGAACAAGCCCACTTTCCATATCCCTTTCGTCCGGATGATCGATTGCCTCATTCTTCTTCGAAAATAAGTGCATTTGGCCATTGTGTTTTTCCAACTTTCGTAATAGATCTGGGCATGCATGGTTTTCAATAGATAACCCTAGGCCTTCTTCGTTTCCCCACGGGCATTCACTTCTCTTCAAGCTCGGGATTAGCGAAACATGGATCCGACGCCCATCTCTTTTTCCACTTTGCAAGGCTGAGAGACTTTACCAATTGAGAAAAAAAAGCATGAGCAGGATCAGCAGAGGCAAAATCTAATAAAATGGCTTATTTGCACCTTTCTTTGGTAGGCAACGAATCTCACGGAATGTGGGAATCTTTTACAGATGTGAATTCTCGCTTTAACGCTTCGATAACATACTTATCATCAGGTATCTTCGGGAGCGGGGCTCGCCCTCAACAGATATTGTCTTTGCTTTCTTCAGAGGCCCATTTTCCTGGGCATCAGTGAGTGGAATACTTAACAGTGATTACATTCTTATGTAGATTCCATTGCTCGAATGGGACTTGTTTGTTGGCACCGACCTCGATAAGAAGCAAGGGAGTGGTGCCGAAGCGAACGGAGCTGCAGAGCCGTTTGTTTACCAATCCGCCAACTTAAGCTAGGAAAAGTGTAAGAGACCGTGCATCTTCATGTAAATAAAGGTAAATAATCTCAGAAACAGTCAAGAAACCGGGAATTTTTTATTCCATTTCTTAGCCAGGGCAAGCCCTACCGACCTACGACCGGAGAAGATGTTGTGTTGTTCGTATCACTTGCTAGAGATAGAGAAGCTAGAACAGGAACTGCCCGGGAGGGTTCAAAGAATGAGGTCTTCACCTTTGAGCTGGATCTCATCTCATTCTAGCACATACTACGAGCGATTGACTTAAAGAATACAACAAATGGTTGTGGGGTTATCTTTGTACCCTGTGACTACAACCACAAGGTCCGAATCAAGCGAAACGGCTGAGGCGCAAGCCCTTTTCTCGCCACTACTCTGTGTACCCAAAGTCAGCAACCTTTTTGGCACGCTGGCTAGCAAGTTCATTGCTTCAATGACATGAATTCAATCAAGTGGACAAATCCTATCCTGGAAAATATGGGCAATCAGCTGGAAACTCAATAGTCTTACGCGGAAAGCACTCAACCGGCCTTCCTCTTCTGAATTATATGAATGACAGAAATCAGTCCTCACTTGTATTAACTTCATGAGTGAAGAGATAGACAAGGTGGTGAAAAGCATGAAACCAAATACTGCTCCAGGTCCAGATGGCTTCTCTGTTAGCTTTTTAGAGCTTTTTGGCCCCAGTTGAGAGATATACTAATCTAAATGCTTCAGGAGCTGTATCATGGCAGGTTGAACTTGTCCAGACTAAACTATGGTGTCATTTCTCTACTGCCAAAGATTAAGGATGCTAATAGTATCCTACAGTATAGACCCATATGTGTTCTAAATGTTATGTTTAAAGCTATTACCAAAGCTCTGACACTTAGATTTACTCCTCTGGCTCGACAAGTAATCAGCTCTCTTCAGACTGGATTTATTCCTGGGAGGTACATTTTGGATGGATGTGTAATTCTTCATGAAGTTTTGCATGAGTTGAAAACCTCTCACTCTGAAGGAATTTTGCTTCAGTTGGACTTTGAAAAAGCTTATGATAGAGTTCAGTGGCCTTTCTTGGCAGAGGTAATGCATAGGAAAAACTTCCCTGACAGGTGGATAGATTGGATTAGACAAGCAGTGGAAGGAGGCAAAGTGTGTGTGAATATGAATGGAGATTGGCGAGAATATTTCTCTACTTTCAGAGGTTTGAGGCAAGGAGATCCTCTTTCTCCTTTGCTTTTTCACCTAGTAGGTGATGCACTATCTGCAATTCTGGATAGAGCTAAGGAAGCAGGTGTGATTAGAGGTTTGGTACCACATCTGATACCAGGGGGGATTAGTCATTTGCAATATGCTTCTGATACTTTGCTTTTTTTGCATAATGACATGGAGTCTATTACTGGATTCTAATTCCTTCTCTACTGTTTAGAGGAAATGTCTGGCATGAAAGTCAATTACTTGAAGAGTGATATTTTCACAGTAGGGTTGAGTGTAGAGGAGGAGCAGAGGGTAGCTGATATAACTGTGAGATAGGCAAATTTCCAATAAAATATAATATCTGGGATTACCAATCAGCAAAGACAAGATCTCTTCTAATGATTTTTTTTCATTAAAAGGTAGAAAAGAAGTTGGACTCTTGGCAATGCAAACATTTCTCTTATGGAGGAAGAGATATATTGATCAATGCATGTTTATCAAATGTCCCTATGTACCTTCTGGGTTGCTACACTTTGCCTGTCAAAATACAGAAAAAAGTTGATACAATAAGAAATCACTTCTACTGGGAGTAAGAAGAAGAAATTTCACATGGTCAGATGGGAACACCTATGCACCCCTAAAGATTATGGTGGTGTGGGCTTCACTGATATGAGAGTCAGAAACATTTGTTTACTGTCAAAGTGGCTGGAGGAGGTCAATTAACTACTGGAGCTTACACTGCAGATACTACTTATTAAAGGGCACACATTTCAAGACACCTTCAAGCTACTGAAATTGGAAAGCAATGATGTTATACTGGGTTATGATTGGCTATATCGTCACAGTCCAATCAATTTAGATTGGAAGGCCAGAACAATGAGTATTTGTCACAATGGGCAAGAAACCATTATTCTTTCTGACAGCAGCAATACTACTTCTCCAACATTGTTAGACCCTGCTAAGTTTCAGAAGGAAATTGATAAAGGAGCTATGGGCTACTATCTTTATCCCTTATCTTGTGACTCTGCTGATACCGATGATGAAAATACTTTGGAGGAACTTAACTTGGTATAGTGAGCCTAGCAGGCGGCGGGAGTCCAGTACGATTGCTTGCATTTCTCTGGAATTGAACTAGCCCTTGGGAAAGGTAGACGTGAAGGTACCATGATTTCTCACTTTATAGAAGCGTTAGAGCTCGGCTGACACAGTGATCGAAAGCTGCGCAACCAAAACAACTTGAAACCGCCCATGCACCTTTTGCTTTTCCTGATATCGTCCCTTCGGGTAGTTGGATATGAGCACATTCAAATTGGAATTCTTCTTCTCCCAGATCCAATAGAAGTTTTGAGGTAAGAGGTACCGTGAGCAGATTTCTTTGTTCGATACCCAGTTTTTGATCTCGCAAGCAAGGAAATCGAAGAATAGCTCAGTATTATTACGTCTCCCTCCGATAATGAGTGGTAGTGAGCTCTGCCCTAGAGAATGAAGACTCCAAGCAGCATCTCAGTCTCGATATTTGCCTTTTCGGGAGACGACTTGTGATAAGCAAGTCAGCCATGTCCTAAAGAAGTAGTGGGAGTGCATGGTTATAAAGGAAGGCGCAAGTGTATTACGGAGCGAAGAAGCTTTAGAGAAAGTTCTACCTCGCGGGTGAAACCATAGATTGGAAGGTGTAGGTCACTCACCCGTGTAAACAAAGCGAAATCATAGAGCATAGCTCGTTTGTAATGCCCCTGTCCGAACTGACCACAGGATTTAGGTCGTCCCGACCAGTAACAAAGGAGAAATTCCCCTGCTTGTTAGGAGTTCCTTTAGTTTGCAGTTGAGTGCAGCCGGATGGTTCTCTCTGTGTATTCCTGAAAAAGTGATTGGAGGTTCGTTGCTCACCTTAAGTCATTATCAACCGAAACTCATAGAGAAAGGGATCCGCAAAACCCCTCGCCATTACCGTATGAGCAGGTTTGAAAGCCTGCAAGTTAAGTTGTTGGCCAACTCTCGGATATTTACTCATCATCTATACGATTACCTCCGAACCTACCGTTCAAACAATTGTGGAAAGGTAATTGATACTATTGCGCCGTCCTCTCAGCGGTCATAATTGAATAAAAGGGATCGTATAGCTTTCCAATCCAGCAACATACATCTATCACCTAGGCATAACTGCCAACATCAGTATGCAGAAAGAATCTGTTTAGAACGGTTTAGAGTCGGAACCAAGGCAAGATATCAAGGATTCCGTATAGTAGAGGAACGAACACACTGGGCTTTCCCTTTCAAATAGACGACCTGGAGACAGATCAACACAGCCAATGCTTCTTTTAGACCTAGAACCCGGACCAGAACATGGAAATGGTTACAAGGCATCGAACGGCACTTGTCCTATCATACCTTCTCTTGTGGCTTTAGACTGTGTATATACTTGACCTTGCCAAGCAGAAGAAGCAGAAGCCCTATTGGAATCCGAGTCAGGGTCATTGTTGTTACAGTTTCCCCTTTTGGTAAAGGTTGGGTTGAAGGGATTGGGATTGGCTTATCGAGATGTGCGTGTATCTCATATCGTTCTAGTGACTCCGCTTTCCTGACCAGGGAACTGCTATCTCAAGGATAGTCAAGTCCCGGATTCGAAAGTCGACATGATACGCTTGATTGGTCTGGCATCGCCGGTTTCGCAGGATCACTTATGCTATTTCGAGAACAGAACCTGGCCCATGGGGAAGAAGTAGTAGCCAATGCCGAAACTACTTGCTTGCTTTTACTTTCCGACGCCAATGCCAACAAGTGCTTTCCTGACTCGAGAACGAGTACATACGCTTTCTCCGATGCTTGCTCTTGTTACGAGCTTCTACCCGACCGATTAGCCCAGAGCACTAATACGCTTTCTTTCCTCGAACAAGTACCTTTCCTTCGAACGAGAATGCCAACTGCTTCCTTCCAACAATCCAATACGAATACGAATGTACGAATGACAGGCCATTCCCCGGAGTAGAGTAGAAATGAATTCATTCACATCTGCTAGAAACCAGAGCCTGAGCTATGAACCGATCTAAGAGCGGACAAGCAAGCCTATTCCTATTGTTTTGGGTGGCAGATTCCATATGTTATTTCTCATTGCGAATACAGATTCTTCTTGTACCGTAGTAGCTCGACTGCTTTCCTGACTTGACTCGATAACTGCTTTCGCTTCCCCAATCCCAGAGCATCCAAGAGATTCGTTTCCACACGCCTGATCCGCAGTTCGATTCGTGCCGGTGCCGGCAAGAGATCCTGTTCCTGTTGGGCAAGGGATTTTCTAGCTAGAAAAGCGGCGGATTCGATTCTTTCTTTGATAGCAGAACGGGATATTCCACTCTTTTAGATGCGCACCGCACTTCATCAGTAGAAAAGCCCGGCGCCTGAAACCCAAGCTCAAAACCACCCTTCCTTTAGTTGGACCGGCATACATATCTTATCTCGTAAGAAACCGGGGAATATTGATTTCGAGTAAGCATCGTATCCTGATCCTGCTATTGATGTAGATTTAGCCACACCTGAGCCCGCAACTGCTGCCTCTGTAATCGAGGAATATCCCGTCCCGGATTTGCCCTCAAGTATTATGGGATATCTATTATTATTGGCAACTTGTTTAGTTCCCGCAGAAAGAGATGCGCCATAGTATCCCTCGGGCATGGGCCAACCACCAAGGCCAGGAACTAGAACAACTCGATACTTTCCACCATCCACAACCCTTGATTTCTCATATTTGTGCAACGGCTGTTCTGGCACTATTCTCCGATTTCCACCCATTGTTCACATTCTATATACCTTGCCCCCTCCTCCCAACTTCATCACACCCGCCTTTTTCACATTGTTTTGAAACAAAGGAAACATGCAACTGCCCGTACTTTCCCACTTGTATAGCCCACCACTTAATTAATGCGCGACCTGATGCGGGTCATATTGGATGATCAGCGAACCTAATTAGATTCACCTGTAGCCAATGACCAATACATAATCTCGGAATCCTCACCCAGCTCGGTTGATTAGATCTCCCTTTAATTCATATATGCTACTTCCGGTCCGGGCATAAGTGGAAACCCATTGATCTCGGGATCAGGACTCGAACTTAGAAGCTCTTCCTCTTTTAGCAACCGGATTGCTCCTCGCAATAAATATGGCTCAGGTGTTGGATCAATAGCTCCTGTTTAGGAAGGATGTCATGGGCCCCCAAGCATCCCCTTAAATATGGTGAATGAAGAGAATTGGACCAGTCCTTGAATAGGAATGATGGGTATCCTTGTCATAGGGCTATGTTTCTGTCAGAGTCTAGTGGCACCCTTTAAAGTAGTCTGGCTGGATTGCTGCTGAATAGCTTGATGGGTCAGGGCAGATTGATAGGGAAAGAACCCTCGCCATCTGGAATCACTATCTTCCGTGGATGTTCTCGTTCTCCTTCTCTCATTTCTGTGATCGTATAAGCTAGATAGGCTTCTGTAGTTTCCGGGTTGCTGGGTTCCATTTTTCTTTGCTTGCTGCATATCTCACTCAATCCCTTGCTTTCGAGAATAGCATTTCCCTAGCGCTAGTTGTGGGTCAGAGTTGACAGATCAGAAGTAGAATACTTGACTTCTCTAAGATGCCAGGAGGGAACAGAACAGTCATGCAGAAGAGAGAAGCAGGTGAGGATGGGACCCGGAAATGCATTCGATTTTCTCGAGTGAAGTAGTTGAAAATGTACCACCCTTTACGGGATCTTCTCTGGTGCGCCAACCCTAGAATGTCATATTATGATGGCGCTGGAACTGGATCACTCCACTCCAGAGGCAGGTAAGCTTGCTCCTTGCACTGGCACTGGCTTGCTTCGCCCAGATAGGGCTTCTGTTGGTCTCTCTTTTTAACTATCACTTAAATCCACCTCCTCTTTAGAAAAATGAGAGCTGCTCTTTGGTAGTTTCGGTAGTCCCAAGTAAGCTATCGACTCTGGTGTCCAATCAGTTCTGAAGTCTGGCTTGTCATTGGAAAAGGTAGCAAAGAATATCGTATTAAGATGTCGGTAGTACAAAGCAAGCTACTTCGTCTGTTCACTCAATTGGCTCCCTAATCTTGCCTTTCAAAGAAAGGATAATGCGTAGGAGTGAAGCAGTTGACTACTGTGTCTTGAGGAGTTCTGTACCGTACCCTTTGTGTCCGATCGAGTTCTGCGGTCTACGGCTGTATCCGACCAATTATCCAAGGCGCGGTCCACCTCTTTCTATGCTTCAATTTAGTGACGCAAGTAATGGTGGTGTTTGTTGTACTATAGGTACTGGGTTCGTTCTCTCGTTGTCAGTATGTATTGAACTACCGCAATACAGGACTAGTGGGCCCCCCGTCTATCTATTAGCCGTCTATCTATTAGACCTATCTAGAAGTAGAAGTTCGTTGCATTCCCGGAGATGTAGAATCGAGTGTTTAGCTTACCGGGCATTGTGCTAAGTTTGCATCCGAATCGAAATCTGGCGCGACTACTCAAACACGAAAGCTAGGGAAGGGAATAGAAGGGCGGGTAGATCAATGTGATGATAGCACCACGCCAGGCACCGAAGACGAAAGCGAAACATCGTCGGTAACACTATACGTTGTAGTCTCGCATTATCCACTGGATCCGCAGCTAACCATATATAATGCTCAATGCTATGCAAAAGCAATAAAGGGGAGATTGTCTTCTAACTAACTATATAAGTAATTGATATAACTAGATGATTCTCGTTCAAAAGATTCTTCCCATTATCATTATATAGAGAGGCGGAGGCGCGTAGCAATAAAAAAGCTTGCTTGTTGGGCTGATGAGGCTCGAGAAAGACTGTGAAGTGAAGATGCGCCATTACCGAAACCATTTCTTTGCTTTGGGCGAAGTTCCTTTATAGGGAGCTCACTTCCTTGCTTGGTTGGTTGGTTGAACTTGCTTTTTAGGTGCGGTGCGTGCGGGTCTAGTTTCATTTATGAGTGCTGCGTATATTTCCGTTAGTAATGGTTTTGAGCTTGGGAAGAAGGGATATGGGTATGGCATCATCCCAGATTTGATCTAAGGCTAGTTCCGTGTGTGCAACTACTATCTTATCTCAATATCAGGCTAAGGCTTGGCTAAGTGCTCTAGAGGTTTTCCTTATTGTCCTGGTTCTTACCTCAACAGGGCAGGGGAGATAGTTGGAAGTTGAATAGTCGTATCGTATCAGTTCAGAGAATCCCTGTTGAATGGCTTGGCTTTCAGTGCGAGTCTAGTTGACTGATTCCTAGGCTAGCTTCTCCTTATGTGCGGGTCTAGTCTACAGAACAGATGAAGACCCAGAACCGAGGAGAACAGAACGAATACCGATCTCAGAGCGGACAATCAATCCCAGTTCCTAGTTTCCTTCAAGCAATAGCCTGCCTGTTCCCGTTCTTCGTGTAGCAAACCTCCTATAGTGGATACGACTGAGAACGAGCTTGACTCCACTCACTGCAAAGGAACAACTGATTCTCCAATTCCGTGGTTTGTTTTCCTTTCATTCTACTTACCTTCTTTTCGCCGGAGGCATATTTGATACGTTATTTAACATTCCGAAGAAAGTGCAAACTTCCAGATCTGAAGGAATGGCAAGATCAGAGATCCATTTTACGCTGGGGCCTGGCCAATGGGGAATCAGTAGTACTCGACCTTTGCTTCAGAAATCCACTGTTGCTGAAGAGAAGAGAAGAGATTTCTAGCGCGCACTCCTATCCGAGTAGAAAGACAGCCTACACTCACTGTTGGCAATGGAAGAGACTAGACTCTTTCCACACTTAAGATCCCAAGGGACAAGACAGATCAGATCTTTCTCTTTAGCCGGGGGCCCTTCTCCAGAGTAGAGTTTCGAACAAGAGTGCGGAGCGATGCGTTTCATCAAGAGTGCGAATCGAATGGAAGTTTACCATGTTCTTGAAATCGATCCTCGGATGTGAAATGAAAAGAGAAGCAAGTCCCGATGCAAGGAAATCTATCTTTATTCCGTGGGTCAGGGAGCCTGTTATGAGTTGGCTTTGGGACAAGCCCTGTTTCTTTAGACGAATCTGCCCTAGAACTCACTTTTGAAACCCGTT
>Ga0256405_10010291_pt1 | contig 12416 bp, 9 predicted proteins | sample RumenRJG_02DNA_FD_189096 | JGI IMG/M metagenome (GOLD analysis project Ga0256405, IMG submission 189096) | Bovine rumen microbial communities from Lethbridge, Alberta, Canada - RJG_02 | ecosystem: Host-associated > Mammals > Digestive system > Stomach > Rumen | place: Canada: Alberta | collected...
GACCGGAATCTTTACTGCATCTGCAGTATCTTTGAAGTGCTCATACAATCCCTGCTGTGTAGCCTTATTATAATATGGCGATACAAGCAGAAGACCGTCCGCACCGACAGCCTCAGCCTTATGGCTTAATTCTATCGCTGTACGCGTACAATTGCTTCCTGTACCGGCTATAACAGGCACACGACCGTTTACATGTTTAACTGCCTCTGCAATGACCTCGATATGCTCCTCTTCAGTAAGAGTAGCCGATTCAGCAGTAGTTCCGGTGATGATAAAGCCATCAACACCATCATCTATCTGCTTATCTATAAGCCATCTAAGTTTATCATAATTAACTGATTCATCATCATTAAATGGTGTGATCAGGGCTGTAGCAACTCCTTCAAAAATACTCATAAATTTCCCTCTCATCCTCGCCACTCGAAATGTGGTTTAAATTACATTCTCTCAAGTCTTCCGTTAAGGCTCATAAGCCATGGATCAAGTGTCTTTCTCATAGCAAGTGCCTGAGCAATATCGAAATCCATGAATTCACCTCTCATGTAGCCAACTACTCTCTTTGTCTTGCCCTCAAGAAGAAGATCGACTGCCTTTGCACCAAATTCTGTAGCGTAAACTCTGTCTCTTGCAGTTGGCGAACCACCACGCTGGATATGACCAAGAACTGTAGCTCTTGTCTCCATGCCTGTTCCCTCTTCAATCTTCTCAGCCATTTCATAAGAATGACCTACAGACTCTGCATTGATGATAATGTAGTGCTTCTTCCCCTTGGCTCTCATTGTCTTTACTCTATTTATGATGCCATTGATATCGTTATCGTAGGTTTCTGCTGTGAGGATCTCCTCTGCACCGTTTGAAATACCGCACCATTCAGCAATATAACCTGCGCCACGTCCCATAACTTCGATGATTGAGCAACGCTCATGTGATGTTGAAGTATCACGGATCTTATCGATACATTCCATAGCTGTATTAACTGCAGTATCGAAACCGATAGTATACTCTGTACATGCAATATCGTTATCAATAGTACCTGGAAGTCCTACTGTATTGATTCCTCTTTCAGCAAGTCTTGCAGCACCCTGGAAAGAACCATCTCCACCGATAACAACAAGACCGTCTATACCGTGCTTTCTGCAGATTTCTGCTGCCTTGTCCTGACCTTCCGGTGTTCTCATTTCAGGACATCTTGCAGTATAGAGGATAGTACCACCTTTCTGGATAATATCCGAAACTGAATGAGAATTCATTTCAACAAGATCTTCCTCAAGAAGTCCGGTGTAGCCTCTACGAACACCAATAACCTTCTTTCCTGCAGTAATAGCACTCCTTACAACGCTTCTTATACAAGCGTTCATTCCAGGTGCATCTCCACCACTTGTAAGTACTCCGATTGTGTTAATGCCGTCTGCCATAATTGTTCTCACTTTCCTTTATTTATTAGTTGTCAGTTTGTTCTCCGAGTTACCTTAGCATGCAGTCATTAAAACCACACATCATTATTTTATTCCTAAATCTAACGTTTATCAATAGTCTTTTCTAGTATTTTAACGTTATCAATTCCGAAATTTTTATAAAACGCATCCATACATTGCTTTATTCCCGAAATCCTGTAGATATCTTTCATTTTTTTAATCTTGTGTTCTTTTTTAAGGAAAATTACAACATTCATATTTCCCTTAAATTTTTGACAGGTTTGTATGATTTCCTCTTCCCTTCTCTCATACTCATCCATATCAGGAAGCTGGATCCATACTTCTCTCGGAACCGCATCAAAAGGAATTATCTCCGACGCAATAAGCTTTGCGTCCTTGTCTTCATCGGTCTGTGCCCTTCCTCTCACAAATATCTTTCCTTCCTCAACAAGAAAGACTCTTACCTTGTCATAATCCTTCGGAAATACGATAACCTCCACAGATCCGGTCATATCTTCAAGAGTTATAAATGCCATCTGCTGCTGTTTTTTCGTAAGCTTTACGCTTACCGAAGAAGCAATGCCTCCGATTGTATATATAGCTCCGTCGACCACTGATGACCGCCCTGTCTCGGTATCAAGAATAAAATCTGTGCTCGTCGCGGTGCAGTTCTTAAGAAGTAGCCCCTCATAACTTTCAAGAGGATGTCCGCTTATATATATTCCAAGAACCTCTTTTTCAAATGCAAGCTTCTCCTGACGGTCGAACTCGCCAAGTTTCGGCATTTTTATCTGAAGTGCTGAAACAGACTCTGCCGGTGCTATGTCAAAAAGCGACATCTGGCCTGACATAGAGTTCTTTTTTTCCCTTAGTGACTGCTCCATTATCTTAAGATAAACACTTATCTTCTCTTTTCTTGTACCAGGTAAACTGTCGAGAGCTCCCGCTTTTATAAGACTTTCAACAGCTTTTTTATTAAGCACGCCTGCCTGCAGCCTGTCGATAAGCTCTGTAAGAGACCTATACTCGCCGTTTGCTGTCCGCTCTTTTACGATAGCCTCGATAACGCCTTCGCCGATTCCCTTTATAGCCGCCATTCCGTATCGGATGCCCTCCTTTGAAACAGAAAAGCCGCTCTCGCCTTCATTTATATCAGGCGAAAGAATCTTCATACCCATCCTTCTGCATGTATTTATATATTCTGCTATCTTATTTACATTTGAAATAACTGACGAAAGTAGGGCCGCCATGTATTCCTTAGGGTAATAATACTTTAAATATGCTGTCTGATAAGTGACAACCGCATATCCTGCCGCATGGGAACGGTTAAATGCATACTTTGCAAAATCTGTCATCTCGTCATATATCTTATTGGCAACGTTTTCAGAAATGCCGTTTGCAACGCACCCGGGAATGCCCTCATCTTTATTTCCATATACAAAGTTCTGACGTTCCTTTGCCATAACGTCAGCTTTCTTCTTTGACATGGCTCTGCGCACAAGGTCAGACCTGCCATAACTGTAGCCGGCAAGGTCTCTTACTATCTGCATGACCTGCTCCTGATAGACGATACATCCATGTGTAGACTCAAGAATAGGCTGCAGCTGCGGGCAGTCATAGGTTATGCTCTCCGGATGTTCCTTACCCTCGATATACTTGGGGATAAAGTCCATGGGACCCGGTCTGTAAAGTGAGATACCCGCTATCACATCTTCAAGATTATCAGGTTTAAGCTCCTTCATGAAACCTTTCATTCCGGAACTTTCAAGCTGAAATACGCCCTCTGTCTTTCCCTGACCGAGCATTTCGAAAATCTTCTTATCATCCATATCAATATCGTGTATTGAAAAAGGATGTTCTTTTGTAAATGCTGTGTCCGGTGCCTTATTTATAAGCCTTTCAGCCGCCTGAATGACCGTAAGGTTCCTGAGCCCCAAAAAGTCCATTTTGAGAAGCCCAAGCTCCTCTATCGTTGTCATGGTGTATTCGGTAGTTATCACACCGTCGGCGCCTGTTGAAAGAGGAACATATTCATCCACAGCCCTCTTGCTTATAACAACGCCTGCCGCATGGACAGAGGTATGGCGGGGCAATCCTTCGAGAGCCCTGCTCATATCAAGGAGGTACTTTGCCTCCGGATCTTCATTATAAAGCTTTGCCAAATCCGGATTTTCGTTAAGAGCCTTATCTATGGTTATCTTAAGGTCCTGCGGAATCATCTTTGCCACCTTATCACAGTACCCGTAAGGAAGGTCAAGCGCTCTTCCCACGTCCCTTATAACCATTCTAGCCGCCATAGTACCGAATGTGACAATCTGGCAAACCCTGTCACGCCCGTATTTTTCTGTAACATAGTCTATGACCTCGCCACGTCTTAAAACGCAGAAGTCCATATCTATATCGGGCATGGTAACTCTTTCAGGGTTTAAAAATCGCTCAAAAAGAAGATTGTAGCGTATAGGGTCGATATCAGTTATCTCAAGGCAGTAGGAAACTATGGACCCCGCGGCACTTCCTCTTCCCGGACCTACTGCAATATCGTTTTCTTTTGCAAAGTTGACATAATCCCAGACAATAAGAAAATAATCAACGAATCCCATGGTATGAATCGTATCCAATTCATACTTCATTCTTTTTCTTAAAACTTCTTCGTCCGGCACCCATGGTCTTCTCCTGTCAGCCGGCTCCCCACAATCATAGTATCTCTTTTTAAAGCCTTTTTCACAAAGCTCATTAAGATATTCCCATGAGTCTCCATCATTTGGAACAGGGTACTGGGGCAAATGGTAATGCCCAAATTCTATATTTACATTACAGCGGTCTGCAATCTTTCCCGTATTTTCGATAGCTTCCGGAATATAAGAAAAGAGTTCTGCCATTTCCTCAGGACTCTTTACATAATACTGTCCTCCATCATAACGCATACGATCTGTTTCATTTACAGTCCTCTGAGTCTGTATGCAAAGAAGTATATCGTGCGGTTCTGCATCCTCTGCCTTGATGTAATGACAGTCATTTGTGGCGATCAGCGGGATTCCTGTCTCTGCATGAAGCTTCAACAATCCCTGATTTACAATCTTCTGATCTGACAGACCGTGATCCTGAAGTTCAAGAAAAAAATTGTCATTGCCGAAGACTTCATTAAGCCTTAAAGCCTCTTTTTTAGCCTCATCATACAGTCCATGCCTTAAGTGCGTTGCAACTATACCGGCAAGACAGGCGGATGACGCTATGATGCCTTCGTGATATTCTTTCAAAAGTTCATAGTCAACTCTTGGTTTATAATAAAAACCCTCTGTAAATCCGCGGCTTACAAGTTTGATAAGATTCTTGTAGCCAGCATCTGTTTCAGCAAGAAGAACAAGGTGATTGTATCTTTCTTCATTATCACCTGTCTTTTTTTCAAATCTGGAGGCTGGTGCAACATAAACTTCGCAGCCTAAAATAGGCTTTATCCCATTTTTTTTACATTCTTTATAAAAATCTATTGCCCCGTACATATTTCCGTGGTCGGTAATAGCACACGCCTGCATACCAAGTTCCTTGACTCTGGCTACAAGTGCCGGTATTTTACTTGAAGCATCCAGCAGACTATACTCTGTATGTAAATGTAAATGGGTGAAGTTCATTTTTACCTGCCTTTCAGATACCCTTCTAATTCCGTCATGGCATCATCTTCATCAACGCCGTCTATTTCAAGCGTTACTTCGTCGCCAGCAGAAAGATGTAGAGTCATAACCCCCATTATGCTCTTTGCATTTATTCTTCTGTTGTTATTTATAAGAAAAATCGCTGATGAAAATTTTCCTGCAAGTTGAACAAAGGCAGCGTATGGTCTTCCTTCGTTCACATCCCTCAATACAATATTTACTTTCTTAGAAAGCATACTACTATTCCTTCCCCCTAAGGTCTTTGGCAAGCTTGCTTATTCTTGCAAGCCTGTGATTCACTCCTGATTTTCCAAGCGGAGTCATAAGCTTTGCCCCCAGCTCTTTAAGCGGCAAATCCGGATTTTCAAGTCTTGTCACCGCCACGTCATGAAGCCCATCCGGCAGCCATTCAAGACCTTTTGTATCTCTGATATATTCTATATCTGCAAGCTGTCTGGCACTGGCTTTGGCAGTCTTTTCTATGTTGGCTGTCTCACAGTTTACCTTCCTGTTCACCTTATTTCTTACATCCTTCATGACTCTTATGTTTTCAAGATTCATAAGGGCAACAGGCGCCTCTATGACAGCAAGTATATCCACAATCTCATCGCCTTCTTTAAGATAGACGATAAAATGATTTTTTCTATGTGTAATCCTTGCCTTTATATTAAGTGATTCCATAATCTCAGCAAGGACAAGGGCACGTTCTTTTGTATCTGTTACTATTTCAAAATGATAAGCCTTTTTGGGATCACCTAAGGAACCGGATGCAAGAAAAGCGCCCCTTATAAACGCTCTCTTACAGCAAGAAAGCTGAACAACCGAATCAGCTGCAAGCGGAAACGAATCTTCAAGTTCTCCGTCCGTTCCCATATATTTAAGTGCCTTTAAGATCCACACACAGGCTTCGTTGTCAGTAAGTACGACTGTATATGTCATGGTCTTTCTGTTGGCAGAGAGCCTTGTGCTTACCTCGCACTTTTTACCTGACACTTTATCTACAAGTTTAAAAAACTTATCTGCAACATACGGGTTTTCGGTATGCACCCAAAGAATATGCTCACCCTTTTCAGTAATCTCTATTCGTCCTGTCAGTGCTATAACAGCGGCAAGCTCCGCAATCTGGCAGTGCCTTGCAGCAGATAAGACCTGTGCTGATTCTTTTTTTACTTCTGAAGAAAACGACATCAGTGAAGCTCCCTGTGTTCAAGTCTCGCATTATACTCAGTATGAGAAAGCCATTCATAAAGTTCATTGGCAATAGTAACGCTTCTATGCTGACCGCCGGTACAGCCGATGGCTATTACAAGATTCGTCTTACCTTCATCCATATAATTAGGAATAAGGAAATCTATCATATCGGTAAGTTTGTCAAGAAACTGACGGCTTTTTTCAGAATCCATAACATAATCGTGAACCGGCTTATCATTTCCGGTAAGTTTCTTAAGTTCAGGTATATAGAAAGGATTTGGCAGAAATCTTACGTCAAAAACAAGGTCTGCATCCGCCGGTATGCCGTATTTGTAGCCAAAAGAGAGCACAGTTACCTGAAAATTTGAGAAAGCCCCGTTCTGCACAAATATCCTGTACAGCTCTGTCCTAAGTTCTCTTGTAATGAGCCTTGAAGTATCTATTATATAATCTGCATTCTGTTTAAGAAAAGCAATTCTTTTTCTCTCGCGCGTTATACCATCCTCAACCCTGTCAACTCCGGCAAGAGGGTGGGTTCTTCTGGTTTCCTTGTAGCGGCGTATAAGAGTCTCGTCACTTGCCTCAAGAAAAAGAATCTTTACATTTTTCTCCTTAAGAAAAGAAACCTTGTCTTCAAGAGTCTCAATTCCCTTTCCAGCACGACAATCAAGCCCTACAGCCGCATTCATGCCAAGGTCTCCTGACATTTCAAAAAACTTTGTAAGAAATGGAACCGGCAGATTGTCTACGCAAAAAAAGCCAGCATCTTCAAGCATTTTAAGAGCAGCTGACCTTCCGGCGCCGCTCATTCCCGTAACTATGACATATTTTCTGTCACTGCTCAATTATCTTCACCTCTGGTTCAAGCAAAATGCCGCTTTCAATTTCAACTTTTTCCTGAACAAGCTTGATCAAGGCTTTTACATCATGAAAAGATGCATCATCCTTATTTATTATGAATCCTGCATGCTTGTCGCTTACTGCAGCTCCGCCTACAGAAATCCCCTTAAGACCTGCACTCTCGATAAGCGCAGATGCATAGCCTCCAACCGGTCTTTTGAAAGTAGACCCGGCACTTGGATATTCAAGCGGCTGCTTTTCTCTTCTTCTTGCATTTAACTCATTTATCTTGTCCTGTATAGCCACAGGGTCACCTTCTTTAAGTTCGAAGGTAACTGATAAAACAACGGCATCCTTCATAGTATCAAGAATACTGTGCCTGTAGGAAAGATTCAGATCCTCATTCTTAAGATAGCGGACCTGTCCGTCACAAAGGATCGCAGCCTCCAATACAACATCCTTCATTTCGCCGCCATAGGCACCTGCATTCATAGCAAGACCACCGCCGACACTCCCTGGGATACCGCCTGCAAATTCAAGTCCTGAGAGTCCTTCTGTTGCCGCAAATACGGCTACCTTTGCAATAGCCGCACCTGCTCCCGCAGTTATCCTATTCCCACTTCTCGATACTTCTTCAAGCTTGCCTGTAAGCACAGCAACAATGCCTTTTACGCCGTCATCATCCACAAGGAGATTACTTCCTCTTCCAATAATATGGAAAGGAACTTCATACTCCTTTGCAAGCTTCATAACTGCGTTCAGCTTTTCGGTTGAAATGATCTTCACGAAATAATCGCATGGACCTCCTATTTTGAAGGTCGTATGCCTTTTCATAGGTTCACGTTCAAGAATGTTTTCAATGCCTGCTGCCTCACCTAATCTTGTCCTGAAATCTGTATTCATAGTACCGCCTTATTTTCTAACCCACAATGCAGCAGCACCATAAATACCTGCATCATTACCAAGAGATGCAAGTCTGAATTCCTTGCCGCGAAGCGAATTCATAACAAAGCTGTCATAATATTTTGTAATAGCTGTAAGAAGTACAGGACCAGCCTTTGAAACACCACCGCCGATCACAAATACAGCCGGATCGATAGTCTGTGCAATGTGTGAGCATGCGATGGCAAGGTAGTAACCCGCTCTGTCGAGTACCCATTCTCCTAAAGGATCTGACTTCTTTGCAGCATCAAGAACATCCTTTGCGGAAAAATCATCTATATCAGAAAGAAGAGATGTGTACTTTCCTGTTGCAAGTCCCTTCTTTGCAAGTCTTACGATACCTGTCGCAGAAGCATACTGTTCAAGACAGCCCTTCTTTCCGCAGTTGCAGTTTACAGTCTCGGCTGGTTCAACAAGAATATGTCCTATCTCTCCGCCTGCTCCTGTTGACCCTTCAACTACTTTTCCATCAACGATAACACCGCCGCCAACTCCTGTGCCAAGAGTGATCATGACCATGCTGTCTGAATCCATACCACCGCCCTGCCATGCTTCTCCAAGTGCGGCTGCATTTGCATCATTTACAACAAGAGTCTTGATGCCGGTAAGTTCTTCCATTTTACCCTTAACATCTGTCATTGCCCAACCAAGATTTACACATTCAAGTACAATACCACCATCCTTGACAGGTCCCGGCACATCAATTCCGATTCCTGTGCAGTCTGCTTCAGGGTGCTCCTCGTTGAAATGTGCCTTTATACTTGCTGCCACATCAGGAAGTACAGTCTTGCCGACTGTAGGAATTTCCCATTTTTCAATGATCTTGCCATTTAAATCAAATGTACCGATCTTTACTGAAGTACCGCCAACATCAACACCTACTATAAACTTACTCATTGTTCCGTTTCCTTTGTATTTTATAATGATTTTTTCAACGCACCTTAGGTTGTGCTTCCGCCATCATAACCTTCTCTGTTTTTCATCATATTGTTTGTTACTCTGTTGTACAATTCCTTGGCTGCGTTATAACCCATCTTCTTCTGTCTGTTATTTACCGCAGCAGCCTCGCAGATAAGGGCAAGATTACGACCAGGTCTTATAGGGATATTGTGGCTCACTATATTAACGCCCAATATCTCTGTATGCTGTTCCTCAAGTCCAAGGCGGTCAAAATCAAGATCCTTGCTCCATTCCATAAGCTTTATGACAAGGTCGATATTTGCTTCATTTCTAACTGAAGCAAAACCGTAAAGAGAGCGAACATCTACAATACCTATACCTCTAAGCTCTATAAGATGCTTTGTGATAAGAGGAGCTGTACCGATAAGAGTGTCCTCAGAGATCTTCTTTATCTCAACAACATCATCAGAAACAAGTCTGTGACCTCTCTTTATAAGTTCAAGGGCAGTCTCGCTCTTTCCTATGCCTGACTCACCCATGATAAGAACGCCCTCACCATATACATCCACAAGAACTCCATGCAGGGAAATCCTCGGTGCAAGCTGATGACGCATATATCTTATAACATCAGAAATAAAGGCACTTGTTGCCTTTTCAGTTCTCAAAATAGGGACTCCCGCTCTTCTTGCGGATTCGATAACATAGTCCTTTACTTCCAGCTCTCTAGCAAAGATAAGACAAGGTATCCGATAATCCATAAGGCGGTTTATCACCGCTTCCGCCTGCTCCTGTGTCATCTTTTCCATGTAGGCATTTTCAACATTTCCTATGATCTGGATTCTTTCTGAATCAAAATAATCAAAGAAACCAGACAGCTGAAGTGCCGGTCTGTTGACATTTATATCCTTTATAAGAATATTTTCCGTAGAAATCTCCGGTGTGAGATTCTCCAGATCCATTTTTTCGATCAGCTCCGAAAGCGGAACACTGTAGAGGCCTTCGTCCATTATGACTCCTCCCTGTATATCTGTATTCCGCAAAGCACCATGCTATCCGTCTGCAGACATACCTCTCCATTTTCTTGTATTAAAACATGTACATTTTACCATTTATCATGAATTCTTTCAAGACGTTATAATAAGGAGTGGCAGGCTCTGTATCATATCAAGCAAAGTTCAATATGACAATAACTATTCTAAAGTCTTTCCATGAAAAAAATTGTACACAGACTCCGCACTCTTCTGATTCATGCTCTCTATTTCAACCAGGTCACTGACTTTTGCATTCTTTATTGCTTCAAGCGAGTCAAATGCACGCATAAGAGCTCTGCGTCTTGCGGGACCAATTCCCGGAATATCATCAAGCACTGAATGAACCTGCTCTTTGCTTCTTAAAAGTTTATGGTATTCTATCGCAAAGCGGTGCGTTTCATCCTGGATTCTTGTTATAAGCTTAAACAACTCCCCATGAAGGTCAATCGGCTGCTCTGTATTGTTGAAATATATTCCTCTTGTCCTGTGCCTGTCATCCTTTACAAGCCCCGCGACCGGAATATCAATTGAAAGTTCCGAAAGCACATCAATTGCGATATTTACCTGTCCTCTGCCGCCATCCATAAGGATAACATCCGGAAAATCGGTAAATTTACCAAGCTTCTTGTCAACTCCTGCCTTTTCAAGCTCTTTGCGTTCATTTAAACCATGCGTAAAGCGCCTTGTAAGCACTTCTCTCATAGAAGCATAATCGTCCTGTCCCTTAAAGCCCTTTATACGGAACTTTCTGTAGTCATTATTCTTTGCCTTGCCATTTTCAAAAACAACCATAGAACCTACATTCTCAAAGCCGCTTGTGTTTGAAATATCATAAGACTCTATACGCCTTATCTCTCCGCTGCCAAGAATCTTTGAAAGTTCAGACAAAGCCCCTTTTGTTCTTGCAAGCTCTCTCTTATTTCTTTCACTGTCCTGATTTAAAGCTATTGAAGCATTCTTATAGGCAAGGTCTGTAAGCCTTGCCTTGTCGCCCCTCTTAGGAACCACGATAGACACCTTGCTTCCGCGACGAAGACTTAGCCATTCTGCAAGAAGGTCTGCTTCATCCGGCTCGTCTGCTGTAAAAAGCTCCCTCGGCACAAAAGGCGTTCCGGAATAATATTGCTTTATAAAATCAGTATAGATCTCTCCGCTACTTTCTTCTTTCACGCCATCCAGTTCAAAATGTTCCCTGCCGATAAGCCGTCCCATCCTGATAAAGAAGACCTGCATGACTGCCTCATCATCAGCTTTTGCCATCGCCATTATATCTCTGTCTTCTGCCTCAGAGTTGGAATTTATCTTCTGATTATCGGCAAATCTCCTTACATGAGCCAACATATCCCTGTACTGCGCGGCATCCTCAAATTCAAGTTTTTCCGAGGTTTCCTTCATCTTGGATTCTATCTGGCTAAGGACAGGATCATAGTCTCCTCCTAAAAAAGCGCAGACTTTATCAATTCTTTTCCTGTATTCTTCTTCTGTCACATTTCCCGTACATGGACCATCACACAGACCGATCTGATAATTAAGACACGGTCTGTCCTTGCCTATATCAGTCGGAAGATTCCTTCTGCAGCTCCTTATCTTATATAACTTATGAATCATCTCCAGTGTCTCATTTATATACGCAGGGTATGGTCCAAAATATTTGCTCCCGTCATCATGTTTTATCTTTCTTGTAAACAGCACCCTTGGAAATGCCTCATTCACAGTAACTCTAATGTAGGGGTAACTTTTGTCATCCTTAAGCATTGTATTATACTTAGGTCTGTGTTCTTTTATAAGATTTGATTCAAGAACCAACGCTTCAAGTTCAGAATCAGTAACAATGTATTCAAAATGGTCTATATTGCTTACCATTTTCTGTATTTTAGCACTAAGTCTGTCCGGATTTTGAAAATACTGCCTTACCCTGTTTTTTAAAACTTTAGCCTTCCCCACATAGATAATCTCATCCAAGGCATTGTGCATTATATAAACTCCGGGCCTTGCCGGAAGTTTCTTTAACTCCTCAGGAATATCAAACATAGCTCACACCTCCTGTGGTAAATACATTTATTATCATATCGAACAAAGTTCGATACGGCAATATTCAAGAAAAGCTGCCGTAAAAACGGCAGCTTTTCTATCTGGTCATGCTTCTTTTAAACCAGTTCCGATTTTTTCTTCTGTATTCTCTTCTTTGCTTTCGTTAGCAGACGGAACTGTGACTGTTTCATCTTCCCCTACTACGGCATTTTCTACAGTTTCAGCAGGCAGCTGGGATTCATCATTAACATTAACCTTATCTCCCTCATCTTCCGGCTTTTCCTCAGACTCTTCAGCCTTTTCTTTATTTTCTTCAACGGGTTCAGGTATCCCCTTCATTTCCCTGTAAATACTCATAAATTCCTTGCCGGTGATAGTTTCCTTTTCAAGAAGCACTCCTGCTATCCTGTCGAGTA
>Ga0256405_10010292_pt1 | contig 12415 bp, 12 predicted proteins | sample RumenRJG_02DNA_FD_189096 | JGI IMG/M metagenome (GOLD analysis project Ga0256405, IMG submission 189096) | Bovine rumen microbial communities from Lethbridge, Alberta, Canada - RJG_02 | ecosystem: Host-associated > Mammals > Digestive system > Stomach > Rumen | place: Canada: Alberta...
CCTTCTGGTCGAAGGATCCCAGCCGACGAGAGGCAGCCACCTTCACCAACCTGCTGTTCATCCCCCTGTTCATCATCGGCATCCGCGGTGGTCTCGACGAATCCACGACGAACATCGGCCAGGTGTATTTCTCGCAGAACCAGTTCCTGAACCACTCGGCCGTCAACCCCGTGTTCAGTTTCCTGTCGTCGTTTGAGAAGACCGCCAGCAACATCGTGGACTACGACTTCTTCAGCCAGAACGAGTGCGACGCACTGATGAAAGACCTCTATCCCACCACCTCTATTCATACGGATACGTTGCTCACCACCTCGCGCCCGGATATCGTGATCGTGCTGATGGAGAGTGCCGGCGACTTCTTCGGGAAGGCGATGCCCCGTCTGCGCCGCCTCAAGAATGAAGGTATCGACTTCACCGCCTGCTATGGCAACACCTGGCGCACGGATCGCGGCACCGTCTGCACCTATAGCGGCTACCCCTCTTTCCCCACCTCTTCAGTCATGAAGATGCCTCAGAAGACCAACCATCTGCCAGGTATCGCAGCCACCCTGCGCGAAGTCGGCTATCAGACCTATTACCTCTATGGTGGCGACATCAACTTCACCAACATGCGCAGTTTCCTTGTCACGACGGGCTGGGAACAACTCAAGTGGAAGGCCGACTACACCAACGAGGAACAGAACTCTGCCAAGTGGGGCGTAAGAGACGATATCACCTTCAACACCCTCTATGAGCAGATTGCCGCCATCGACACTTCCGCCACCCATACGCGCCACCTCTTCGGCTTCTCCACCCTCAGTTCCCACGAGCCCTGGGATGTGCCGCTGAAGAGACTCGACCAAGAGATCCCCAACGCCTTCTACTACCTCGATAACTGCATCGGCCATTTCATCGACCGACTGAAACGGTTACCGCAGTGGGACAACCTGCTCATCATCTTCCTGCCCGATCACAGCATCGACTACGGCCATTTTACCGAGGCCGTGCAGGTGCGCAATAAGATCCCGATGGTGTGGGCAGGTGGTGCTGTGAAGGCGCCTCGGAAGATCACTCAACTCTGCAACCAGACCGATCTGGCTGCTACACTGTTGGCACAACTGCAATTACCCCACGCCCAGTTCCGCTGGAGCCGTGATGTGCTGAGTGCCTCCTACCGCTACCCCTTCGCCGTTCACAACTACAACAACGGCTTCTCACTGACCGACTCCACAGGCTTCATCGCCTACGACCTCGAATCTAGCCGCCTCGTCACCAACGAGAGCAGTCAGGCCACGCGACTGGAGCGCATGGGCAAGGCGATCCTGCAGGCAACGACAGCCGACTTGAAAGCCATGGGAACCAAATAACCGATGAAGATGAACAAACGCCGACTCCTACTCCTGACCCCGCTCGCAACCACCATCTACAACCTGATGCTGGCCTACGTGGTCTATTTCCTGGCCCGCGTGCTATATCTGGTGCTCAACTATTCCTATTTCGCCGTTGACATGACCTACGGCCACCTGTTGCAACTGTTCCTGGGCGGACTCGTGTTCGACACGTCAGCCATCCTCGTCACCAACATCCCCTATATCGTGCTCATGCTCCTGCCCTGGCATGGGAAGGAGACGCGCCTCTATCAGCAGATCTGCAAATGGGTGTACCTCTGCATCAACGGACTGGCACTGTTCATCAACCTCTGCGACGCGGTCTATTTCCGCTTCACGATGCGCCGCACCACGACCACCATCTTCAGCGAGTTCTCCAATGAGGGCAACTTGGGTTCCATCTTCCTCAAGGAGGTGGTGAACCACTTCTATCTGGTCTTCGTCTTCGGTGTCATTATCTGGGCCCTCTATAAGTGCTATCGCTCCACGCGCCTCCGTCAGCGCCATTATGTCTGGTGGCAGTATGATGTCGCCATGCTCCTGTCGCTCCTCTTCGTGGCCCCCTTCACAGTGGCAGGCATCCGAGGCGGCTTCACCACGGCCGTGCGCCCCATCACCATCTCGAATGCCAACCAGTATGCCGACCATCCCATCGAGGCAGCCCTGGTGCTCAATACGCCCTTCTCCCTCTATCGCACCATCGGCAAGGATGTCTTCGTGGTGCCCGACTACTTCAGCCCAGAGGATCTGGAAGTGATCTACAGTCCGATCCACGAGCCCGACATCGTGACCAACGACAGTCTGGACAATGATACCACCTTCCTCAGGAAGAATGTCGTCGTGCTGATCGTCGAGAGTTTCGGACGCGAGTATATCGGTGCCTTGAACAAATCCCTCGACGACGGCAGGTACAAGGGCTACACCCCCTTCGTCGATTCCCTCATCGCCCACAGCGTCACCTTCGCCTATTCCTTCTGCAATGGCCGTAAGAGCATCGACGGCATGCCCTCCATCCTCTCCAGCATCCCGATGTTCGTAGAGCCGTTCTTCCTGACGCCCGCCTCCATGAACCATGTCAGCGGCATCGCCCGCCTGTTGGCCGACGAGGGCTATGAGACCGCCTTCTTCCACGGTGCCCAACGCGGTTCGATGGGTTTCCAAGCCTTTGCCAACGCCACGGGCTTCAAGGCTTACTACGGTCGTGAAGACTTCAATGCCGACTCACGCTTCGGCAACGACGACGACTTCGACGGCACCTGGGCCATCTGGGACGAGCCGTTCCTGCAATACTATGCCGCTAAGATGTCGGAGATGAAAGAGCCCTTCATGACAGCCGTCTTCACCGCCAGCAGCCACCACCCCTATGTGGTACCCGAGAAATACCAGGACGTCTATCCCGAAGAAGGCATCATTATCCACAAGTGCATCCGCTATACCGACATGGCCATCCGTAAGTTCTTCGAGCGGGCCAGTCACGAGCCATGGTTCAACAACACCATCTTCGTGCTCACCAGCGACCACACCAACCTCTCCGACCATGCCTACTACCAGACGGCCCTGGGCGGCTTCTGTTCACCTATTATTATCTATGAGCCGGGCAACGATTCGCGCATGCCGGAGATTCAGGACAAGATCGCCCAGCAGATCGACATCCTGCCCACGGTGATGGGCATGCTCCACTATCCGAAACCCTACTTCGCCTTCGGTATCGACCTCTTCAACACGGCGCCCGAAGACACCTGGGCCGTCAATTATCTCAACGGCATCTATCAGTATGTGAAGAAAGAACATGTGCTGCAGTTCGATGGTGAGAAGACCATCGGCGTCTATGCCCTCAGCGACTCGCTCATGCAGAATGACCTGAACGGGCTAGTGCCCGATCAGCCTTGGATGGAACAGGATCTGAAGGCCATCATCCAGCAATACATGTCGCGAATGGTGGAAGATAGGCTGCTTCCTTAATATATATGCCTAAACAATTCGTTGAAACTCTTGAAGTTTTCCTTTTTCAGGGGGACATTCGGGTCTTCGATCCAGTAGAGCGGCACCTCACGATACATGGCAGCCACCAGTGAGAACGTGCTCGGCGCCCCGATCAGCCAGTCGCAGAGCGACAGCAGACACATATCCTCAGCCGGATTGCCATCGGGAAACTCCACCTTGCACATCTCATCCTCCAGTTCCCTACGGAAATAATCCCTGTTCAACTCAGGATCATTCCCACACACGAAGAAGATGAGTTTCGTGGTGGACATCAGCGCCTTAAACTGTTTCAGCACCCCCACATACTGGGCATCGTCGTAATAGAAGCGGCCTCCTAAATGCGTCTTATAGTCGCCCCTCCTCACGTGGACGCCCACTCTCACGGCACTACCCTCCCCGATCTTCAGGCGCGAGGAAGCGAGTACCTCCTGGTTGAAGGCAAAGAGATCTCTGATCTCAGGCTTGTATCTCTCAAAGAGGTCGTACCAGCGCGCATACCAGCCCGTCACCACAATCATCTTTCTGTCGAGCATCATCTGCTCCTCACGGCTGTAGTCAGCGTTCTCCTGATCGAAGTGAACCGTGGGGATCAGTCCCAACTTCGCCCCGTACTTGGCAAAGAGGTAGGTCATGAAGTTATGGTGCTTGGTCTCACAGATCTGAAACCAAGGATACTTATAGGCAAAACGCATCGACATCGTCGTGCGCCCATGCGCCCGCCCCCAGGCATACACATGCCCATACTGCAGCATGTTGTTAGCCATGCGCCCCTTATCGTGTACGAAAATCATATCAGTCTTCTATTATCTGTACAACTTTGCCGTCTACTACCTTAAAACGGCGTTCAAATTCCTCACGCGTACGCTTCCAGCGATTATGACTCCAGAGCCAAAGTTCTGGTTGACGACGGATATTCGCCTCCAACATCTGATAGTATATGTCAGTAGCCTCAAACTCCTTTAACTGTTCAGGATGACGGGTTATCAATTTAAACTCAGCCTCATAGTACCCCCTCTGCGTCTGAGTCACATCGAGAAAAAAGAGCGCCTGACGATTCTTGATAGCGATACGTTCCGTACCAGTCATCACAGGGGTATCATGGTTCAAAAACCAGCACCAATGGTGGATATTATTCCAATGCGGTACCTGGTCGCCAATATAGCCAATTATAGTCAACTGTTTTTTGCGCTTATACTCAATAGTCTTACGCAAGATATCCACTAGTGCAATGCATTCTGCCCCCCAACGCTGACGTTGATACAATAGCAGTTTATTAAAAATAGGACTCTCGAGTGCATGATACAACTGACCACAGTGCAATTTATCCGACACACTGAATGGAAGCGATGTGATCCATTCCCAGTTAAAAGTATGTCCTAAGTAGACAGCCACCGACTGACCTTCATCAGCACATTGGTTCACTAAATCGATACCTTTGAAAACCATGCGTTTCCGTATCTGATTTTCGCTCATAGTCATGGTTTTTACCAATTCTACGAAATAGTCGCACAAGCGATGATAAAATTTACGCTCTATCTCACGCAATTCCTGTTCTTTTTTCTCAGGAAACGACTCTGTCAGATTCTTGCGTACTACATTTACACGATAGTTTAGTAACTTATAAAGTATCAAGTAAATGAAGTCGCTTAACAGGTAATGCACCCAGAAGGGCAGTAACGACAACAGATACCAAATGGCATGTACTATTTTATAGATCATGAGCAAATATTCAAAGGTGTTTTACAAAATCATTCGCTTTCTGATACTCCTGCGGATTACCAATATCAATCCACGTACCATTCAGAGGATAACGGATGACGCGCTTTCCTTCATTAATCAACTTTTCAATCAAATCCGTTGCATGGAACATAGTGTTAGCAGGAATCTCGTCAAGCGCACGTCGTTTAATCAGATAGATACCAGCGTTGGCATAATAGATGTATTTCGGTTTCTCCACTAGCCCTGTGATGTTACGTCCCTCTAATTGGAAAATGCCATAGGGAATAGCCACATTGTAAGGGATTGCAGCTACTGACATCTCTGCGTCGTGCTGTTGGAAATGCAAATAAAAGTCCTCATAGTCAATATTGGTAAATAGGTCACTGTTCATCACCAGCACAGCATCATTATAGAAATTCTTCACATATTGTACACTGCCGATCGTGCCGAAATAGTGTGGTTCGCGTATGCAGTTCACCTTCACATCACCACGTGGCTGTGCAAAATGCGACTCTATCTGCTCTGCCAGATAGTTCACTGTTACCGAAATATGCGATATACCGTACGAAATCAATCTATCCACATTATGGTCGATGATAGCCTTATCACCTACAGGCAACAATGGCTTAGGCGTTTTCTCCGTCAATGGACGCAACCGTTCACCTTTACCCCCCGCCATAATCACGGCATCAACAGGCAATCTTGATCTATATTTCTCCAAATTGATGATATCAACAATATGTTGCGCATCGTCGAGAATAGGAACCAACTGCATTTTCATCTGTTTCTGACGACGTATTTCCTCAACATTCGTGATATCATCCAGACGCATATACAGAAAATGACGATGCATTACCTTCTCAGCCTTATCAGTGACTGCAGCCCCTGCAATCAGGGCGCGACGCGAGTCGCCATCTGTAAGCGTTCCCACCATGCGTTGTTGGTCGTCAACCACAAAAAGGACCAAAGGCTCCGGCACTTTAAACGTGTTGATACGTGCAAGGGCTTCAAGCAGAGTGATATCTTGGGATATAATATGATTGGATTCCATACTTTAAAATTTTACGTTTATTTGCCCACCAAACGTACACTTGATGGAATGTTCACCACACGATCGGCAAAGAATACTGTGTTCTCCAACTCATCGTGCTGACAATGTTCGAACATTGGTAGACGCGACATAAGCTCCCATATAGGACGTGTCATCACCCCATGGTCATTGGAGTACTGCAGGAATCCCTGCTGAGCCTCGTGATCTTTCAGAATGACAGCGTTCAGCCAATAGTTAGAGAAACAGTTTTCTGGCTCTGTGAAGAACTGGATATCGTCCACCTGCTTGAAAAACTCGGCATAGGCAGTTGCAGTGGCACGTTTGTCAGCCACATATTCATCCAGGTGCTCTAGCTGTGCACAGCCCAGAGCTGCGTTGATATTGGGCATACGATAGTTGTAGCCGATATGGTCATGACGGAACTCCCAACGATGGGGTACCTTCGCCTGGGTTGTAAGGTGCTTGGCCATTGCGCCTAACGCCTCATCGTTGAACAGCAGCATACCTCCGCCACCAGTGGTAATGGTCTTATTGCCATTAAAGCTCAACACGCCAACCTTGCCAAACAGACCTGTATGCTTTCCTTTATACCTACTGCCAATACTCTCAGCAGCATCCTCTACGAGTTCAACATGCCACTCTGCACAAATGGCAGCTAACTCCTCTATACGTACAGGATGGCCAAAGGTATGCATGGGCACACAAGCCTTTATGCGACGCCCCGTTTGTTTATTATAGCACTGACCGCCTTTTACCTCGGCATGAGTAAAAAGCCATGCCTTTACGGCATCAGGCGAAAGACCCATTGTCTGCTTATCGACATCGATAAACACAGGACACGCCCCAATATAGCTGATGGCATTGCAGGTAGCAATGAAGGTCAGTGCCTGTGTCAGCACCTCGTCATCGCGTTCCACCCCTGCCATCATCATGGCCATGTGCAGGGCGTTAGTGCCACTCACACATACCACTGCACGTTTGGCACCTGTATAGGCAGCCATGTCCTCTTCGAAACGATCCACAAATTTACCTACTGAACTCACGAATGTAGTATCAATACACTCGTTGAGATATTTCTTTTCATTACCAATAAATTGAGGCACGCTCAGGGGCACAAAATCCTGCCCATAGAGTTCCTTGATATAATCTACTATCTTCTGAAACATATTCATAATTTACATCTTCTGATCAAGATTCTTGCCTTTCTCCTCATGCTTAAAGGTTGGAATAAATTTCCGAATAGCGTCAATCACCTGCTCTTTTGTAAAGTCGGGCATCACAAAAATGGCCTCCAGCTGCTCGAAGAAGTTATTCACTTCCTGCATATCATGGCGTGCTGTTTTTTCGATGACGCCCAACGACATGAAACGTTGCATATCAATCTTCTCACCAGGCACAAAGAATTCTTCGTAGGCCTTCTCGCCAGTAGTATCTGAGTTGAAATACACGACAGGGTACTTACTAGCCTCACCAAGTTGTAATGCAGCGGCTTTCGATTTTGCCTCCTCATCAGTCTTGCACAGATCCTTGTCCATTTCATAGGCAGCAAGGAAATCGTCGCAGATGGTCGAGAAAGACAACATCTGATCTTTATTCAATTTCGGAAAAAAGACCTCTCCCCTCCTTCCTAATACACAAGCTAACATACATATCTGTCCACTCTCCTCTGGCGACACAAAGTAACGTTTCACATCCTTGGGCGCAGCCAACGGCTGACCTTTCTGCAAGCGATGAATCCATCCATCAGGCAATGAACCATTGCTGAATGCTACGTTAGCAAAACGAGCAGTGGTCACCTTGAAATACTGATTATAAGCCATTACCAAATCTTCCATAATGCGTTTCGAAGCACCCATGATATTGACTGGATTAGCAGCCTTATCAGTACTTACACAGAAAAAGTGTTTAGGCGGATAAATTGTTAACAAATCCATCAGTTTCTTCGCCTTGATATCATTGTTTTCTATCAGTGCCTGAACAGAGTATCTGTCTTTTTCCGAGCGTACATGCTTATGGGCAGAGAAATTGGCCACAATATCAAAGCCCTTTTCTTCACGGAAGATACGCTCAAAAATGGGGTCTGCGAAGTTGAGCGTATAACAACGGAACTCATCAGGTACATACAACCCGTAAGAACTACGCACGTCGCGCACCAACTCGGCCAGTCCGTTCTCATTCAAGTCGATCACAATCACACTTTTAGGCTCAAAGCATAACATCGCCTTGATAAAGCTGGAACCGATAGAACCTGCGCCACCAATAACACAAACCTTCTTGCCCTTGATTTCCTGTGTAAGAATCTCTTTGTTTGCCTCTATATCACCAGCAAACATACTAAAAGGGCGCTTGGTCACACTATCCGCTATGAATTGATCTAAGTTGAACATCTTTCTAATATATTTCTCGCATCCGCCTGTAATAGCTCTCATAATTCAGATGGTCGTCGTAATCTGCCTTTGCCTGAGCACCCAACTGCTGCCTTAGTGCAGGGTCGCGCAGTAGCTTCCTTAAGGCATCAGCCAACGCATCTGGATCGTTGGGAGGCACCAACAGACCATTCTTACCATCCACTATATACTCGCGCTGGCCACCGTTATTGGTAGCCACAATAGGGTGTCCCTGTGCCATATGTTCTTGTGCAGCCAACGAACAACCTTCTGCCACAATCGATGGTAAAACACCAATCTCGCCACCAGCCACGTAGGATATCACAGAATCTACAAAGCCTGCCATGATCACCGTTTGCTCTAACTCATGCCGCTGTATCAAGGCTTTCAGGCGAAGGGTGTATTCCTCACTACCTCCACCAACCAGTACTAACTTAAATTTCTCGCCTTTCAATTTGGCAACGGCCTCAATCAGCACATGTTGTCCTTTCTCAGGATCTAATCTACCATGACAAAGGATAATGGTTTCGTCTTGAGCAATACCAAACTCAGCCCTAAGATTCATGGCCTGTAGGTTGTCAGGCACAATAATGGCGTTGAAGATTACCCGCAACTTATCACGGTCGATAGGAGGGTTAGTGCTCAGAAACTCGTCCATGGCCAACTGCGAGTCGAAAACAATACAGTCTAACTGTTTATACAGCCAGCGATACATCAGCGACGTCTTGCCTTTGCGTGTAAGATTACGACACATCACGACCTTGACATCCTTCCGTCCAATAATCTTACGGGCATAGGCTGCCGTAAACGCTTCCTTGAAGTTGTGGGCATGAATGACGCAAGCTGGCTCGTGCTTGATGAAATGAGCCAACAACCAGGCACTACGTAAATCAAGCACTCCACGTAAAGGCAAAGTATGTATAGGGACGTGCAACTCCTGGAATCTGCTGCTAACAATCTCAGAGGGCACACAGCACAGTTCTATCTTTATACCATCTGCTAGTTGCCATTTGCTCAGATCAAGTATAGTCTGTTCACCACCGCCCCATGCTTTATTGGAAATAAGATGGAATATTTTCATGCTTGCAAAAGTAACAAATTAATAGCGATTATGCAAATTTTTAGCAATATATTTTGTGTATTCGCTTTTTTGTACTACCTTTGGCACTGAATTATGGCATCATACGATTTAGAAATACTACATCAGCACATCCTGCAGATTCTTTTGACTGTGGATCGCGTTTGCATAGAACACAACGTGAAGTATTATTGCTGGGCAGGCACTATGTTAGGTGCTGTGCGCCATAAGGGGTTTATTCCTTGGGACGACGACATGGACATTTGCATGCCGCGCCCCGACTACGACCTTTTCATGACGCATGCCAGCGAGTGGTTACCAAAACCTTTGGAGGCTCTGAGCATTGAGACCAGCGAAACTTTCCCTGGCAGCTTTGGTAAGATAGTCGATGCTAGCACCACGCTTATCGAACGTGGGCATAGCGATTATATTGCTGGTATCTATATTGATGTATTTCCAATTGACGGCGTCCCCCGTTCATCCTTGGCCCGACACTGGGCTGTCACCCGCTACAAACTGGTCGATAAGTTGCTCTATTTCCTACATCGCGACCCTTACAAGCATGGTCACGGTCCCAGTTCATGGCCCATACTATTCATCCAACGCCTGTTCACCCACGAGTGGGCACGTCGTCAGATGCGTGCTGCCAATACGCAGTACGATTATGAGACATCAGAGTATGTTCTAGATTACGACGATGGCATTCGTGGTATCCTGCCAAAACGCGTATTGGGCACACCCAAGCCTTATATTTTTGAAGGGCATGAAGTGATGGGCGTGGAACATGCTGACGAATACCTGCGTACCAAATATGGCAGTGACTATATGAGGATTCCTCCCCACGACAACCAGCGCCAGCATAACTTCTATTATCTGGACTATAATCTACCTTATCGGGAATATCAGGATAAACGCGCGTTCGTCAACCGCGATAGCGCTTCTCAATGATCTTAGCCACTAAGATAAACTGATACACGCCAGCCATCATGGCTCGGATCAATCCGCGTGTACCCATCCGATAACCGCCGTCCATCACGTATTTCTTGAAGAAACGCCAGAAAGGACGCCACAGCAGGGCACCAAGACCATATCCCTTCTTGCGTTTTTTCTCTACCTCGTTATCAGTATATTCATTCATCTTTGCCATGTATTCATGCATAGTCTCGTCCATCAGATGCAGCAGACGGGCATCTTTGTTGGCCTTCAACTTTTCGACTCTTCCCTGTACCTTAGGGAAGGTATGCACGTATGGTGGCCACTCCGTTCCTTCACGGATAAAGAAACGCAGCTGAAAGTCGTAATGGAAGTCTCGAACAAACATGCTCATGAACATGTTCTGACGAGGAATATAGTAGCCTGCAGGACAATTGGGGTCTTTTATCTTTTGATAGAGCACCTCACGCAATTCTGGAGTGACAACTTCATCTGCATCGACTACTAATACCCATTTACTGGAAGCCGATTGGATGGCAAATGTACGGGCAGGCTCTGCACTCTTGTGGTTAGCCTTGGGGAATGTCAACACCTTACAACCATACTCTCTGGCTATCGCCACAGTGTCATCCGTACTCTCCATGTCGCACACCACCACCTCGTCGAAGTCCTTGACGGAGTCGAGCACTTGCTGCAGATACTTTTCTGCGTTATAGGTATTGATAACTACCGATATCTTGTTTGTTTCGTTCATTGAGTGCAAAATTACAAATAAAAAATGATAATGGATAATGGATCTTCACTTTTTTTGTTAATTGTGCACAAAAATAGAATCAAATGAAAGAAAAAACAAGCTATTTCTTACTGACCACCGCACTTTGTTTTGCTCTGGATGATTATCGCCGTCACAGACATGACGCGCTTCGTGCATGACAGGGAGAACAATTTCATGGTTTTCAAACACGTATATTGGCACGTTGTGGCCTTTTCTTCTTCTCCCGCCACAAGGGGAAACTCATCGGGAGCCTCGCCTTCTTGGGCTGTCGTGCTTTTCGCAGCCCCCTGGAAACGCTCCAAGTGGGATGTGGCGCTGATGGTCTATGTGTTCATCTGCTGCACCATGGCCCATTCTGACCTCATGCCCCGTTTCGTCCGCGAGGAATACATGAAGCCCTACGGTCTCAAAGCCCTCCCCGTCATCCTCGTTTGGTTCAAACTCTGCTACGAGATCATCACGAAGGACTACAAGCCCATCGCGCAGAAAGCATAAAGCATAAAAAGGGGCAATGACTTGCCCCTTTTTTATGTTTGGAGGAACCCAACTTTTCGTCGGTTATCCTTCGGACGAACAGCAAAATGGATCCAATACCGCCCTGCCCCATTTCTTTCGATATATAATTCATCATAATCCTGTTTCGTACCGTCTGAGATATCCAAGAGAATGGAGGCATAACGGATCGCCTGTTCAAATCCTGCCACTCGGATATCCACTGCGCATCCCGTCAGGTGGTTGCTGGTAGCACTTCCCCCAGCCCTCTTATTCACCTCGGGTGAGCGATAACCCGAATTTATAATTATCCCCTCCGACGGCCCCTGAGCCTGTCGAAGGGCTTCGAGCCAATTCTCACAGAGATTCTTCAGGTTCTCAATCGCTACCCGACTCGGGATGTTTTCGTCCTCTGTCTTATAACTCGTCTTCGTCAACTCCCCGAGCGTGAAGTGCTCGGAGAGTTTCATGTTCTTATTCATACTTACTTCTGTCATATTAAAAATCCTTCATGTTATGGTGTTATGTTATGCTATCAAATCATCATCGTACCCGTTTTACGATACTTTGACTTTGAAGAGCCGTTCTCTTTGAACTGACCGACTTTCACTGCCACGCTGTCCGCAACCA
>Ga0256405_10010293_pt1 | contig 12415 bp, 10 predicted proteins | sample RumenRJG_02DNA_FD_189096 | JGI IMG/M metagenome (GOLD analysis project Ga0256405, IMG submission 189096) | Bovine rumen microbial communities from Lethbridge, Alberta, Canada - RJG_02 | ecosystem: Host-associated > Mammals > Digestive system > Stomach > Rumen | place: Canada: Alberta...
CCCGACCTTGGTCGGGATAAAATGGCAGCTGACCGCCAGAACCTGTAGACCTCCACCACCCGCTTCGCCCAAAAACCGCCGACCCGACCTTGGTCGGGATAAAATGGCAGCTGACCGCCAGAACCTGTAGACCTCCACCACCCGCTGCCTCCTTGCCCCCGGCTTTCTTTCACTGTACACTATGTGCATGACACAAACTGATGATACCACCGTTTATATACTTGATTCCTACGGTCTTATTTACCGCTGTTACTTTGCATTTATTTCGCGTCCGCTGACCAATACGGCAGGCCAGAATATTTCCGCAGTCTTCGGTTTCTTCAGAAACCTGCACGCCATGCTCACGCATTACAAGCCGTCATACATCGCGGCGGCATTCGACTCCCGCACCCCCACTTTCAGGCACCAGATGTACAAAGAATATAAGGCCACCCGGCAGAAAACACCGGACGACCTGCACGCGCAGGTGCCATGGATCGAAGAAATCCTTACTATATTAGGTATACCCGTTCTGCGCTGTGACGGCTACGAAGCGGACGATGTGATCGCCACCGTGGCCGCACAATGCGCCCGCCAGAACAGGCCGTGCCGCATACTTTCCGGCGACAAAGACCTGATGCAGCTGGTAAACGACACCACCAAAATACTCAAGCCCGACAAGGGCGAAATCTGGCGGATCGTGGGTGCCGACGGCGTAAAAGCCGAATGGGGCGTTGAGCCTGAAAAAATGCTCGACCTGCTTTCGCTCATCGGCGACACCGCCGACAATGTTCCCGGCGTAAAAGGTATCGGTCCCAAAACCGCCTGCAGGCTGCTCGACCAGTACGGCAGTCTTGACGGCATCTACGAACATGTACAGGAAATAAAAGGCTCCGCAGGGCAGAAGCTGCTGGCTGATAAAGACAACGCCTATTTTTCACAAAAGCTTATCAGGCTCTGTACGGAAGTTCCTTGTCAGGACTGCCGGCCCGACGATATTCTGTCGCGGATTCCCGCCGTACAGCTTCATTACAAGGAAGCAGCGCAGGCGCTGCTCCGTTACGGGGCACCGGCAGTGGCAAAGCAGTATGCAACTGACGCAGTTACCGGCGGTACCGCTGCTGCAGCCGGCGAGTCTGTTCCCGCAGCCGGCGATTCCAATCCCTCAGCCGCAGCACAGGAGCCAGAGCCGCCGCTGCTGCAGCCGCTTACAAAAAATTCAGGACAATATCACGCAGTCACCGACATAGGCGAGCTTTCAGCATATATCGACAACGTGCTTTCAGGCGGTAAAACCGTTGCGTTCGATACCGAAACCGACAGTCTTGATACCCGGCAGGCGGCGCTCGTAGGATTCAGCCTGTGCTGTAAGACAGGCACCGCCATATACGTTCCCTTAAAACTTACCGACGCACTTTTTGCAGGGCCGCTTATCACACAGGCCGATGCGCTGCGGCAGCTTTCACGTCTGTTCAACGCGCCCGAGGTCACCGTCATCATGCATAACGGCAAATTCGATTATCAGGTGCTCAGAACCGCAGGAATGCAGTTTGACCGGGAGCGGAGATGCGCCATAGCCGACACCATGACGGCCGCATGGCTGCTCGATCCTGACCGCACCGGGAAAACCCCGTACGCGCTGGAGTATCTGGCAGAAACAAAGCTCGCGCTGGCCGGAACAGAATACAGCGACATCGTGCAGAAGGGGCAGACATTCGCGGACGTTCCGCTGGAGCAGGCGGCAGACTACGGCGCGGAGGACGCAGACTTTACCTGGCAGCTGTGGCAGCTGTTCAAGCCGCAGCTGGAGCAGGCTGGTCTGTACACGCTGTTCACCGATATGGAAATGCGGATTCTTCCGATTCTGGCAGAAATGGAACTGGCCGGAATCCACCTTGATACCGACGCGCTCTCCCAGTACAGCAAGGAGCTTGCGCGGGACATAGACAGCACCAGAGACGACATCTACAAGCTTGTAGGCCACGAATTCAACATAGCCTCCACCAAACAGCTGCAGCAGGTGCTGTTCACCGAGCGTAAGCTCAAGCCCGGCAAAAAGACAAAAACCGGCTGGTCAACCGACACCGCGGTGCTGGAAGAACTTGCCGCATGGGATCCCGTTCCCAGAAAAATCCTTGACTACCGCGAGCTGACAAAACTGCAGTCCACCTACGTGGAGGCGCTGCCGAAGCTCTGCGACCGCAGCAGCCGCATACACACCAGCTTTATCCAGACAGGCACCGCCACCGGACGGCTTTCAAGCCGGGATCCGAACCTACAGAATATACCGATACGCAATGATGCGGGCAGACGCATCCGCTCCGCGTTCACCGCCGAGCCGGGTACCGTGCTCATCTCGGCAGACTATTCACAGATAGAGCTTGTCGTTCTGGCACACCTTTCATCAGATGCAAACATGTGCGCAGCGTTCAAAGCCGGTACCGACGTACACCGCGCCACGGCGTCCATGATTTTCGGCGTGCCGCCTCAGGACGTTACTCCGGAGATGCGCCGCACGGCAAAGACAATCAACTTCGGCGTTATCTACGGCATGAGCGCATTCAGGCTTTCCAACGAGCTGGGCATTCCGCGCACGCAGGCGGCAGAATTCATCAGCGCATACTTCAGGACATACGCTTCAATCCAGAGCTTTATTGCCGAGACTGTCCATAAGGCGGAGACAACCGGCTACGTACAGACTATCAGCGGCAGACGGCGGCCTATCATGAATATCAACAGCCGCAACAAGCTGGAAAAAGCCGCCGCAGAGCGCATCGCCGTAAATACGCCAGTGCAGGGAAGCGCGGCCGACATCGTCAAACAGGCTATGATCTCCGTAGATACGGCGCTGAGCCGCAGCAATACAGGAGCGCATCTGCTGCTGCAGGTACATGACGAGCTGATACTGGACTGCCCCGACAATCCCGAGGCCATAGACAAAACGGTCAATCTGGTACGGACCTGCATGGAAAACGCATGGTCGCTGCAGGTACCGCTGAAAGTGTCCATTGAATACGGCCACAGCTGGGGAGAATTCCATTGATTCTCTGTGTTACAGGCCCCATGGCAGCGGGCAAAAACGCCGCGGCAGACCTTTTAGTACAAAAAGGCTGCGCCGCCATAGACGCCGACATTGCGGCGCACACGGCCATAACAGCCTGTACGCCGCAGATCATCGCCGCATTCAGCTCCGCCGCAGCCGAAAAGCATATCACGCTCACCAAACCTGACGGGACGCTCGACCGCAGGGCGCTCGGCAGCCTTGTCTTTTCAGATCCTGTGCTGCTCAGGCAGCAGGAAGCCATCGTCTATCCTAAAACAGCGCAGATAATCAGACAGTTCCTTGACGAACACAAAGATACCGTCCGCATCATCAATGCAACGGTACTGTATAAAATTCCCGAGCTGCTCGCGCTCTGCGACACCGTGCTCTACATTGATGCACCTGCACCCGTCCGCCTGCTGCGGGCCCTGCACCGCGATCATCTAAAACCATCCCTGATTCTGGCAAGATTCCGTTCTCAGAAAAAGCTTTTTGCTAAATATCGCGCATTACATGCCGATATTAAAAGAGTATGGAATACCGGCAGCCTTTCGGCACTGGAACAAAAAATCGATTTGTTCCTTACAAACTTGCCGGAATCAGAGGATATATTATGGAACAGAAAAAGATAGTATGGATTGTAGCCGCCGCCGGCGTATTTCTTTGCGTAGTGTTCGTCGGAGCAATGATTCTTACATCCGGATCAAAGCAGCAATCCCAGCCTGTTGCAACCATCACACCGATACAGCAGACATCTTCTGATATATCGCAGTTGCCGCCGCTGACACAACTGCCGCCCCTTACGCCTCAAGTGGATCAGATGACCGTTATATCAGGAACCACCAACGTGTACGGCATGCCGGGAACAGGATCCGCAGGTAATGCCGCCGCACCGGCTCCTGCTGACACAACAACCTTACAGCAGCCCGTACCGCCGGCAGGTACAACCGTACCGGGCACAGCAGACACAGGCACCGCCGGCACCACGACAATCGACCTGAACACCCTGAAAGCTGCTGCTCCGGCAAACGTACCCGCGGCCGTTACGCCCGCAAACGAAACCGCAGCCCGTGCCATGAGTACAACCGTACAGACGGCGCCGAAAACACAGGCCGTTACAAAACCTGCTGCACAGAGCCCTTCCAAGCCGAAGGCTGCACCTGCAAAGCCCAAGGCACCGGCCGCAGCAAAGGCACAGCCCGTTTCTGCAAACTACTGGGTACAGGCCATCTCCGTTACGAACAAAAAGAGTGCGGACAGAGCGCGCGAAGTGCTTGATCAGAACAGGATTTCTTCAGAAGTGTTCACCTATGATGACAAGGGAACCACATTCTACCGCGTGCGTGTAGGTCCGTACACCACAAAAAGCGAAGCGGAATACTGGCGCACCCGCATCATGCAGATACCGGAGTTCAAAGACAGCAAGAGCTATGTAACGAATACATCAGCTCCCAAAAAGAACTAAGCACAATCTGCCATCCGGCATGCCGGATGATAGAAGACCTGCCTGTCGGCAGGTCTTTTTTTATGGGTATCTCAAAAAAGCCAGGAAAGATGGTTTTTCGAGGTGTCCTTATACCGTTTTCTGCCGATCACTTCATACAATCGGCGGCATGGTGCCCATATATAAGGTATGGACACTTTATCACAAGCCTGCCGGTACCTGCGGCTTGTAATTATCGCAGCCGCCGCATCCGCGTCCGCCGTTCATGCCGCAACCATAGACTCGGCGGAAACTGACACCGCCGTGCGATATACCGCCGGCAAAACGGCGGATATCCGCTTTTATTCCCGTACCGTACAGGACAAAACAACCACAGCATACGGCGCAAAAGCAGACCTGCGGCCGCTCACCGGAATTCCGGTGGCAGTATACGGCGGTATGATTTCCTGTGCGGGACTCATCTCACGATTAAAAACTCCGGTGACGCAGACAGGTTCCGCTACCGCCGCCGCACCGCGCCCCGGGTCCATGACGCTGAGCCTGCCCGCCTCCGCAGCGGAGCATCCTGCAGGCGCCGGCATCAGGTTTACCGCAGACACATTCACTGCCGCGGCCGTCTGGCAAAAAGACGGCACGTGGAAAGCATCCGCAGGCACCGGCGTACAGTACCAATCCCAAACATCGCCGCGGCGGCTCAGGCTGTCGCTGAACATGGCGGCGGGCACCTTTCGGCTGCAGCCGCCGTCATTCAGCACCTGGTACAGCACCACCCGGCGGTTCATGCCGCGCCGGTACCATGCGTTTGCCATAGAGTCCGCCGTACGGTACACCGGGCGCAGCACCAGCATCCAGTCAATTATCACCGCAGGCCTGCACGAAAATCCGTTCAGCACCGTCCGGTACTGGCTGAAGAACGAGTCGTCCATACAGCTGCGTATACCGCGTAAGCCGCGCTCGCAGCAGGTACTGCGTACCCTGAGCTTAAACACAGTACTGTTCGCCACCGACCGTTTTCTGCAGCACCCGCATGCGGAGGAAATCATCAGTACGGACGGTACACGGATGCACATTCAGGCATACTGCTCTCTCAATCCGCAGATAACGCTTGCCCCATCCGCCCGTACCGTGCTCAAGGCCGGAGTGTCCGCAGCCCAGGCCTATAAAACTGAAACAACACCCTCCGGCTGGTATGAACGCAGGCTTGAGGCTGCGGCATCACTTGCAGGCCGGCCGGGCACCCTGCGCATGAGCGCAGGCATGCGCAATTCAAAAAGCAGTGCCAAAAGCAGCTCTGTAAATCAATATACCGGCAGAATCTCAGCGTCACATACAGGAGCCGCAGCCGCGGTATCACTGTCATACCAGCCGGACTCCGGTACCGCCGTTCAAAAGGTTTCGATTTCCTTTTCCGGAGCGGGCGGATCAGGCATAGCATACGCAGCCGGTGCAGCGGTTTCATGTACCGAAAAACAGCGCAAATTCAGCTCGGGTTCCGTCCAGGCTGCGCTAAAGCTGAAAAAAACATTCGGAGGGCTCTCCTGCAGTGCAAAATTCATTGTTATTTCATCGTTTTAAGAAGTAAAACAGTTGAACAACTACCCTTTATTCTGTATTATTCTAAAATACGTTGAAAGGCTGTTTTATGAGGCCCGGCCTTTCGTCCTTTAGATATTCATTTATAAGAGGTAAACAATATGGACTTTGATATTTCCAAAATGAGGAATATCGGTATTAGTGCCCACATTGACTCGGGTAAAACCACTCTGTCAGAACGCATTCTTTTTTACTGTAACAAGATTCATCAGATTCATGAAGTTCGTGGCAAAGATGGTGTCGGTGCCGTGATGGACAGTATGGATCTGGAGCGCGAACGTGGTATCACAATCCAGTCAGCAGCCACTCAGGTTCAATGGAAAGATTACACAATCAACCTGATTGACACCCCCGGTCACGTAGACTTCACTATCGAAGTTGAGCGTGCACTCCGCGTTCTGGATGGTGCCATCCTTGTTCTCTGCGCCGTAGCAGGCGTTCAGTCACAGTCTATCACCGTTGACCGCCAGCTCAAACGGTACCATGTACCGCGCATCGCATTCGTCAACAAGTGTGACCGCCAGGGTGCAAACCCGCTGCGTGTCCGCATGCAGCTCCGCGAAAAGCTCGGCCTTAACGCATACATGCTTGAGCTTCCTATCGGCCTTGAGGACAAGCTTGAGGGTGTAGTAGACCTGATCGGTATGAAAGCCCTTTACTTTGAAGGCAACGACGGTTCAGAAGTTCGTGTAGCAGAGATTCCGCCCCACATGATGGACGATGCAAATAAATACCGCCAGGAGCTGCTTGATGCAGCCTCCATGTTCGATGACGACCTCATGGAAGAAATCATGGAGAACGGTTATGACGACATCGATCAGGAAAAAATCATTGCCGCCATCCGCAAAGGTACACTTGCAGAGCAGTTCGTCGGCGTATTCTGCGGCTCAGCCCACATGAACAAAGGTATCCAGCCGCTGCTTGACGGTGTTACCCGCTATCTGCCGAACCCGACGGAAGTTAAGAACACCGCTCTTGATCTGGACAACAACGAGGCTCCGGTAGAACTGGAATCTGATTCCAGCAAAAAGACCGTAGCTCTTGCATTCAAACTTGATGACGGCCAGTATGGTCAGCTGACTTACGTCCGTGTATATCAGGGAACCATCTCAAAAGGTGAGGAACTGTACAATACCCGCTCACGCAAGCGCTTTAAGGTAGGCCGTCTGGTACGTATGAACGCCGCCGCAATGGAAGATATCGACAAGGGTGTTTCCGGCGATATCGTAGCACTGTTCGGTATTGACTGTGCTTCCGGTGATACATTCACCTCCGGCGGACTCAACTACTCCATGGCATCTATGTATGTTCCCAATCCGGTTATCTCTCTGGCTATTACGCCCAAAGACAAGCAGGATGCAGCACAGATGTCAAAGGCTCTGAACCGCTTTACCAAAGAGGACCCCACCTTCCAGACCTACGTTGATCCTGAATCAAACCAGTGTATCATCAAGGGTATGGGTGAGCTCCACCTTGCCGTTTACATCGAGCGTATGAAGCGTGAATACAACTGTGAGGTTATCGCCGGTCAGCCGGAAGTAGCATACCGCGAATCCATCACACAGCGTGCAGACTTCAACTACACCCACAAAAAGCAGACTGGTGGTTCCGGTCAGTACGGCCGCGTAGCAGGCTTTATGGAACCGCTTGCTGACAAAGACTACGAATTTGTGGATGCAATCAAAGGCGGTGCAATTCCCAACGAATACATTCCGTCCTGCGACAAAGGCTTCAGAAAGGCCATGGAAAACGGTACGCTTATCGGCTTCCCGATTGTCGGCGTAAAAGTAACCATCAACGATGGTCAGTATCACCCGGTTGACTCTTCAGATATCGCATTCCAGACTGCTGCTATCGGCGCATTCCGCGAAGGCTATGAGAAGGCAAAGCCCGTTATCCTTGAGCCTATCATGAAGGTTTCTATTGAAGGACCGACAGAGTTCCAGGGCAACATGTTTGGTTTGATAAATCAGAGACGTGGTGTTATAATTGATAGTACCGATGAGAACAATCAGTCAACGGTAAACGCAGAAGTTCCGCTGAGTGAGATGTTCGGTTTCTCAACTATTCTCCGTTCTTCAACACAGGGAAAAGCTGAATTCACTATGGAATTCGAGAAATACGGTAAAGTTCCGAACAATGTTGCGGATCAGTTGATCGCTGATTACAAGGCAAAACGCGCAGCAGAAAAGAAATAACACTGGAGGTGCTATCAATGGAAAAACAGGATCTTTTTGATCACAGTCCTGTCCGCATCTTTGACAAAGTCACAGACGGCGGACTCAAAACAGGCGAAATCGGTCTCGTAACCTCTAAAAAGGGGTTGGGAAAAACATCCATTCTGGTTCAATTCGGAATCGATGCTCTCCTTGCCGGTAAACAGCTTGTGCATGTTTCTTTTGATCAACATTCTGCTAACGTCATCACGTGGTATGAAAGCATCTTCACAGAAGTTGCTAAGAAAAAGAACCTTAACAATGTTTCTGAACTCAAGGACTCTCTGTTCCGCGATCGGATTATCCTGAACTTCAACCAGGAATCATTCACGCTGCCCAAGGTAATCAAAACACTGAAAGCCCTGAAAGAAGGCGGTACGAATGTTGCAGCTATCGTTATCGACGGTGCTGACCTGGAGAAAGTTTCTGCAGATGATATGAAGGCCGTAAAGGATTTCGTAAAGAGCGAAAACCTGACCGCCTGGTTCAGCTGCACATCAGAAAGCGATACCATCAGCGCAGTGCCGCAGGCCCTGCAGGCAGACTTTGAGACCGTTATCCATCTGACTCCCAAAGCAGACGGTGTATACGTTTCAATCGTCAAGAGCCACGAAAAAGCTGAGACGCCCTGCGCCATCAAGCTTGATTCAAAATCACTTCTGATGATTCAGAAATAAAACTACTTGCATTCGGGCATAGCCCGGATGCAAAAAAACGGGGGGCTGTCTGGCAACAGGCAGCCCCCGTTTTTTTATACCGCACAGCGGCGGGAACGTTTCGGTGCTTCCCGCCGTACAGTCAGTATCAATATTTCCACGGAAAAATAAATGACTTAAGCGGACGCGGGCCCACCAGTTCTTTGTCTTCGGCAAGCAGTTCGTCCCACGGAATCCGCGCATGACGAAGCTTTTTCAAAGCATCTGCGTCTGACGCTGCATCGGCCTGCTTTTCCAGCCAATCATACTTATAGAGCCGCAGACGAAGCGCATTGATATGAGCCAGCGCAATACCGCTGAATGAGGGCATTAAAAAGAACAGAAACAAAGACAGTACAGCCAGAAACAGCGTATACACGCCCAAAAATACTGAAAATGCAAAATTATCGAACAGAATGATAAAAGACTTTTTCAGGCATTTCTTAAAGCTGTTATGCATCAAAAACTTAATCGGAATAAACCACTGAAAAGCAAGCAGCGCGATCACTTCCACCCAGAACAAAAACACTGCGCATATAAATCCGACCATATTGCCCATAGAAAAATAAGACGGTATTCCTACCGCACCGGCCAGAATCAGCGTACCGTACAACAGGCCGAAACGGAAACCATCCGCAGCAACCGTAGGAATATTAGAAAAAAAATCACGGATCGCAGGCGAATCAAATCCCGCGATCTGTGCCGCACAGGATGCGCCTGCAAACACAAGAATCATGCCGAGCGCAAACAGCAGCAGTCCGGCAAGAGCTGCAATTAAAAAGCTTATCTTAAAAATCACATCTATAATAAGCAGTGCCGCAACTCCGTACAGCAGAATAAAAAAATTCACCACAACAAGGTGCAGCATAGAATCCCAGCCGTCACAAAAATTCTTTTTCAGATAAAACAAAAACATGTCTTAAATATACCCGTAACATTCCATTCAAGCAAGCGCAATTTTGTGCTATACTATATGCATGGAATATGATGAATCTTCTACCATTACACTCGTGTCCCACATTCACAGCGCCGCAGCCGATTTTTTAAAAGCCCGGTTGTCCGCAAAAGGTCTGCCAGATTTTGTTTCGTCTCATGGATATATCCTGTTCCTGCTGGCAAAACACGACCGCATGACCATGACAGAGCTGTCAAAAAGCATAAATAGAGATAAGTCAACCACCACCGTCCTTGTACGCAAGCTTGAAGCCGCCGGGCTCGTCACTTCCCAAACATCAGAAACAGACAGCCGCAGCAAATGGATTCTGCTTACCGACAAAGGCAGGGAATACAACTGCATCACCAGCGGTCTTTCACAGGAACTCAACAATACATTCTACACCGGTTTTTCGCAGGAAGAAAAACAGCAGCTGTGCCGGCTGCTCAGCCGTATATTGCATAACTTTCATCCGGCAGAAGACAAATAACCGCCGCCTGCTGTGTAATACACCGGTGTTCTTGACACAATAATTTAACAGTGTTATGTTATCACAGTTAAACCATATTGATAAGGAACACAAATGAAAAGAATCATCACGTTTGCGGCGGTATGTGCACTGCTTTCAGCAGGTGCTTTTGCACGCAAAGCAAGTATTTCTGTTGAAGCAGGCGAAAACTGGCAGGGAAAGCACATGCCGCAATTTGCCGTCTGGATTGAAGACACCGACGGTACCTATATCAGAACACTGTATACCACAAATAAAGCGGGCAAAAAAAACTGGCTTTTTGCGCCAAAAGAAGGCCGTCCGGAATCGCTTCCAGTCTGGTATCACGCTTCAAAGCAGGATCCGCGCAAAGGAAAAGAAGCCCGGAAAGCAAACGAATCGCTCGGCCTTGACGCAGTTTCAAGCGCAACTCCCAAAAGCGGAACAGTCTTCAGTACACAGATTCCTGATAAAACGTGCATAATCAAAGCGGAGTTTAACGTAAGTTTTGACTACAATGAATTCTATACAAAAGAAAATTCTGCAGTCAACGGCCAGCCGTCAGTTATCTACGGAGCAGAACTTCCTGAAACTTCTGAAAATGAAATCTGCCTTTCCTTTTTGGGAACAGGTTCCATCGACGGTACTGACGGTGAAATCCATACCAATACAAAAGAGCTCACCTCAGCAGGCTTAATAGTACAAACGGTGAGCGTAACCTTCACTGCGGAAAAACCTGCAAAAAAACCGATTACCCTTTCGATTACAACTGATGCAGTCTATTATCCGAAATCAGAATACAGGACAGGAAAAAATCACTTTGCACCAATAACAGAACCATTCAGCAGCTTTGAGTGCCGCACCACCCTTTCCGCCGACTATTCACTCAGCACACCGTTAGGAGAGCACCAGCTTGTAAGCGGAGTCAATGTCCTTAACCTTCTATTCAGGGATCGCAGGTATCGACAAACAAATTCCCTATGAATGGCAATGTACCAAGAAAAAAGCGCATAGACGATGAAGAAGACCTGCCCCTCACAACTGCCGGAAGAGAATGGTATTTCAAGCGGTTAGCCGTCAGCTGGACGCATAAGTTCTAAGACATAATGTCACAAGTCTGTACTGAGCGGCTGTCCGATAGTTGATTGTATCTTAATTTACATAAATAACGGCACTTTTTGACTGGGCCAACAGCAGGAAAAGTATGGAGTTCCCCTGAATCCGGACGAAAAAAAGCACTGCAACATCTGGCAAAGTCTTACTGCCTGAACAATGTGCAGCAGTTACAGTGGTCTGTTGCCGCTGAGCTGAAAGCCGAAGCCCGCATAATGCTTTGTGAATACTGGGGAGAAGATGCAGTCAAGAGAACTGAAGCATATATAGAGAAACGCCAATCACATTAAATGACAGGTATAACGATCCGCAATTTTCCGGCTATCACAGTGCAGCCGCTTTTTTCATAATGATAGAACGCATCGTGAAAATAATACTGGCAGTCTTTACCAAAAGCCTCGAGCTTTAGAATTGCCGGCAGATGCTGCCTGCAGTGAAGAATCACCGGATACCGATTGAACTTGTGGAGGAGGCCGTGGAATCCTTCATAGAGTTCTACAACACGGCACGTCCGAAAGAGCGTCTGGGAGACCTGAGTCCGGTGGAATACAGGAAGCACATGGAAAAAGTGTGACAGCTTTGGAGCAGTAAGCAGAACTGTTGTGTCAAAGGCGATGCAGTTTTCTTTTACACTGTGTCACAGATAAAGCGGTTGATTTTATGGCTGTGCTATATATAATGCAGTCATAGAACATACTGTTCCCGTACGGGTGCAGACACTAAATATAGTGTGTCCTTTTCTGTCCGATTCTTTTATTTTCTATGTCATTATTTAGGTACATATCAATAAGCAGACTCGTCACATGCCAATATGCAGACTTGTCACATGCCGATATGCAGACTTGTCACATGCCAATATGCAGACTTGTCACATGCCGATATGCAGACTTGTCACCTGCCGATATGCAGAC
>Ga0256405_10010294_pt1 | contig 12414 bp, 14 predicted proteins | sample RumenRJG_02DNA_FD_189096 | JGI IMG/M metagenome (GOLD analysis project Ga0256405, IMG submission 189096) | Bovine rumen microbial communities from Lethbridge, Alberta, Canada - RJG_02 | ecosystem: Host-associated > Mammals > Digestive system > Stomach > Rumen | place: Canada: Alberta...
TAGCTGCGATTGAGGATTTGTAAGTGTCAGCTGCAACTTGTGAAAATAACATTGTCATTTTTTTAAATCCCCTCTCGTACTTTTATAAAGTATTTTTTTCTAAAAAAATTGCTTTTTTGGTTTTATTTAACTTAATAAAAGTTAACAATATATTTTCGAACGTATTAAAAAGAGGATATCCATAATATTTGGATATCCTCTTTTGATTTATGTTATTTATAAATTATCAACTAAGCAATAATTTTATCAACAACACCTGCACCAACTGTTCTTCCGCCTTCACGGATTGCAAATCTCATACCTTCTTCGATTGCAACAGGTGCAATTAATTCAACATTCATAACAACGTTATCACCAGGCATTACCATTTCGCCTTCGAATTGGATAGAACCTGTAACGTCAGTTGTTCTGATGTAGAATTGAGGTCTGTATCCAGGGAAGAATGGAGTATGACGTCCACCTTCATCTTTTGTTAATACATAAACGTTAGCTGTGAATTTTGTATGTGGGTGAATTGAACCAGGTTTTGCTAATACTTGACCACGTTGAACTTCAGTTTTATCAAGACCTCTTAATAAAGCACCGATGTTATCACCAGCTTGACCTTGATCTAATGATTTTCTGAACATTTCAACACCTGTTACTGTAGTCTTCTTAGTTTCGCCTAAACCAACTAATTCAACTTCATCACCAACTTTAACGATACCACGTTCTACACGGCCTGTAGCAACTGTACCACGACCTGTGATAGAGAAGACATCTTCGATTGGCATTAAGAATGGTTTATCTAATTCACGAACAGGTTCAGGGAAGTATGAATCTAATGCATCCATTAATTCCCAAATCTTATCGCACCATTTATCATCACCACGTTTGATTGATGGGTTAGCTTGAACTGCTTCTAAAGCTTTTAAAGCTGAACCGTGAATGAATGGAATGTTATCTCCGTCAAATTCATAAGATGAAAGAAGTTCTCTAACTTCCATTTCAACTAATTCTAATAATTCAGGATCGTCAACCATATCACATTTATTTAAGAATACAACCAAGTTTGGAACACCAACTTGTCTTGCTAACAAGATGTGTTCACGAGTCTGAGGCATAGCACCGTCAGTTGCTGCAACAACAAGAATTGCTCCATCCATTTGAGCTGCACCTGTAATCATGTTTTTTACATAGTCAGCGTGGCCTGGGCAATCTACGTGAGCATAGTGTCTTTTTTCTGTTTCATATTCTACGTGTGCTGTAGAAATCGTAATTCCTCTTGCTTTTTCTTCAGGAGCTGCGTCAATTTCATCAAATTTCTTTAATTCTGCTTGTCCTGCAGCTGCTAATGTTGCTGTAATTGCTGCCGTTAAAGTAGTCTTACCGTGGTCAACGTGACCTATGGTACCTACGTTAACGTGCGGTTTGGTTCTTTCGTACTTTTCGCGTGCCATTTCAGTGGTCTCCTTTTTTCTTTAATATTACTAAACTAACTTATATACTAAGCCATAGTTCAATATTATTACATCAAAATATGTTGTCAACTAATTTAAATAATATTTTTATGCAGAACTTTATATTTTTTACTGTAATTTTTATTTGGCAAAAAAATTTCTGCATTTATACATAAAAAAATAGCTTCCTCTACGGAAGCTTTTTAAATCTTTACTAACCAATCCTATTTAATTTATTTTCCTATTCCTTTACTTTTTAAAATCTTTTTTACATATCCTTTCAGATTATGCGATGAAGTTAGAACCCATAAAAGATGCACCGTGGAAGAATGATTCTTTCATGATGTTTCTAAGAGATTTTGCTCTTACGTCTTTTTTAGGTGCTGCATTGATAGCTGCGATTGAGGATTTGTAAGTGTCAGCTGCAACTTGTGAAAATAACATTGTCATTTTTTTAAATCCCCTCTCGTACTTTTATAAAGTATTTTTTTCTAAAAAAATTGCTTTTTTGGTTTTATTATACTTAATAAAACTTAATAATAATTATTTGTTAAAATATATTTAGGTATTCTTCGGTACTTTGTACCTTAGCATGACTTTGTTCACTGCACACTTGCCAAAATCTGTGAAAATTCTAATCCTTGTATATGGACATTTTGCATTCTTTACAGTCAAATTTCAATTTATATCTTTGATTTTTTTCATCTGTTAAGAATAAATCAATTGGTTTTTTACACATTCCAAAAGCATATTTTAAGCAGTGTTTTGTTGTCATTAACGGTTTTTCATTAACAGGTAAACCACTTTCTAATGACATTTCCATAACTTTACTTCCGCATTTTTCATAAAATTTTTTAGCAAATTTATTATGAATATTTGTTCTAAAATCAACAGTTTCTTCTATATATTTTGCATATTGCATTTTAGGTTGAATTTTTCGTTTATAATTTTTTAGTCTTTCCTGCATTAATTTTTCAAAAAGAGTATTCCTTAATTGATTTATTTCAGATATTTTTAAAAATGGAATATTATTATCTTTTATTGATATTGTATTAATTATAAAATCACTATTTCCGGTTTTATTCATTTGTCGAATAATAGTATCTTTCATTTTTTCTTGATTTTGGGTTTGTTCATCAGACAAAATATCAATTGTAATTTGATTTAAATCTTCATCTGTTATTGTTATTTTGCCGTTTTTAATTATTAAATCGGTTTTAATTTGCCTTTTTGTTTTTGAATTTTTAAGTGTTTTATTAAATTCATAATTAAAATTTCTATAGACAATAGTACCTATTTTTATATCGGGCATTTTATTAGGAAAAATTTTATTTCCTTCAATTTTATTTACTAAGCAACCTGTGTCATTAAAAAATAAACCGTCTTGAGCATGCAGATTATGATTTTTAATAACAAAAAAGTTTTGACCAATACTTTCGATTTTTCCTATTTTCTCTCCTATTGATTTGGGAGTATTAAAGTTAAAAATATCTTTTCTTTTGCCGTCTAAAAAGTAATTAGTAAAGCCCCTGTTAAAAGATTTATAAACATCAGGTTCAAAATCGAAATTTATTATACCGGAAGATGTTTTTTCTCCTAATCTATCGAGTTTTTTTCTATAATAGGCAACAACATTTTTAATATAATCCGTATCTTTTAATCTTCCTTCAATTTTGAACGATGAAACACCTGCATTAACAAGTTCTGCGATATGTTCTGAAGCGTTAAAATCGTGTAAACATAACAGGTATTTATCTTTTGCAATAATTTTACCGTTTTTGTCTGTAAGAGTATATTTTTTTCTGCATGGTTGAGCGCATTCACCTTTGTTTGCAGAGCGTTTACCGATTGAATAACTCATATAGCATTGACCGCTATAACTTACACATAACGCACCATGAATAAATGTTTCTATTTCTGAGTTTGTTTTTTGACAAATATTTGTTATTTCATTTATATTTAATTCTCTTGCAAGTATAACTCTTGTAAATCCAATATTTTCAAGAAATTTTATTTTTTCCGGTAAAACATTATTACATTGTGTGCTTGCAAAAAGAGGTATTGGTTTTAATTTTCCGTTAATAGCCAATTCTACTAGCCCCATATCTTGTATTATAATGCCGTCTACACCTATATTATAAAGCTGATTGATAAGTTCTGCAGCTTCTAAAATTTCATGGTCATTTAATATAGTGTTAACGGTGCAGTAAACTTTTACATAAAATTTATGGGCATAATTAACAACATCTTCTATATCTTCTAAGGAATTTGAAGCAGAAACTCTTGCACCAAAATTTCTTGCTCCTATATATATCGCATCTGCACCATAATTTATTGCACACAATGCACAATCTTTATTTTGAGCAGGAGCTAACAGTTCTAATTTCATTATCTATCCAATCATAAATAAGTAAATTAATTACAAGTTTCTAATGTATGCCACTTTACTGTATTATTGTCGCATTCATTTGTTGGTTTATTATAATCCATATTGCCGTTTTCCAATACCCATTGCATATATTCATTAGGTGTAGGTGTTTGATTGCTTACCATATTACCTACATTTGCATTAGAAATATTTGGTACAAATGATGAAATTTTTGATTCAAGAACATCTTGATTAACAAAAACCTTAAATATATCGTATCCTTCTTTACCGCTTCCTGAATCAGGACCATCTACGTCAATTAATATTAATTTTCCGGCATCTGTAGTGTTAGTTACAGTATTACTTTCAGTATTATTATCAAAAGCAATAGATGAACCGTCAGAAAGTAATAATGTATATAAATTTGTTGCAGGAATACTGCTTGATGCCCAGCAAATTCCATTTGTATCATTCAAACCGCAATCTTTTTTTACATCCAAATAATTTTTTATTCTGTTGTATAATACGACAGAATTATCTTTAGCGGATGTAACAGCATTGTTAGCTCCTGTTGTTGTCCAATTATATTGGTTTCCGTATTTTAATGTCGTTCTGTCATAAGCAGTTTCAAGTTCTGAATATACTTTTTTTGCTCTGGCAACATTAACTTGATCGCTTGTATTATCTTTTAAATTTGGTATTGTTAACGCAGACACAACACCTATAACACCAAGTACAATTAAAACTTCCGCTAATGTAAATGCTTTTTTATAACTTTTCATTTTATATACTCCTAACAATTATTTACAAGTTCTTTGTTTTTTCCAATCCAAAACTGTGCCATTTTTGCAAGTCATACTTCCTCCGTTTGAAGATGTTGCATTATTATAATCTTCATTTTGAGCTTTTAATGCCCAAGCAGTATTTTGTTTTCCGTCAGTGGAACTTAATACAACACCGCTGGTTTCATTAAGACCATTTGGTTCAATACCGTTTTTGGATATTGTATAGGCAAAAATGTCAAAACCTGCTTTGTTAGGTCCTGTTTCATTTCCGTTAACATCAACTACTATAGATCCAAATGGACAGGGATAATATCTGTCTTCAGCAGTGGAGCATGTAAAATCCGGCTTTGATGTTATTGTTAATGCAACTGCAGCACCACTTTTGACTATCATCTTTTGATATGAAGTGCTGCTATCAATAGTGCTATCTGATGTAAAACATCCTGAAGATGTTCCGCATTTTTTTTGAGCAGACAAATTATCAGCTAATCTTGCTCCAAGTAAATCACTTATTTTTATTATGGCATTTGCATCCGTTAAGCCGGCATATTCCCATGTTTCTAAACTTGTCGGCTCATTATATCTTGTTATAACAGCTTGATAACCGGTTTGTAAATCTGTATCAATTTTACCGAGTTGTGCTACAAGCGTTCTTTCATCCATTCCATCACGTAGTCTTGGAACAGATATAGCAGCAATAAAACCAATTATTCCCATTACAATAAGTGTTTCTGCAAGTGTAAATGCTTTAAGTTTATTCATTTGTTACCTCTTATCTTTTAAATTTTATGCTTTTATACATTTATTGTCAAACAAACTTAAACAAATGTAACCTTTTTGATTTTTTATAAATTAAATATAGAATTATAACTATGGAGAAACATAAAATGAAAAGAAAAATTTTATCAATATTATTTTTATTTTTTATATTAACTAATATTTCAGGTGCTGCAGTATTAAAATCAAATGCTGTTACCAAAAGAATACCTGCCGGAACAAAGTTTAATATAAAATTACAAACACCAATAAGTACAAAAACTAATAAAGCCGGCGATTATTTTAGTGCGATACTTATTGATGATGAGAAAACTCAAAAAAATATAATTCTTCCTGCCGGCTCAATAATAAGAGGTAGTATTCAACAAGTAACACCAAATAAAAGATTTTCAAGGGGAGCGGTTTTATATGTAGATTTCGACCATGTTGTAATTCCAAACGGTCGCCAATTACCAATCGATATGATAATATCAGGTAAAGTAAACTTAAGATTTGACGGTGGTGTATATTATAATAAAGGATATGGAGAAGCTGTACAGCAAAATTGGGATAAAGCCATAGAAATAACATCAGATGCAACTAACTATGGCATGGATATAGGTGAAGGTGTATTATATAGTACTGCAAGAATTTTAACAGTTCCTATATGTGCTATCGGTGGCGCTATTGGTGGCGGTGCTTATTTATTAGGTGATAGTATTGCAGATATGTTCAGAAAGGGACTTCCTGTAGAATTTAATCAAGGTGAAGTTTTAACTGTTATTTTAACTCAACCTATAGATGTTCCTATAAATTAGTACAACTAAAGTTTAATATAATATAAATTTCTATAAGACAGCATAAACTAAAAGCCCTATGCTGTCTTCTTTTTAGCATATTCTACATCAAATGAATGATATATACAACTAAAGTATAAAGTAAATTTTAAATTTTCCGATAAAAAATATGTAAGGAAAATAAGTTAAAAATATAAGGAAAATTTAAAATGTCAATTACAGTAAACACAAACATCCCATCACTGACAGCACAAAAATCGTTAAATAAATCAACATCTGCAATGAACACAGCAATGCAGCGTATGTCAACCGGTTATAAAATCAATTCATCAAAAGATGATGCAGCAGGTATGGCGGTAGCAACAAATTTAGCATACAAAGCAAGTTCATATAAAATAGCACAAGATAACGCTCAAATGGGACAATCAATGTTAGATACAACAGAGGGTGTATTAGATGTAATTGAAGACAATCTTACTCGTATAAGAGATTTAACAGAGCAAGCAGCAAACGGAACTTATGGTTCAGATGCTTTAGCCGCAATGAAATCAGAAATTTCAGCAAGAATTAGTGAAATTGACCGTGTTGCTGCATCAGCAGATTTTAATGGTAAAATGATTATAAACGGTAGTATAACAAGTGATATTGAACTTCAAGTAGGTATAGGAAAAGACGGTTCAAATTCTACAATATCAGTGAGCAAAGATTTATTTGCAAATGCTAATTCAGAATCGTTATTAGGTAAATCATGGGAAGATACAACAATAACTGATGATGAAACTGCAAGAAAATTCTTAGCTAATATTGATAAGGCAATTGATGAAGTTACATCAAGAAAGACTAAAATCGGAGGTTTGCAGGCAAGAATAACATCCGCAATGGATACAGCAAATATAATGCAGACAAACTTGACATCAGCTGCTTCATTAATTCAAGATGCAGATGTAGCTGTAGAATCATCGAATTACATTAAACAACAAATTCTTCAACAAACATCAGCTAGTATGTTAGCAACAGCTAATCAATCATCTTCAATAGCATTAAACCTTATTGGAGGTTAGATTATTAATTAAGTTTTTTGATAAAAATTTCCTTAAAAACTTATTACTTTACACCGCTCTTATGAGCGGTTTTTTATTTTTATAAATTTAAATATTTTTTTGCATTTGTAAAATCTTTTATTACATCATAAACATCGTTTTTATATTTGAAATTTTCAATATCTTCGTTAACTGCAATAATATACTTTATCTTGGCTTTTTTAGCAGCTGTTATTCCTGAATAAGAATCTTCAAAAACTAATGTTTCTTCCGGCTTTGCACCTAAAATCGACATTGCTTTTAAATAAATATCAGGATTTGGCTTTCCTAAAATTTTATAATCATCATATACGATTTTATCAGTATCAAACCATTTTTTTAGATTAAATGTTTCGATAAAAAACTCTACATTTGTTATCTCACTACCTGTTGCAATTGTGTGAGGTATGTTTTTTTGACAGATGTAATCAAAAAATTCTTCTGCACCTTTTACAAGATGTTTTATTTCCGGTTTTTTTAAAACCATTTGTCTGTAATATTCTTCTTTTTCGTTTGCCCATTTTAAACATTCATCTTTTGTAGGTTTTCTTCCTATAGCATAGGTTATGATTTCTTCATTAGAACGTCCGAACATATATTTTTGCATTTCTTCATCTGTGAATGGTGTACCTCTTAGTTTTTTTGAATAATCTCTCCAAGCATCCTCATGAAGTTTAGAATCTTGAAATAATGTTCCGTTAAAATCAAAAATAATATACTTAATCACAATAATAACCTCAAATTCAAAGTAACAAAAATATCTGTCTATGTCAAAGTTTTATTAATAAAATTTTTTGCTTATAATTTATTTATGGATAAACAATGTTACTTATGCGAAAGTGAAAATATTAAAAAAATAAAACAAGGTGTCAGAGATGATGAAAATATAGAAGTCTTTAAATGTCAAAATTGCGGTTTAGAATTTTTATCAGAATTTAAACCAACGTTAAATAACTTTTATACAAATGGTGAACTTCATAATAAAACAGCAGATTTTCAAAATTGGTTAAACCGTACCAGAATAGATGATATAAGACGTTCTAAATATCTTTTAAATATTATAAAAAATAAAAATATACTTGATTTTGGATGTGGAAGCGGTGAGTTCATAAGATTATCAAAACCATATTCAGAGAAAATAATAGGATGTGAAATAGATAAATCTTTAACAGAATACTATAAAGAAATAGAAATTGATGTTAGAAATTCAATAAATCAAATTGATGAAAAATTTGATGTGATAACTATGTTTCATGTACTTGAACATTTAGAAAATCCAATAGAAATACTAGAACAACTTAAACAAAAGTTAAATAAAAACGGTAAAATCATAATTGAAGTACCAAATAGTGATGATGCTCTTTTAACTTTATATAAATCAAAAGCTTTTAAAAGTTTTACATATTGGAGTTGTCATTTGTTCTATTATAATAAAAAATGTTTGAAAGATTTAATAAAAAAATGCGGATTGAAATGTAGAAAAATAGAATATATACAACGTTATCCATATACAAATCATATCGGTTGGATAAAAGATAAAAAATACGCAGGACAAAATAGATATAAAACAAATAAATTCATAAATTTATTATATACAAATATTTTAAAAATATTGCATAAAACAGATACTATAATTGCAGAAGTTGAATTATAGTATCTGTGTATATTATTTAAAAAAACATGTTTATTATATATCAGAAGTACAATGAGGACATTTTGTAGCCCTTTTATCAATTTCTGAAAAGCATTTTGGACATAATTTTGTATTTTCTTCAATAACGTCTTGTTTGTCTTTTTCTGTTATTGAACGAAGTTTATTAATCGCTTTTATTACTAAAAATACAGAAAAGGATACTAAAATAAAGCTTATTAATGTATTAATGAAAATACCATAATTGATTGTAACAGCACCTGCCTCTTGTGCAGCACTTAAAGAAGGATACCTTACAACTTCACCTCCTGCAAATGGTAATGTTAAGTAGAGATTAGCAAAATCAACTTTTCCCATTAACCAACCCAATGGAGGCATTATAATATCTTTTACCATAGAATCTACAATTTTTCCAAATGCAGTACCAATAATTATACCGACTGCCATATCTATTACATTACCCTTGATGGCAAATGTTTTAAATTCATTTAATTCTTTTTTAAAAAAATCTATCATTTATCTAATCCTTTTCTAAAATTAGTACGTACCTTCTATTTTTTCCATTATTTCATCAGGAATATCTACGTTTGTATAAACATTTTGAACATCATCATGTTCTTCAATTTTATCTATCAAACGCATAATCTGAGTTGCAGTTTTTTCATCAGTTATTTCAATATTATTTTCGGGTATTCTTGTAAATTCTGCAGTAATGTGTTCAAAGCCGGCTTTTTCAAGTCCTTCTGATACAGTTTGTAAATCAGAAACAGATGTTAAAATTCTATATTCTTCTTCTGATTCTTCAAAATCTTCTGCACCTAAATTTATAGCTTCTTCAACAAGTTTGTCATAATCAACATCAGATGAAAATGTTATCATACCGTATTGCTTAAACATCCAGCCAACACATCCAGTTTCGCCTAAATTTCCATTGAACTTGGTAAAGTAACTTCTTATATCACCTGCAGTACGGTTTCTGTTATCAGTCATTGCTTCTATTACTATGGCAACACCGCCTGCTCCATATCCTTCGTATGTCAATTCTTCATAATTGTCAGCACTTCCGTTACCGCTTCCTTTATCAATTGCTCGTTTGATATTATCATTAGGTAATCCGGCAGCTTTTGCTTTTTCAACAGCCGTTCTTAATCTGAAATTTCCTTTTAAATCAGGGCCGCCAAGTCGTGATGCGACTATTATTTCTCTGGAAAATTTTTGAAATACAACAGCCCTTTGTGAATCCACTTTGGCTTTTTTGTGTTTTGTTGTTGCCCATTTAGAATGTCCGCTCATAATTTATTCCTTTTTTATTTATTTACCCTAAAATTATACTAAAAATATTTATACCTTACAATAATTTTTTATTAAAATATCTTGTTAACAAAACTTAATAATACGTTTATAAAAAAGCAATTTTATTTAGAAAAAATACTTTATAATAGTGTAGAGTTCAGACACAGAAAGAGGTTGAACGAAAAAAGTTTTTAATTAATTCTCAATGTAGAAATAAGGTAAGGAATAGGTAAGGATAATCCCTTCGGGGATGTGTGTAGATTTAGTTTATGGCGGATAAAATCCGCCTTTTTTATTGCTTATATTTTTAAAATGTTAATGGTAATAATTGGTTCTATACCAATTATTTCACTTTTTTAACTTTTAAGGTTTTGTTTTCTATTTCCAATTCAACTTCATCAACTTCGGGATTAATATCCAAAAGTTCTAAAATTGCTTTTTGTAATAACAATACCCAAGCATTTCCACTTTTCATTAATTTCTTTTTCATATACATAACCTTTACATTGTTTATTAGTTTACTTTACAAAAATTAGACATAATTGTATACTGAACAATGTAATTATATTGTATATGTTAGAGGAAAAATTGTGGAATTAAATGACAAAATTAAAAATACTTTTAAATGTTTAGGGTTAAATATTAAAAATTTAAGAGAAGAAAGAAATATTTCAATTAAAGAATTATCTAAAAAGACAGGAATTAGAAAAGAATATTTAGAAAAAATAGAATCTGGAAAAGCGTATAGAGTTGGAATTAACAGACATTTGTGTAAAATAGCTAACGCATTAGAAATAAAACTGTATGATTTGTTTGCAATTGGTTTTTAAAAATATAGCATTAGTTATTTTATTTAATCATGCCTGATAGCATTTGTTTTGCTTTTTCAAGCTGAACATCATGATTTTTTCTTATGTCATTTTCTGTCAAAGGAATATATACATCAGGTACAATACCTTTTTTATTAATATCCGCACCTGAAGGAGTTAAGTATTTTGCAATAGTCAAATTCATACCTGTTTGATTTGGTAAGGTAATTACTTCTTGCACCATTCCTTTACCATAGGTTGTAGTACCTACAAGTTTTGCTTTGTGATAGTCTTTTAAAGCACCTGATAGAATTTCACTTGCACTTGCACTTGATTTATCAACAAGAACAACAAGTGGTTTTGTTACAGTATATTCCATTTTTTGAGCATTTAAATCTTGTCTGTAACCGTTTCTGCCTACAACACTGACTATTTTTCCGCTAGGAATAAACAAATTTGCTATAAATACCGCATTCGGAAGTAATCCTCCCGGATTTCCACGTAAATCTATAATTAATCCCTTTGTTTTTTTTGTTTTTTCTAATGCTTCTATAAATTCATTTGATGTTGATGTACCTATAAAACTTAAAATCTGTATATATCCTATGTTTTTTGATACAGAACTTTTTACTGTTTTAATTTTTATTTCTTTTCTTTTTATAAGTTTTTCAATTTTTTTATCATTACGAATAATTGTAAGTTTTACGACACTATTTTCAGGGCCTCTAACTAAAGAAGCTACATCTGCAATTTGCATTCCACTTACAGCTTTATCGTCTACAGAGTGGATTATATCCGCAGATTTAATACCTGCATTTGCAGCAGGTGTTCCCTCTATAACATTTAAAATAGTTATTTTACCTGCATTTGAAAATATATTAACTCCAATGCCGGTTATTTTTGAATCTATAGATGTATTGAGTTCTTCAAATTCTTTTTTCGACATAAATTTGGAATATGGATCATCTAAACTTTCAAGCATTGTGTTTATTGCAACATAGGCATCATCTTCTGTTTTTATTTTTCCTTTGTAATGTATTTTCCAACGTTCCCATTCTTGATTATTCATTGTTGTATCATAATAATTCTTTTTGATAATTTTCCATGTTTTATCAAAAAGTTTTTGAGAATTTATATGTTCCTTATTAACATAAGTTTGTACTGATGATGGGGACATTACTATCTTCTGATATATTTTTTGTAATATATCATTGAAGATTAACAATGCTATAACTAAACTTATAAAGATTATTATATGCTTTTTATTCATAGCATAATTTAACAACAACAAAATATATTTATCAATAGCTTATACGGTAAATTTTGTTATCAAAAAAAAAAGCTTCCTTAACGGAAGCTAAAATTGATTTAAATTGAGAGAGAGAGTATTATATATTATAAAAAAATTTTCCTTACCTTATATTTAAAATCTTTTTT
>Ga0256405_10010297_pt1 | contig 12410 bp, 16 predicted proteins | sample RumenRJG_02DNA_FD_189096 | JGI IMG/M metagenome (GOLD analysis project Ga0256405, IMG submission 189096) | Bovine rumen microbial communities from Lethbridge, Alberta, Canada - RJG_02 | ecosystem: Host-associated > Mammals > Digestive system > Stomach > Rumen | place: Canada: Alberta...
TAAAAAATTATATAAACCAAAATTCCCCGTAGGATACAAACCCACTTTTTAAAAAAATATGATACCTGAGAAATATTAAAAAAAATAGAGGAAAACATCATGAAAAAATCTTAACCTGACGACATTGCATTTTGCCTAAAATATACAGAATGTTTTTCTCGGTTTCCGATAATTCCTTGATTATCTCTTTTGGATCATCATCAATATTTATCATATTGCCTCCAAAATAATCAAAAAATTATTCATCCCCATATTTCTGCAATTCTTTATCAAGCAAGTCCCTTAATTGTTTTGCCACAACGGGAGACATGGTGATTTCCGTTTTAGCAGTTCTAATCATCCCCACATCCGGACCGTTTAAAATATCATTGTTTTTTTCAATTTCATCTTTAAATAAGATTAGCCTTATGTCAAACGGTGATGATGCAATAGCTCCACCAGTAATATAATATTCTGTCAAATCTTCTGGAATAAATAAATTTAATTCTTTCTTTTCTTCACTCATAATAACATCTCCTTATAATGTTGTTATTGAAAACTCTAACCTATGAGCTTCATCAAACAGTGCTTCAATTTCATCATAATTTGAAAATTGTTTAATGGCATTGGGATCAACTTCACTTCTTTCAAATGATAATTCTTGTTTGTGTGATCTTCTTAAGAATTCATTAGCTTCTATTAATCCTAATGCTAATACTCTTTCATCGTTAGAGTTTAATTTAAACCTTTTAGCGCCTTTTTTTTCAACTTCTAAAATACCTATTTCTTCTAATTGATTCATGTGAATATAAACTGTTTTTGATGAAACATCTGCCATTCTGGATATTTCTTCAGCAGTTAAAAATGAATCAACATATGTTAATAACTCTTCTAATATTTTTATCCTTGCATTTTCTCCAAATAGTTCATTTAATAACATTTATATCATCTCATAGTTAACTCATGCTAAAAGGTATACTATACTTTATCCTAGGTAATATAAATATTTTTACTTTTACTTCTAAAAAAATTGTAATATACTTCCAAAAATTACTTGGTCATGTAATTCACCAATGATGTTTGCAATAACAACATCAAATTGATAATACCAAAACACTATAAAACAACCATAAATAATTGAGCATACTTACTTCTAATCCAAAAAATATTTACCTTAAACAGCCTATTGGAATAACTTTCACACCATCAGCTCTAGTATAAGCCAACTCCCCACCAGTAATCACTGCTAAAAAACTTGGCTCTTCCAAATCAATTTTTTTGTTTTCCACACTTTTTCTAATCAATTTTTTTAGTTTAAGTAAATTTTCTGCTCCCTTATCGATTTCACGGTTACCTAATTTAAACTCTATTAATGCATATCTTCCATCATTTAGATATATGACGCAATCCGCTTCAAGGCCACTGTCGTCATTGTAATATAACACTTCGCCATTGACTGAGCTTGAGTAAACGAACAAGTCACGTATGCATAGGTTTTCAAATATGAATCCGAATGTTTCGAAGTCTTTAAGCAATTTTTCAGGTGTTAGGTTTAGGCTTGCCACAGCTATTGATGGGTCAATGAATTCTTTTTTGTAGGATTTTCTCATGGTATTTGCTGATCGGATGTTTGGTGACCATGCAGGAATGTTTTGGATAACATATAACCTTTCAAGAGCATTAATATAAGAATTATAAGTGGGTGGTGAAATATCTTCATATTCTGTTTTTATATCTTTCATGAGTGTTTTTTTAGTTGCTAATGTTGATATGTTTCTAGCATAGGATTTTAGAATAGCTTTTACTCTTTGTGGACTGCGTTTAACCCCATCTACTTCTGAAACATCACAATTGCATATTATATCAATATAATTTGATACAATGGCCAATTGCTGTTTTTTGGTTTTTTTGTTTAATGATTCTGGCCATCCTCCTCTGCAAGCGGCAAATATCAAATCAGGTATTGTTAAGTTTGAGGTTATACCATCAATGTATAACTCTTCATCATCAAATAAGTCCATTAATGAAATTTCGCCTGTGGATTCGCCGCTTTCATATAGACTCATCGGACGCATTACTATCCTTTTTATTCTGCCTGCACCATTGTGCGCAATTTTACTACCGTCTACTGTTGATGATCCAGTTAAAATATATAATCCATCTTCATCTGATTCATCTACCAAATACCTTACAGCACCCCATAGTTCTGGTGCCATTTGCCACTCGTCAATCAGCATTGGTTTTTCACCTTTTAGGAGTTCTATGGGATTGGTGTCTGCAAGTTTTAAGTAAGATTTTCCATGAACAGGATGTTGTAGTTCTTTTAGGCTTTTGCATTGTTGTTTTGCTGTGGTAGTCTTACCGCACCACTTCGGACCGGTTATTAGAACAGCACCCATGTATTCTAGAGATTCTTTCAGTTCCTGGTCAGTATATCTTGGTAAATATTTTTTCATCTTAATCACTTTTTTATATTTTTCACCAGTTTTATTTTATACTTTTCATTGAATTTATTTTATATTTTTCATCTTATAAATTTTATGTTTTTCATCAAGTTTGTTTTATACTTTCCATCATAAATAATCCGTTGTAAAATTATGGATTTATAAGATTTTTTGAATATTATTCTGATAGCATTCAACATATGCCAAATGCTATCATTACTTCTTATAATCAATTAGCCTTCACCAATCATGTTTATGATACCTAAAAGTTCTTTCTTCAAACCTCTCATCTCCTCAATTTCATTTCTCATGCTGCCTACTTCTAATCTTAATGATTCATTTTCCTTTTCCATTTGAATGAACTGAGGTGATTTGATGGATAGCTTTTCAACATCAGTATTGATTGTTACTGCCGGCAGATGCTTGATATATTCATATTTCAAATCGTCAGGGTTTGTCATGAAATATGCTGCATCTGTTTTGTTTTTAGCCTTTCCCTGCAAATCATTGACCTTGTCCAGACTCATACCACTATTATACAATGCTGATGCATGAAACTTGCGAAGCATATGGCTTCTAAATCTGCGATACTTTCCAACCCTTCCAAGGCCCAAAGTGTCATTAATCATCTCAAATGATTGCACCATATATGTCCTGCTAATCCTAAACAATGGACTTTCCTCAGTCAGAGGTTTATCCCGCAACAACAGATATGCATTGATGGCCTTTACAGCTTCAGGACTGCAGTATGTGAGGTAATACTTGTTTGTCTTTTTCCTCAAGATGCTGAAGGTCGGGATTACATCCTCAACACCATTGAGATAATCGATTACATTAAAGATGTCCATATCTCTTTTTGGAAGATATTCAGATAAGGCCTCAATATAATCTCCGATTGTCAGGCTCAGTGTTTCTGTTCTGGCACATCCACTGGAACAGGAAAACAGTATTATAGCTTTCATTAAAGGAGAAGCTATTTGAAAAGCTTCCCTTATAACCGCCTTATCCGGTAAGTCCTTAAAATATATCGGAGCAGGCTTTTGAATGCTTTTTTCATTGATTTTAGGAAGTGACAATATCTCAATGTCATAGAATTTATAGAAATATTTAATGCAATTCATCTCTTTTCTGACAGTTCCTGGAGCATAATGCTGATACATATAATGCCTATATTCAACCAATTTTGCTTTCAAGCGACTGTGTTTCCATTTTACTCCATTGTTTTCATCTTCTTCGGCTTCATAAAGAAGTTCTTTTAAGCTCATGCCAAAATACTCGCAGTACTTTCTCAGCGAAAGCTCATAACTGAAAAATGTACCCTGCGCATGGTTGTAGCTTATTGAAAAATTTTTTAATAGCTCGTCATTCATCATACTTAACACCTCTATTTTTCATAGATATAATATCTTGAGAGAGAGCGGTTGAATAGTAATAAGTATCAGAACTTTTGAAACTGTTCGTATAATACATATAAAATAGTTCGCATACAAAATGAGGCACCATCACAAATGGAATAATCTCCGGGCATTATCCGTGGTCAAATCCATAACCTCCACTTCATCCATATCCAATTCATCGGCAATTTTTCCAACAATATACTTCAAGTTAAGTGATGTGTTTTCCTCATCCCTTTTTCCTTCCGGAGCAAGATATGGAGAATCGGTTTCAAGAAGAATATGATTAATGTCAATTGTCTTCAGGGTTTTTCTGACTTTCTTATTATTTGCATGAGTGACGGGTCCGCCAATGCCAATATAAAAACCTAACTTAACGAATTCCCTTGCCATTTCAGCCGAACCTTGATAGCAGTGCATGGATCCCGCCACATCATGAGCCTTCAAAATATCAAAAGTGTCCTGCATCGATTTTCTCGAATGCACAATCACGGGCAGGTCATGCTTTTCTGCAAGGCCAATCATCCTTTCAAACAATTCCTTTTACTTCTCCTTATTGTCGCGCGTATAGTAATAGTCAAGGCCTATTTCGCCTACGGCAACCACTTTATCATTTTCAAGTTGACCATTCAAGAGGCGAATGTCCTCATCACATACCTCATCAGCAAAGGAATAAATGTATCCCAATGCGGCATAAGCATTTTCATGTTTGGCGGATAATTCCAGAACTTCCCTATTGCTTGAAGGGTCAGTGCCATTTAGTATGACCGTTATATCATTTTCACAGGCTTGTCTTATTATATCTTCGGCATTTTCCATTTCACTACCATAGATATGACAATGAGTATCTATCATCATTAAAAATCCTCAAAAAAGATTATTTAAACATTGGCTTATATAATATGATATTATATAATAAATAAAATTAAAATTTTTTGGTGATTGTAAAATGGATGAGAAGTTTTCAAGAACAGAAATGTTGATTGGAAATGATGGAATGGAAAAATTGAATAATAATGTTAAAGTTGCCATTTTCGGTCTTGGAGGCGTGGAATCATTTGTATGTGAAGGACTTGCAAGAAGCGGAGTGGGCAACTTCATTTTGGTGGATTTCGACAAGATAGATGAAACCAACATCAACCGGCAAGTGATTGCAACAGCAAATACAATCGGCATGCACAAGGTTGATGTGATGCGGGAAAGGATTCTTGACATTAATCCAGATGCGAATGTTAAGGTCTATAGGGAATTTTATATGGCCGATTCGAAAAGCAACATCATTACAAAGGACTTATCTTATGCGGTTGATTGCGTGGATACAATAATGGCCAAGATTGCAGTCGTATGCAAATGCAATGAGCTTGGAGTTTCCGTCATATATTCAATGGGTACCGGGAACAAGTTGGACCCGACACTGTTTGAAGTTGCTGACATTTATGAGACTTCAGTGTGTCCCCTTGCAAAGATTATGAAAAAGGATTTGAGAAAGAGAAATATTGAAAAACTGAAGGTTGTCTACTCCACCGAGCATGTGATTAACACGAATGACCATCCGATAAACCATGACAGGAAATTCAAGGTCAAGGGAAGCGTCTCATTTGTGCCATTGGTTGCTGGATTGATTATAGCGGGTGAAGTGATTAAAGACATTTCCAAACCATGAATTAACACCAAAAACCATTCACTGGCTTGTTCTTCTACTGAATCATTTAATATTCATTCCCTGAAAGAGCGGGGAACAGTGGATCTTGGAATATTCTTGTGAAATTCAATAGCTATGTCCATTATTTCAACTGAAATGTCCCCAATTCTTTCGAATGCCTTGATTACTCGAGTGAGGTAAATGTAATAATTTGCATGGTCAACATCGTCAAAGGTGGATTCACCCATCTGAAGTGCAATTTCCCTCATGGCCCTGTCCTGCATCCTATGCATTTTTTCCTCCGTATCCATTAAATCATCCTTCAAATCAACCTTGCCATCTATAAATGCTTCACTGGCATAGGAAACAGATCTTTTAGCATATTCATACATTTTTTTTAGGATTTCAAGAATCTTATCATCCACTATGGCATCATCATTGATGACGAACTTGTTGAGATGTCCGCAGTAGTCTCCGATTCTCTCGTAATTATAGGCCACTTCATTAAAAAGCAATATTTTGGAGAGCTTTGAGTGAGGGTCCAAATTAACTACGGTTTCCACTGATGAGCGAATCTTTTCAAACATGTTGTTTGTTGAAAAATCCATTTCAAGGGCTTCATTAGCTTTCTTCTTGTCCTTTTCAAGGATTGCATCAAAGGAGAGTTTCACTTGATTTTGAATGTGCTCTGCCATTGTCTTTAAAATATTCTGCATTAAGAAATCTGTTGATATTTTTTTATAGCTGAACTCGGAGTCTCCGTAAACCTCATCATACTTTTCCAGGTTAACGACATAGACTTTGCGGACAATGTCCTTGTCAACCAATGGCTTTAGGAGCTTGGTTACGTATCTTCTGCTTATTTTCAAATCATCAGCGATTTCATCCTGATTAGTCGGATTTTGATAGAATATGTATTCCAATATTTCTTCCAATGTCTTGTTACTTTTTCCCATAGCAATGACTCTCCTTTCTATGACAAGTTATTTTTATTAAAGTATAAATATTTATTTAGATGCATCATTCATCTATACCTGGTCTTTTTAATGTTATCATGAATATTGTTCTTGAACCTATGCTCACTGCCTTGTCTGCTATTCTTTCAAAGTATCTTGCAAGAAAAATGGTATCAATGACATATGGTGCAAATTGAGCGTCACTAATCATTGTTGATGTCACCTCATTTAAAACATCCTCATACAGCTCATCAATCTTGTCATCATCCCTGTCAAGTTCCCTTGCCTTGTCCAAATCCTGATTTAAAAACACGTGAAATGATTTTTTAAGCATGACCCCAATGTAATCCCCCATCAATGCCAATTGGTTAAGTATCTTTTTGGGGATGGGTACTTCATGAATGTTTTTGATGGACTCACCAATCTTGTCGCATAAATGCCCCACCCTTTTGATGTGGCTGATTACCCTGAGCATGGATTCTATAAACAATAAATCCTTTGCCAGGGGCTGTTCTGTAGCCATGAATCTTATGCACATTCTTTCAAGGTCTATTGTCCTAATATCTAAGGTGTTGGAGCCGGTGGTTATGCTTTTGTGAAGTGATTCGTCATAATCGTCAAGGAGTTTGACGACATCCTCATTCAAGCCTATGGCAAGATTTCCAAGTTCCCTGTAATCATCTATAATTTGTTCCATTCTGTTTTGAAATGTAATGCTTGGTGTTTTTTCATTCATATTATCACTCCAAGTATGGTTATCCGAATCTTCCTGTGATGTATTCTTCAGTTTTCTTCTCCTTTGGATTTACAAACAGTTTTTCCGTTTTATCGCTTTCAATCACTTCACCGTTGAGGAAAAATGATGTGTAATCAGAAACCCTTGAGGCCTGCTGCATATTATGGGTAACGATAATGATTGTATAATCCTTTTTCAGCTCATGAATCAAATCCTCTATTTTCAATGTTGAAATCGGATCCAAGGCAGAGCATGGCTCATCCATCAGGATGACTTCGGGATTGTTTGCAATTGTGCGTGCAATGCATAGCCTCTGCTGCTGGCCTCCGGATAAACCCAAGGCGGACTTGTCAAGCTTATCTTTCACCTCATCCCAGATTGCCGCTGACTTCAAGCTCTCCTCAACCCTCCGGGCTATATAATCCTCATCATCGTTTCCATGAATTCTCAATCCGTAGGCCACATTTTCGAAAATGGACTTTGGAAATGGATTGGGCTTTTGAAAAACCATTCCTACCTTTCTTCTCAAGCTCACAACATCCATCTTTTTGGAATAGATATCCTCTCCATCCAGAAGAAGTTCGCCTTCAAGCCTGAATGAAGGTATTAAATCATTCATACGATTGATTGACCTTAAAAAGGTTGATTTTCCACAACCTGAAGGACCAATCAGTGCCGTTACTGTGTTTTCAGCTACTTTTAAGCTAATATCTTTAAGAATATGTGCATCTCCAAAATAAGTGTTAAGATGCTCTGCTGTAATTCTATACATGTTAAATCTTCCCTATTTTCCCATCATTTTATTTTGATACCTTTGCGTGAAATAATTGGTTAAAAATGTGATTACAAGTACTATGATTACAAGTACTGCCGCTGTTGCAAATGCATTTTCAAGGGATATCCCTTCAGTTGCAAGTATATACAGGTGAAGCGGTAGTGGACGTCCCGGATCAAACATTGAAATCGGCATGGATACTGATGAGCCTACAGTATACATTACCGCAGCAGCTTCTGAAATGGCTCTTGTCATTGCCAGTATTATTCCGGTGACGATTCCAGGAATTGCAGCGGGCAAAATCACATTATATATTGTCTGCCATTTTGTGGCTCCCAAACCATAGCTTCCCTCCTTGTATATGCTTGGAACGGCCCTTAGCGAAACCTCAACAACCTGGAATATTGTTGGAATCGCCATTATTGCAAGAACCAATCCTGCTGAAAATACTGACCATCCAAGCTTTAGAAACATTACAAAAAATGCAAATCCAAAGAGACCAAATACGATTGAAGGGATGGATGCCAATGTTTCAGCTCCAAAGCGTATTACATTAACCAGTTTCCTGTTTTCTGCATATTCAACCACATAGATGGCTGCACCCACACCTAAAGGAGCTGCAATCAATACTGAAATCAATGTCACATACAAGCTGGATACGATTACTGGCAGTATGCCCCCTGATTTGCCCTGGTCTTTTACATCTCCTAGGATAAATTCCAAATCCATTGCCGAAAGCCCTTCGGTTAAGATGTATGCCAAAATAATTACAAGGACTGCGATTGTGACAACTCCCGAAAGTATGAACACTGAATTCATGACCTTGTGGGATGTATTTGGTGAGATTATGCTTTTCATGATGACCCTCCATTAATATCAAGGCTGAATTTTTTCTGGATGCCTTTAACAACTACAAGCAGCAACATTATCAGTATGAATAGTATGACTGCGGTTGCAAACAATGCATGGTAGTGTATTCCGGTGGCGTAGCTCATCTCCAGTGCTATATTGGAGGTTAATGTTCTTGCCGGGTCGAAAATCGAGTAAGGTATCTTTGAAACATTTCCGACAACCATTATAACTGCCAATGTTTCGCCGACTGCTCTTCCCATTCCCAAAATTATTGCAGTGATTATTCCGGGAAGCGCTGATGGAATTACAACCTTGCGGATTGTCTGCCATCCTGTTGCACCCAATCCCAGTGACGCCTCCCTATATTCACGGGGAACCACTATAATCGAGTCATATGATACGGATATTATGGTTGGAAGAATCATGACCGAAAGGATTAGGGATGCGCTCAGCACGCTGAATCCGCTTCCTCCAAAATGAGACCTTATAAAAGGAACCAGTATGATGAGTCCGAAAAATCCGTAAACAACTGAGGGTATACCCGATAATGTTTGAATAACTGGTTTTAAAAAGTTTCTGACATTATCTCCTGCAATTTCCGCCATGAATATGGCGCATAATACTGACAGGGGCGTTGAGATTAAAAGTGCGATGAATGTTACAATGAGTGATCCGGCAATCATTGAAAACACTCCGAATTCATCCTCATTCGGTGACCATACATTGCCAAGTAAGAATTTCACAAAACCGTATTCCTGAATTGCAGGCAATCCCTCGATAAATATGAAACATGAGATTACAAGGATTATGAAACATGACAATAGTGCCGTTAAAAACAGCCCCTTTTCTATTAGTATTTCAGATAATGATTTGTTCATGATAATAAACTCCAAGTGAATTATACTGTTGATTTGATGATTTTTTCTTCCGCAATAATCTTTTGGGCTTCAGCGCCGCTTGTCCAGTCAATGAATTCTTTCAGCTCACCAGTAGGTTTTTCCTTAACGAGGAATAAAAAAGGCCTTTGCAGTTCATATGAGCCGTCGGCTATTGTTTCCTTGTCCGGCATTACTCCTTCTATATTTAATGTCTTTACATCATTTGACATGTGTGCGAAGGAAACGAATCCTATTGCATTTTCATCCTGTTTGACTGACTGTTTTACCGCTTCAGTGGAGCTTTGAACGATTGCATCGCTTTTGATTTTGGCATCTCCCATTACAATATCTTCAAATGCGTTTAATGTGCCTGATCCTGCTTCACGACATACTGTGTGGATTTCACCGTCCTTGCCACCGACTTCCTTCCAGTTTGTGATTTTGCCTGAGAAAATATCTTTCAACTGAGCTTTTGTTAAGTCAGATATGTTGTTTTCAACATTTACGGCAACTATTATTCCGTCTCTGCCTATTTCATGTTCCTCGATGCCTTGTTTTCCATTATTGTCCAGTTCCTTGGAACTCATTCCAATGTCGGCTATTCCGTCATGAACTGTTTTGATGCCTAGGCTGGATCCTCCACCCTGAACATTGATTTTTACATTAGTGTGATTAATCTGATAGGCCTCTACAAGCTTTTCGGCCACTGGCTGTACTGATGTTGAGCCTACAATGTCTATTCTTTGTGTGCTTCCCAGTGCGAAGGACTGAAGTCCTGCACAAATGATTATAATGATTGCAACGATTATGATAATGCGATTTCTTTTCATTTATCTTCTCCATAATATTTTATTGAGGCTATTTTTTCACCTGCTTAACTGGAAATATAATTTTTACTTATTTAAAACTTACTATTTAGTAAAATAAAGTTCATAAAACATGAACAAAAATATGAATATTAATGAGAAAAAATTATGGAATTCTCAAAAAATGAACAAAATTTTTGCTGAAGAAAAAGACCCTGCTGATTAATATTATTGTTGAGAATACACACTTCACTCATAATCTCATGCATATTGTCTGCCAAAATCAGACTTTAATGACACCCACTCGCTAAAAAATAGAAAATAGGTTGTTTAAAATCTATAGAAGATGAGCAACATCAAATTTAATTTAAAGACTTTTGAAGTAAAATGATACTTCATCACCAGTAAGAGATTATTGAATTATGATTGAATTTTGATTCATCTACTATGATGCAAAAGAGAGAGGTCATCTTTATTCTTTCATCCAGTTGATAATATTCATCGTATAACTCATGATTATTGTAGAAGTTCCGTATTTTAGAAAAAAATATTTTACAAATGATTAAATTTAAGATTAACACATATATAGTCATGAAAATTTAATATATAATCATGACCAGTTTATTTTCGGATGAAAAAGTTAATCTCGGCAGACAGGCTGAGCTGGACATTGCAAAGGCAATATCTATCATATTCATGATTTTCCTTCACACACTAATGGTGGTTAAAGGATTCAATGTTGGTGTTAGCCCAGCTTATGATTATATCTTCAGCAATATTTTAAGAAGAGCCTTTGCAGCATCCATATTCATGTTCTGCATTGGCATGGGGGTTGTCTATTAAAGGCATAGTCAATGGGATGCCATGACCAAGAGGGGATTGATATTATACCTCATGGGTATTCTGGTTAATTTTTTTGGGTTCTTCATTCCGCATTTCGTTAGTGGAAATCTTCTAGGCGCATGGGATGTTTTCCCATTAGTCGGAGGATTATTGCTATTCTGCGTTGACATTTTGGCATTCACATGTTTGGCATTTGTCCTTATGGGCATAGTGAAAAAATTCGAGCTTTCAAACAAAAAACTGATAGTGATTGCAGTTTTAATGTCAATAATAGGTTCACTTTTAAGGGGATTCGATTTCGGCATGATGTTGTAAATCTCATTTTCGCCAATTCATTGGTACCGCTGGAGGATTTACAGCATTCTCATTGTTTAACTGGTTCATATTTCCAATTGCGGGTTATGTATGGTGCCAGTATTTCATAAGAGCAAAGGACAAGTCAGGATTCTTTATGTTATGGCTGCTTTGCATAATTGTTGAGGTTGCATATTTCCTAATCTCCACACACTACTGGGTAGGCATTGCCTCAATTGATGTTTATTTTTACTACTTCATGAACACATTGGATGCAATATTCTGCATAATCAATGCTCATGGAGTTATTAGAATGAGTTAATGGATTTTGAAATACCTTCCGGATGCTTAAATCACGTTCTTTACAATATTGAGCAGCAACATTACCAACATCTATATTGCGCAATGGTTCTACATTCCATTGGCCGTGATAATCATAATCATATCTGTTCAGAAACTTAGTGCTGGACGATTTGGTGACAACCGTTATCGCCGTTTTGATGCTGGCAATATCCACACTGACGGCTCTCGGATATAGGAAGTTGAAATCCTGATGGGACGATTTGAAAAGTTAATTGCAACTAAATACTTCTAAATGGATATATTCCATTCTTTTCATAACTATTATTTAGCCAATGGATAAATAATATATGAACAAAGTCTTATATTAAAAACAAATAATATGGTGGTGTCCACTATTTAAATTTAGCCTTGATTTTGGGCTTATTTTAATATGATTTTTATGGATATATTGGCAATTTCATATACATGTATCCAAATATTGATATTTTGAAAAATCAACAGGATTATT
>Ga0256405_10010300_pt1 | contig 12410 bp, 5 predicted proteins | sample RumenRJG_02DNA_FD_189096 | JGI IMG/M metagenome (GOLD analysis project Ga0256405, IMG submission 189096) | Bovine rumen microbial communities from Lethbridge, Alberta, Canada - RJG_02 | ecosystem: Host-associated > Mammals > Digestive system > Stomach > Rumen | place: Canada: Alberta | collected...
AACGACCTGCCACAGATGCATCAGGCCGCCCAGCGAATCCGACCAGATCAGGTGCACGACGATAAAGAATATGAGGAACGGAAACAGTCTGCAGAGGAACGACATCAGGAACCGCACGAGCGAGTTCAGCTGATCGATCCCGCGGGCGACCGCCTCCGTCTGTTTTCCCAGGAACAGCAGCCCGAGCCCGAACGCGACCGCCATGAATATGATCTGGAGCGTGTTCCCGTCGAGGAACGGCTGCACGATATTCTCCGGAACGATCCCGGTGATCATCTCCAGGATCTCCGAGAACTGCGAGCTGCCGGCCGCCGCGGGCGCGAGTCCTGGCCCGATCAGCGGCGCGAACGCGAGTCCCGCGAGCGCTGCGGCAAACGCCATCGGGACGTAGGTCAGGACCATCTTTTCTCCGATCCGCCCGAACGTCGCGGCGTCGCCGCTCCCGTAGATCCCGATCGCGACCGACAGAAAGACCATCGGCCCCGCGAACATGCTGATCAGTTTGAAGAACGTATCGTAGACCGGCGCGATGAATCCGCCGTCCACCATGCTCCGGACGCCTTCCGGCAGGAACTGGAGCCCGGCGGCGCCGACCGCGACCGCCAGGAGGAACATGAGGAGCAGGATCCGGAACGATCCCGGTCCTTTCCGCCGGATCCGGAAGCGGACCCGGTTCACGCCGTCCGCATAGCTGTACGCGGGCGACAGGCCGAGATCGACGAGCACCGTCTTCGCGTAAGGCCCGAAATCGCCGGACAGATCCGCGAGCGGATCGTGCCGGGTCCCCTCGCAGGTCAGATCGACGTACGGCAAAAACAGCTTCGCGCCCGTTTCCAGCGTGACTTTCGCGCCTTTCCCGCCGCGCTCGAGCCACCCGAGGAGGCATTCCTCCACGGAGATCCGGTAGCGCGCGGCGTCTTTTCCGGACGTCCCGGCCTCTTCACAGACCGCCGCGATCTCTTCCGACACTTCGTCCACGGTGCGTTCGCTGAGCCCATATTCAATATGTTTTTTGGTTATGCGTGGCATCATTTTCTCCAAAAGGCCGGCGCGCCCGGTCAGAATTCCAGTTTGTTCTCGAGCAGATACTTCAGGAACCCGCTGCTCGTGTACGCCGCGAACTTCTGGTACATATCCGACTTCTCGCTGTTCGCGTAGTCGCATATGCTCTTTATCACTACCGGCTTCGGCTTCGGATCGCTCGCGCTCTCCGCGGCGAAGCACACGCTGTATGATTCCATGTCGAGTCCCAGCGTCTTCGGGAACAGAGCCCGTATCTGCTTGTCGACCATTTCGGTATTCGCTACGACGCAGCTTCCGCACGCCATCGGCCCGACATGTATGTGAAACTCGTTTTCAGGATCGTCCGCGGCGGCTTTGATGATGTCGAGGATGCCGCTGTCCGGCTTTACCGAAACGGGCCGCGGCAGGAAACCGAGATCCCCGAAACGTATCTCCGATTCATCCGGGCCTACGTACTTCCCTGTCGAATAGTCCCAGATCATGTCCGGAACTATAACGTCGCCGTATATCTCCTCGGCCTCGTCGCCGATCCCCGCCGCGATGCCGCACATTATGAGATAGCGCGGCCTGAACTCGTAGATCATCTTCGTCGCGAGGAGCGTCGCCGCCGTCATGCCCATGACGGCCTGCTGCGCGGTGACTATGCTGTGTTCTATGCCGCCGCGTTCGAAAACGGTCTTATAATACTCCTGTCTGTCGCCGGGAACGGATACCCGCTTCCAGCCGCTGAAACGGTCGCGCACGCTCTTCGTTTCTATCTCCACCGCGGTAAGCACCGCCGCGCTGCATCCATAATCATCCATTTCTGTCTCCAGGATCGGGCCGTCCGGCCGCATCCTCCGCTCCGTTCAATATCATACTATTATCATTATATATTCACGCGCGCACGGGTACAAGTGCCGCATTGCGCGTCAGGGCCGGCTGCCCGCCGCAAGAAAACTGTTATCAAATACTCTTTTGATTGGTATAATACCATATAGAAGAAGGACATCATGCGGACCGCCGCATATTAAGAGAGGTTCATATGGAAGCGATCAAAAACAGCGATGCCGGGGCAGGCGGCGAAAGCGGGGCAGGCGTCATCAAAGGCAGCAGTTTCAGGGACTACTGGTACACGGACATCCGCGAGATCACGGGGATCCGGGACATGCTCGAAGGGAGCGCAGAGCGCTACGCGAAGAACGCCGCGTTCTGGGTAAAGGAAAAGAAAGGCGCGCCGTACAAGGCCGTGAGCTACGAACTGCTGCTCCACGACGTGAAGTGCATCGGCACGGCTTTGATCGAAGCGGGATTTGCCGGCGGCAGGATCGCCGTCATGGGGCAGAACGCCTACGAATGGATCGTTTCGTATCTCTCCGCGATGACGGCGGGCAGCGTTGTCGTTCCGATCGACAAAGAACTCACGGCGCCGGAGATCGCGAACCTGCTCCGGGCGGGCGGCGTTTCCACGATCTTCTGCACGCGGGGAGAATGCCCCAAACTCGACGGGATCGAGGAGATCGAGAATCTGATCGTGATGGATTTCTACGGCGACCGGACGGACCTCGATACGCCCGCGCCGGACGACGACGATCCGGACCTGCTCACCTGGCGTAAAATGCTGCACGACGGCGAACAGCTTTTGATCAAAGGCGACAGCAGGTTCGACGAAGTGAAGACCGACCCGGACGAGCTCGCGGTGATCCTCTTCACGTCCGGCACGACCGGGAATCCGAAGGGCGTCATGCTCAGCCAGCGGAACATCACGACGAACATCATGGACGTCTGCCGGATCTGCCAGGTCTACGAGACGGACAAGACGCTTTCGATCCTGCCGATCCACCACACTTACGAATGCACGCTCGGGATGCTGCTCGTTCTGTACCGCGGAGCGAGCACGGCGTTCTGCGAAGGGTTCAAATACATCAGCCAGAACATGCGCGAGGCGCAGAACACGTTCATCATCGTCGTTCCGCGCGTGCTCGAGCTCGTTTCGGGCAAGATCCACAAGGAGATCGTAAAGAGCGGGAAGGAAAAGACGTTCCGCCGCGTGATGAAACTCAACAAGGCGCTCCGGAAAGCCGGCATCAATCTCAGCCGGAAGATCTTCAGGTCGATCCTCGAGGGGCTCGGCGGGAAGCTCCGCGTCGTGATCACGGGCGCTGCGGCGCTCGATCCGAACATCATCCGCGAGTTCGAGGACTTCGGCGTCATGGTGCTCCAGGGCTACGGCATGACCGAATGCACGCCGCTGATCTCCGGGACGCCGGGAAGCGCGCCGAAGGAACGGTACCGCAAAGCGGGATCGGTCGGCGCGGTCGTGGACCGGGGCGAGATCAGGATCGCGGACCCGGACGGCGACGGGATCGGCGAAGTGCTGTTCCGCGGGCCGAACGTCATGATGGGCTATTACAACATGCCGGAGGAGACGAAGCAGGTCATCGAAGAAGACGGCTTCATGCACACCGGCGATCTTGGGTTCGTGGATCCGGAGGGCTGGCTGTATCTGACCGGCCGCAAGAAGAACGTGATCGTCACGAAGCTCGGCGAGAACATCTACCCCGAGGAGATCGAAGACGAGATCCTGCGCGAGCCGACGATCGAGGACTGCATCGTGTTCCCGTATAAAGTGAGCGGCGAGGAGACGGTCGCGATCCAGATCCTGCCGAACGCGGAGGAGCTCCGGGAGGCGCTCGGGCACGACCCGGACGAGCGCGAGACGCTGGCGCACTTCCAGTCGCTCGTCCGCGAATTCAACGACGGGCTCCCGATCTTCAAGCGGATCCGCTCCGTGTTCGTGCGGCGCGAGGATTTCGTCCGGACAACGACCCGGAAGATCAAGCGGCAGGACAACCCGGTCTCGCAGGAGACCATGTACTGGGACGACTGACGCCGTTTCGCGCTGAAACAATTCGTACAAAAAGAACGGCGGTCCGCATGGACCGCCGTTTTTCTATGCGTTTGTGAAGCCGGTTCCGATTGCGCACCTTCGCTGTCGCATTTTCCTGCCGGCTAAAGCCGGGGAAAATGCGCAAAAATGACAAATCGAGAACCGTCCCCTTTACGAGATCAGTTGTAGAAGAGCTGGCAGCGGATGAGGCGGCCGGCGCCTTTGAACGTCATTTTGATGCGCTCGCTCGCCCGGTAGTTGACGACGAGCTGTTCGCCTTCCGCGAGCCGGAGGATGTTGATGTCGGTCGGCGCGTCTTCTACGTTCGTCACGACCGACGTGTCGGTGACCTCGACGTGCACGCTCGAGAATCCGTCCACGCAGTAGAGCGCCTGCGTCACGTGTTCAAAGCCTTCTTCCGACGCGAGCTGCATCGGCACGCGTTTCCCTTTGATGATCGAGTCGATCGCGAGGAAGGACGCTTCGCCCTTGTCTCCGACCGGGACCGACTTGTCCTGGTTGACGCCGGCTCCCGCCTGGATCTGATCGATCACCTCCGCCTGATACTTGCAGTCTTTCCGGATGATGAGGTTATAGTCCCGTTTGAGGCCGTGCGCGACGGTCTTTTCGCCGCCGTCGAACTCGTCTTTCTGAAGCTCGCCGAGTTTCACCTCGCGCTTTTCGGCATCTTCATTTCCCGCCGCCGAATGCTCGAGCACGGCTTCGCTCTCCTCAAGATTGAACAGGACGCGGTCGTATCCTTCGTACGGCGTGAACTTCGCCTTGTCGCGCTTGCACGTCGCCGTGCTCAGCCGCCACTGGAAGTCCTTGTCCTTCACGGACGCGTCCTTCGGCTGGATCGCGAGCTCTGCGGTCTTTCCGCCGGACCACTTCTCTTCTTTCTGTTCTTTCTTTTTCAAAACCTTGTAGTTCATCTGTCTCTCCTGTCTTTTCCGGTTCTCCGGCCGCGGTCTATTTCGCTTTCTTCTTCGGCCGGTATCTCCGGCTGATGTCCGTCAGCCTGCCCGTCGGGGCGAGATACTCGTACTCATATTTGAAGTTTCCCTTCCGGAACTTCACCTCATAGGAGCCCTCGCAGTTCTCATATTCATACCGGCACGTCCCCTTCTTGATCAGTTTCAGCGGGAAGCCGGAGATCCTGGCGGTCTTTTTCAGCACATACGTCCTGCAGACCCGTCTTCTCGACCGGCAGTGCCGGTACGGAAGATCGAGCTCCCGCTTCAGGATGATGCCGGTGCGTCTCCCGATATTGTAAGAGTATTCCGCGCCGTTTTTCTTCCGGAAGAACTCGATCGACCAGTATCCCTTCTTCTTCGTCACCTCGAAATGAGAGGTGTTCTTTCTCGCAAGTTTCGCGTGCCGCAGCGCCTTCCGGATCGCCTGCTTTTTCGTAACGCCCTTCGCGAGCACCGGCGACGCCAGCCCCGCCAGCATCAAAACCGCCGCGGCCAGGGCGGCTGCCCTTCTGAAACGTACGCTCATCTCCACTCCTTCTCCACATCCAAAGCGGACCTGTTAAGCACATTATACCCTGCCCGCGCGCGATTCTCAATCATCAAAACAGGGGGCGGACGCTTTCCGCGTCCGCCCCCTTTTGCAGGTCAGCCGTCAAACGGCTTGTATCAGTAATTCCTGTCTGGACTATGCCTGCGTGTGGTAACCGCTGAAGTCAAGGTCGTCCGGGTTCCATGTATCGTCGTGGAACTTCGGTCCGAGGCCCTGTCCCGGCTGTCCGTATACGAATCCGTACTTATATCCGTACGGGTTCGGGGTACCTGTCTTGATGGCGAATGTGTCGATGACCTGCTGCGTCGTCATGTCGTTGTTCATCATATCCATGAGCTGTATCTCGTTGCCGCCGTCTCTGAATACCTGAGGCGTCGTCTTTCCGAGTCTGAGCGTAGCTCTTTCCGGTCTGAACCCTCTGAGTCCGTTCTCTTCACGTCCCTGGAGCACGTACAGCGTATCTCCGGCCGCCTTTGCTTTCGCATAGTTGTAGCCGAGCGTGTCCGCCTGATAGCAGGCGAGCTCAGCGATGACGCCGCCGCCGTCCGTGACCTTACGGCTCGCTCTGTTGAAGCATGCAACGACCTGCAGTGTCTTGAACTCTGTGCAGAAGTTGAAGTCTCCCGTCGAATCCATGAATCCGGCGATCGGTCCTTCGTTTCCGTATTTCGGATACAGGACGTTCTGGATGGCGATGACTTTGCCCTTGCCCTGTGTCTGGGTCTTCTGGAGCTCCTCGGTGTCTTTCTTCCATTTTCCGTCGGCCTGGCAGAGCCATGCGTTGCCGCCTGTCCAGTCGTACTCGTTGATGTACTTGCCGTTCGCATCGAGTTTGTTGGTCATGGCCATCATTCCTGTGATGTACTCATGTCCGCCCCAGACGTCGATGGCAGCTCTGATCGGATCCGTAGCGGATGCCGAGCAGATCCATACGTCGATGCCGTTCTCGTCGAGCGCCTTCCAGAGCTCTACGATGTTCTCGGAAACGGCCGTTCCCCATGTGAACTCATAGCCTGACGGTGAGAAAACACCACCTGTCCTCGATCCGATCGCACCGATCTTGGAGCCTTCTCCTGCAGTCGAATCCGGCGTATGCCATGTTTCATATCTGGATTCTTCTTCTTTATAGAAGCTGTGCGATCTCTTGGCGAGCTGATAAACTTCCTCTTCCGACATGCCCGTGAACCAGTAGAGGACCCACGGATAAGCGACTGCCGCGGATTCGGAATCGAATACGCAGTCGTACATCGCTCTCATCTTCGTCGCGAATTCTTTCCAGTCGTCGTCAGCCTGGATCGCAGCCTGATCCGCCGCGTTCAGTCCTGCCGGCGTGAACTTGTAGCCCTTATCGAGCAGTTTCTGGAACGCAGCCGTGATGTCGTCGATCCAATCCTGATAGGTCGCGTTCGCGTTCTCGCAGTAGTCTCCGCTTGCAGATGCAGGTGCTGTGAAGTAATCCGGATTCAGTTCCGTCTTCAGGATATCTGCCAGTTTTTCCGCGTCGACGGTCTCGTCGAACGCCATCGTCTGGAGCTGATAGATCGCGAGCTGTTCCTCGACGTCGAAGATCGAGCAGGTGTTATCGAAGTCGAATACGACATACTTGCCGCTCCATGCGTTATCCGCATCGAGGATCATCGAGTTCAGCGCTTTTCTGACTTCCGGGTTCCAGTCTTTGTGCTTCAGAAGCGTTATTTCATCCGCTTCGCCCTGTGAATGATACCCGCTGAAGTCGAGGTCGTCCGGGTTCCATGTATCATCGTGGAACTTCGGTCCGAGGCCCTGTCCCGGCTTTCCGGTGACGAATCCGTACTTATATCCGTACGGGTTGTTCGGATCGTCGGCAGCTGTCTTGATCGCGAATGTGTCGATGACCTGCTGCGTCGTCATATTATTGTCGACCATATCCTGGAGCTGTCTCCAGTTGCCGTCATCTCTGAAGATCTGAGGCGTCGTCTTTCCGAGTCTGAGCGTAGCTCTTTCCGGTCTGAATCCTCTGAGTCCGTTCTCTTCACGTCCCTGGAGCACGTACAGCGTATCTCCGTTTGCTCTCGCTTCGGAGTAGTCATATCCGAGCTCGTCCGCCTGATAGAGCGCGAGTTCAGCGATGACGCCGCCGCCGTCCGTGACTTTACGGCTCGCTCTGTTGAAGCAGCAAACCACCTGCAGATCTGCGAACTCTGTGCAGAAGTTGAAGTCTCCTGTCGAATCCATGAATCCGGCGATCGGTCCTTCGTTGTGGTACTTCGGATACAGGACGTTCTGGATCGCGATGACTTTGCCCTTGCCCTGTGTCTGGGTCTTCTGGAGTTTGTCGTCCTTCACCCAGTCGCCGTTCGGCTTGCAGAGCCAGGCGTTGCCGCCCGTCCAGTCGTACTCGTTGATGTACTTGCCGTCCTCGTCGAGCTTGTTCGTCATAGCCATGACGCCTTTGATGTGGTCATGTCCGCCCCAGACGTCGACCGCAGCTCTGATCGGATCCGTAGCGGATGCCGAGCAGACCCATACGTCGATGCCGTTGTTGTCGAGCGCTGCCCAGAGCTCTCTGATGTTTTCGGATACCTGCGTTCCCCATGTGAACTCATAGCCTGACGGTGAGAAAACACCACCTGTCCTCGATCCGATCGCACCGATCTTAGAGCCTTCTCCTGCAGTCGAATCCGGCGTATGCCATGTTTCATATCTGGAGTTCTCTTCCTTATAGAAGCTGTGCGATCTCTTGGCGAGCTGATAGACTTCTTCTTCTGTCATGCCCGTGAACCAGTAGAGGACCCACGGATACGCAACAGCCGCGGATTCGGAGTCGAATACGCAGTCGTACATCGCTCTCATCTTCGTCGCGAATTCTTTCCAGTCGTCGTCCGCCTGGATCCTGGCCTGATCTGCTTCAGACAGTCCTTCCGGCGTGAACTTGTAACCCTTGTCGACCAGCTTCTGGAAAGCAGCCGTAATGTCGTCGATCCAATCCTGATAGGTCGCGTTCGCGTTCTCGCAGTAATCTCCGCTTGCAGATGCAGGTTCTGTGAAGTAATCCGGATTCAGTTCCGTCTTCAGGATATCTGCCAGTTTTTCCGCGTCGACGGTCTCGTCGAACGCCATCGTCTGGAGCTGATAGATCGCGAGCTGTTCCTCGACGTCGAAGATCGAGCAGGTGTTATCGAAGTCGAATACGACGTATTTGCCCTGATTCTTGTTCGCGCGGATCAGATCGTTCAGAGCGTCTTTGACCTCCGGGTTCCAGTCCCTATGTCTGAGCTCTTTCGCGTTCCGGATGACCGCATCCTGGACCGCCGCGTTCGCTTCCTGGATCGCGTCTTTCGCGTCAACGATCGCGTCCTTGAGGCTCTGCGGAACGTTCGCCTGTTCCTCCGGCGACAGGTTTTCATACGCGTTGATGATCTCCTGCGCCTTCTCGATGGCATCCTTGACGTCTTCGATCGTCTGCGCGTCAGCTTCCTTCGCCTCTTTCAGTTTCTCGAGTTCTTCACTGACAGCTGCCAGAGCGTCGAGAAGCCGTTCTGCCATCTGCTTGTTTTCCTTGGCTTCCCTGAGCGCTTTCGTCAGCGCCGGATCCTGTCCGACTTTGGCAGTCCTCTTGACGGACCATTTACCCTTCTTCTTGCCGTTTATGCCGCGGACTCTGATCTGATAGCTTGTGGACCACTGTCCGCTGAAAACGAGTTTTCTCTTTTTCGTCGTCTTGGTGCTGGCAAGCTTGGTCTTCTTGTCCTTGATCTGAACAGCATACTTCTTGGCTCTCTTGGCCTTCTTCCAGGTGACCGTGATCTTTCTCTTGTTCTTGGCCACTTTGACCTTGAGCCCTTTGACCTTTGCCGGTTTTTTAGCCTTCGCGGCAAAGGTGTCTTCCTGCAGCATCGGCATGTATGTGACGATCATCAAAAATGCCAATAGGAGTGCAGAAACCTTTTTCATTGTTTTGCTCATTTCATTCTCCTCCTAAAACAACAAAAACATCTCCGATGCCGGCCTGCGCCGCCGTGCTCTCCCTAACCTGCAATCAGGAGCCCGCGCGGTGAAACGCTCCGGCTGCCGTGAGGCGTTATGATGCTCGTCACTTGCCTCCGGCCTTCTCGGAATCATGCCAGGAAATCTTAGATTTCCTTAACATATCTTGATAACTCAATAGTAACATAATGAAAAGAAAAGTCAACGAATCCGACATATTTCATAGCAATATTTAACCCCGGATCCGGGCTGTGTTTTCAGCAATGCGCACGCCGCGGAGAATCACGCCGCGGACACAAAGAAAGCGGGCGCCCGGAGGCGTCCGCTTTCCATTGCAGGTCAGCCGTCAAGCGGCTTTCAGAAGTTGTTGTTCAAGACGGCTTCCGCTGTCCCGAACAACTCTGTTCCTTTTTTAGAACTGGCTGTGATAGCCGTCGTAGTCATCGAGGAATCCGATCTTGAAGTCGAACGGGTTGCCCGCAGCGCCGGCAGCTCTCTTCAGGCAGAAGCGGTTGCATACTTCAGCCGTCGTCATTTCGTTGTTCGTCATGTACTCGAGCTGTGTATAGTTGTCCGCGTTCCGGAACAGGATCGGCTCGGTCTTGCCGAGTCTCATGGTATCCCTCGCCGGCCGGAGTCCTCTGAGTCCGTTTTCTTCACGTCCCTGGAGAACGTACAGCGTATCGTTGCCCAGCGCCGTCGAATACGTGTATTTGAGATCGTCGGCCTGGTGGCACGCGAGTTCCGCGATGACGCCGCCGCCGTCCGTGACCTTACGGGTCGCTCTGTTGAAGCAGCAGACGACCTGAAGCGTCTCAAACTCGGTGCAGAAGTTGTAGTCGCCGGTGGAGTCCATGAATCCTGCGATCGGGCCGTGCCCGTAGATGTCATAGCAGACGTTCTGGATCGCCGTGACTTTGCCCTTGCCCTGGGTCTGCGCCTTGGTCGCTTCGCCGTTTACGAGTTCGGTCCAGCCGCCCTGTCCGTCCGGAGCCCAGGCAAATCCTGTATTGTAGTCGTATTCATTGATGAACTTGTGGCCCTGATAAACGTTCGTCATCGCCATGAGGCCGGTGACGTATTCATTGAGTCCCCATACGTCAATGGCCGCCCGGATCGGGTCGACTGCGGACGCGGAGCATACCCATACGTCGATGCCGTTGTTCTTCAGGCACTTCATGAGTTCGTTGATGTTTTCGGATACCGCCGTACCGGACGTCCATGTGTAGGAAACATGTCCCGTCTTGGACGTGTCGTCGTACGCGCCGGTCTCCCATGTCTCTTCGCTCGTCTCGACCTCTTTGTAGTAAGAGTGCGATCTGTAAGCGAGATCATAGACCTCGTCGTGCGTCATGCCGGTGAACCAGTAGAGGACCCACGGATACGCGACCGCCGCGGATTCGGAATCGAATACGCAGTCGTACATCGCTCTCATCTTCGTCGCGAACTCCTGCCACGCCGCGGTAGCCTGGATCTCAGCCTGCTTCGCTTCGGAGAGTCCGTCCGCCGTGAACGGGCCGTACTCTGTGTAGAGCGTCGTGTAGGCCGACGTGATGTCGTCGATCCAATCCTGATATGTCGCGTTCGCGTTCGCGCAGTAATCTGCGCTTGCCGGAGCCGGGTCAACGAAGTAGTCCGGATTCAGCTCGGTCGCGAGAACGTCCGGAAGTTTCGCCGGCGTGATCTCGAACGCCATCGTCTGCAGCTGATAGACCGCGAGCTGTTCCTCGACGTCGAAGATCGAGCAGGTGTTGTCGAAGTCGAACACGACGTATTCGCCGTAGTTCATCGGGTTGTTCAGCAGTCCGTTCAGCGCCGATTTGACTTCCGGATTCCACGTGTTGAGTTTCAGCAGATCCGGATTGACCGGCGTGCCTTCGCCGATGCTGTGATATCCGTCATACGAGGTCAGGAATCCGTACTTGAACGGGAATCCGTACTTCGGATCGTTCTCAGGCGTCTTGATCGCGAAATCATCCACGACCGTCTTGGTGTCCATGCCGAGCTCGACCATCTTGGCAAGCTGTGCATAGTTGTCTTCATTCCGGAAGAGGATCGGGGAGGTCTTTCCATATCTCATGGTTTCTCTCGCCGGTCTGAGGCTTCTGAGGCCGTTCTCTTCACGGCCCTGGAGGACATAGAGCGTGTCTCCCTCTGTCCTGGCCGCATAGTAATCATACTTGAGCGTGTCGCGCTGATAGCAGGCGAGCTCGGCGATGACGCCGCCGCCGTCCGTAACTTTACGCGTTGCCCTGTTGAAGCAGGTCACGACTTCAAGATCCGCGAACTCTGTGCAGAAGTTGTAGTCTCCCGTCGAATCCATGAATCCTGCGATCGGTCCTTCGCCTCCGTAGAGAGGCAGGCAGACGTTCTCGATCGCCGTTACCTTGCCCTTGCCCTGCGTCTGGGCCTTCGTCGGAACGACGCCTTCCTCCCAGTCAGCGCTGGTCGGGAAGTACTCGCCCGCTCTCGGCACCCATGCGCAGCCGTTGGTGTAGTCGTACTCGTTGTCGAACACGACGTCATATTTGTTCGTCATCGCCAGGAGGCCTGTCACGTGATCGTGGAGTCCCCAAGCGTCGATCGCGGCTCTGATCGGATCTGTCGCCGATGCGGAGCATACCCATACGTCGATCCCGTTGTTATCGAGCGCCGCCATCAGCTCTACGATATTGTCGGATACCTGTGTTCCGGAAGTCCATGTGTAGGAAACCGGGCCGATGTTGGAATTGTAGTTCGTCGGCGAATTCCAGGTCTCTTCCGAAGTCTCGAGCTGTCTGTAGAATGTGTGCGACGCGTAAGCAAGGTCATAGACCTCGTCGTGCGTCATGCCGGTGAACCAGTAGAGGACCCACGGATACGCGACCGCCGCGGATTCGGAATCGAATACGCAGTCATACATCGCTCTCATCTTCGTCGCGAATTCTTTCCACTCGTTCGTCGCCTGCACTTCTTCCTGCATGTACTCGGAGAGTCCGGACGCGTCAAACGGTCCGAACCGATCCCACAGTTGTGCGTAAGCGGC
>Ga0256405_10010301_pt1 | contig 12409 bp, 10 predicted proteins | sample RumenRJG_02DNA_FD_189096 | JGI IMG/M metagenome (GOLD analysis project Ga0256405, IMG submission 189096) | Bovine rumen microbial communities from Lethbridge, Alberta, Canada - RJG_02 | ecosystem: Host-associated > Mammals > Digestive system > Stomach > Rumen | place: Canada: Alberta...
GTCCGTGACCGAGAGGAGCGGCCTAGGGCGAAACCGGTAATTGGGGCTAAGTCGTAACAAGGTAGCCGTACCGGAAGGTGTGGCTGGAACACCTCCTTTTTGGAGCGCGTTTCCTTGGCGAGACGTTCGCGGTCTGCAAGGCAAAGAGGCAACTGCCTCTTGTACGTAATCTTTCATTATTATATAGGCTCTTAGCTCAGTTGGTTAGAGCGCTACACTGATAATGTAGAGGTCGGCAGTTCAACTCTGCCAGGGCCTACAAAGCCGGACCACCAGCCCGGCTTTTTTTGTTCCCCGACGTTTCCGCGTCGCCGGACAAAGAAAAAGGGGGTATAGCTCAGCTGGTAGAGCACCTGCTTTGCAAGCAGGGGGTCACCGGTTCGAATCCGATTACCTCCACGACCTGAGAATGAGGCACTTACAGCAATGTAGGTGCCTTTTGTTTTTCTCATCAGTCGCAGTTTTGTCGCAGTTTCAGCATATTCTAACTCCTTCATCAACCATTTCAAGCCGGTCCGGATCTCTTGTCAGGGGAGTATAACTGCAGTCAAATCCCATATAACTTTTCCTTTCGAGCCACCTTTCTTCATCAAGATTCGATTATGTGCCTCTCCACCACCTTCCCATTCCGGTAGACATGGAACCCTTTTCCATTTTCCATCGAGCCGAAATACATCCCCGATTTTCCCCGGACAGCCATTTTCGCAGCCCTTCAGGGCAACTTCTTTCGAAGGATGGTAAAACTCTTCGACTTTGATTTCGATGAGCTTAGAGGACTTGATTTTCAGTGGTTTGGGATCATATTTCTTGCTCCAGACATAGCTGGGAATCTCTGTCGGAGGAGGAGCCATCCAGGCGTTATAAGGCATCTCGTTTGTCATCTTGCAACCATTTATGGCTGCTAAGATAACCGGAGCTTGTGCCAAAAGAAGGAGACAAGTAAGGGAAAGTCTAATTCAGTTGAGTTACTCTAAAAGTACATTTAGGATAGTTCGAGCAGCCGTAGAACTTCCCATAAGGCCCTTCTCGAAGGACCAATTTCCCTCCACACCTTGGACATAACCCATTGGCAACCGCATTGTCTCTTCGTTCCTTGTTGCGAGCGATATTCTCTAGATGGTACTTCCGATCTGATTCTGCCCTGGAGCAAACCTCAAGGAGTTGCTTCCTATAAAAACTCATTTGCTCCAGAGACAGCACTCTATCCTGATATCTTTTTATATAAGAAACCACCTCCACCATTTTTAGAACCGGCTTTTCGGAGGTTACATATAAATCTGTTTCATGCGGGAATACAACAATCCCATAAATTGGGATATCATTGCCAAATACGAGTCGACGAAGGGATCTGATATGCCCAGTATTCTGCCATAGGGGATTCCTTATCTGATGCTCCTGGGTTAATCCATACCGTTTGTATCCCCAGTCCGGTAGATACTGTTTCCAGAACTCGTTTTTCTCGCTTCCATACACTTTCCCATGGATATTTTTCGTCTCAATCACGAAAACGCCATACGGAGAAATGATGAGATGATCGATTTGCGTAGTGTAGCTTCGGTCTTTAAGGAGAAGATCATTGAAAACCCAGTAGTCCTCACATGGAAGCTCTTCCAGGAATGATGAGACTCTTCGCTCTCCTCTTTCTCCCAAATGATCTGCTCTACACCCAGTTCCAGAAGGTAAGAAATTAGATAAGGGCCCTTTCTTCTCTTTAATTGCGCTGCCGGAGTATTGGGCCTCGCGATTCTTTTTATGGTATTGTCGCTTTTTCTCTCCCTCAATGAAGGCTTTAACCATCTGATATATAACGAAGATGGTTAAAATAATCAGTCCTATGATAATAAGGCTCTCCTTCAAAACACTGCCGTTAGCTTATTGAAGAATAAAGAATCAGTGAATCTCTTCTTTTATATGAGATTCAATTAGGTGTGCTTCGGTCCAACTATTCCTTTGGATGTCAATGAGGTTCAGCACAGTAGTTCTCGGTTCATAGCCATCTGGGAAAGGCTCTGTATGAAAAACGAGATCGCTGAAAGCAGACGCGTTCATCCCATCAGAACGATTCCATGTGGCAGAGACGACTCGTTGACCAGGGGTAACGTGGACATCAAATGAGTTTTTAGCTGTCTCCCTTTTATATGGATTTAGTTTGTCAAAGATTCCCATAAGGCTTCTATTTAGAAATTAATTCTTGGTACATTTTGAATAGTCTAGCCACAATCTCAGATTCGTTGGCGTCTTTGGGAAATCCGTAGGCCTCGAGGACGGCAGCATCGTTAGCGCGGTGGGCTTTAATCAGTTCTACAGGCATGGCTAATTCATCGTATAAGTCGGCAAGGCTGCTGTCTGGATAGAGAGCACGCGCATCAAGAATTGCTTGTGCGGTTTGGGTTATCTTCTCCCTCTGGACATCAGTAGGATTTGGCCAGGGGAAATTATTGTAAACCTGTTCCTTGGAATAACGATAATCCGATTTCAATCGGCCACAGACAACTCTCATCCAGGCCATGTGAACCTCTGAGTTTAGCAACCCAAATAAATATAGGTCACCGTCCGGAATGAACAGAACAGCGTTCGTGACAATAACGGAACTATCGATAAAACTCATCGGTATGTACCGCCTATTCTCTGACGAATGACATGGTATGACGATAGCTGTCTCGGGATTGTATGTCTCCCTGAAAAGATGAGGGGTATCGGCAAGTTTTCTTGCGCCCTCATCCGGACTAGCCAAGCGTGTTTCTCTACAGCGTGAGACTCTTTCCATAACAAGGGGCATTTTCCGCATCTCTGCAGGAGAAATACCTTTCAACCAAAGGCAATATCGAGGAGTGCCGTTAATCTGCTCCTTTGCCCCCATCAGCCTTTTGATATACTTTACCGACTCCGAATCTTTTGAGATGAAGTCCGGATAATCTGTTTTTTCAATTATCAACGCGCCCCCGTCAACAGGCTTATTTCCATAAGTCATTTGTGGAACGTTGCCTATAGCCCGTGTGCGACTATAAATGAACACATCATCAGCCTCTATGAGATAAGGATTGATGTGAGCAACTTCTTTTACAGTCTGGCCTTCGTAAATTCTGCGCTTTTTATCCGACGGAGAAACAGAGAATCCTACGATTACACAATGAACATGCGCCTTCTGGCTGGCCTCACTATCCCAAATGAATGTGCGCCATGCGAAGTCAATTGTTACTCCATAGCGGCGAATTAATGGCTCCCAAATAGACGAAACCTGTTCTCCTTGGGTGATGCTATTTGTGGATACTAAGGCCGCTTTTATCGATGAATTGATTTGCATCATCTGAGCCGCCTTGAAATACCACGCCGCGACATAATCAACTTTTCCAGCAGTCTTGTATGGCTTACCCTTTTCATCGATGAGTACAGATAGCATATCCTGCTTCTGACTCTCATTCTGAATTGAATAGCCAAGGAACGGCGGATTACCCATTATGTAGTTGAGTTCTGATGCCGGGACGACCTCGTTCCAATCCATCCTCAAAGCATTGCCTTCGTGGATGTTGTCGTAGTCCTTCAAGGGGAGTGGCTCCAAGTCATAGCCCACGATGGCGTCAGTTTCCTGGAGCATCTGGGTCTCCGCAATCCACAGGGCGGCCTGTGAGACAGAGCAGGCGAAGTCATTGATTTCGATGCCGTAGAACTGATAGATGCTGACCTTGATAGGGTCTGCCAATTCTCCGATAACACGATCTTCGTAAAGGATCTTGATGACTTCATTCTCCAGTCGTCTCAGGCATGTATATGATTCCGTCAGGAAGTTGCCGGATCCGCACGCCGGATCAAGGAACTTCAGCGAGGCTAGTTTATTCTGGAATTCCGCTGCTTTGGCTTTCTTTGTCCGGATGACTTTTTCCGCTTTGATCTCTGCCAACTCAGCCTTCAGGTCATCCAGGAACAGGGGATCGATGAGCTTGTGGATATTCTCCAGGGAGGTATAGTGCATACCGCCGGATCGCCTGGTTGCTGGATTCAACGTGCTCTCGAAGACGGCTCCGAAAATGGTTGGACTGATAAGGCTCCAATCAAAATAATCACTCGCCCTCGAAAGAATCAGCGTTCGGATTTCCTCTGTTATTCTCGGTATCTCAATATCACCGGCGAACATCCCGCCACTGACGAAGGGGAATGCCGCCAAATCAGGATTCAGGTAAGGATCCCGGTCTTCAGGTTTTGTATCAAGAACCTGGAAGAATTCAATCAATGCTTTCCGGAAGTCATTTGCCGAGAACTGTGACATGTAGTCGTGGAACATGTTCTTGGATCCCAGGATTCCGGCATCTTCAGCATAAAGACAAAAAACCAAGCGAACACAGAGTTTGTTAAGGCTCTTTTGGCTTTCTGGATTCTCCGGATGTAGATATTGAGCAAGGAGCTTTTCATACAAGACACCGACGATTTCTCCCGCCTTGATACTGACCTCTAACTCTTTCTTTATATGTGAATTATCTTCATTGACTAGGAAAGAAAGGCGATAATACTCTTTCTCCAGATCTTTTAGGTAAAGCACTTGCGGTTCTCCTTGGGGATTCTCCATGTCGTAGATATGAAATTCCCTGAAATTGCATATGACGATCCAACGAGGACGATCAGAATAAGGGAGTTCGGTGGCATAGCGTTTCGCCTGTTGAAATGGCGTCAGGGTTGTGCCATCACTTTGCGGGATTGGAGAACGTAGATCCTTCTCGATAGATTTTTGTTCAATTAGGACATGAGTCGGCTTAATATAGGCATCAATAAAACTGGTATTTGAAAGTTTGACACGATTCTCAAAGGAAATGATGCCAAAAGGATCATCCACACCAAGGACCTTCTGCAATAGCTCTATCCAGAAAGGTTGACTCTCTCCTTTCTCGTATCCTTTACCAGACCACTTTGCTGCAAAGGTCTTCGCTGCTTGACGCTGTTTAGTATCTGTTGCCATAGCTTGTTCTCTTGTCTAGCTATCAAATGTACGAAAAAAAACACTTCCCGACCATAGATCAAGTAGATAAACTCTACTTTAGCATTACATGCACAGACATAATCATGCCTCTCAACTATCGAAAGGAGGATAAAAAGATGATTTTCCTTTCTAAATAACTATAATTTCATATCATTGCATAGAAAATATAGGCTGCGAAAATGCTGGAGGTTCCCGTTCTTTGCCTTTACGAACCAATTAACCCCCAGCATTATGAAGATTGCTATTATTCGGGACAATTACACCCACATCGCTGATCTTACCGACCAGGAGGATCCGGAACTCATGCCCTCTGTTGAGGATGTCGTTGATGCATGCCTTTATCTCCTTTCATTCTATTACAAAGAAGCGGATGTCCAGAAAGCCGCGAACGAATGGGAACCGTAACCTCGAAAAGAAAAATTCTTCTTTTAAGTATTTTTATTATGTTTGCCATCAGAAAATAGGATGGTGTTACGCTTCGGGCGGCTCCGACCACACCTCACCCCGGCTTCGGCTGGGGTGTTGTATTTTAGAAATCGTATTATCTGCTATCGTCTTCATAGATTCAAGATATGAATTACGGTAACACACTTTTGACATGGTGAAGGCCTGATCTTTTGTCCACTTCCCCATATAAGAGCAATGAGAAACAAAGAGAGATGGATCAGAATAAAGGCAAGAACGAACCACTCCTTCTATGAACTGAACACAATTTGAAGGGTAATTAACAATCTGTTCTTCAGAAAAACGAATGACTTCCCATCCGCATGCTTGAAAAAAGGTATTTCGTTCTATATCGCTCGATAATCTTTCGTCACCAATAAAATCAAGATAATGAATTGGTTCTCCTCCTTCCTCAGAATAAGGTTCATCAATTTCAATATCAATGTATAAACCTTCTATAATGAGTGCTATATCTGGATAGTAATACGAATTTCCGACAGGTATTTTAATATTATCCCTAACTGTGTAATTAGAAAAATGTTCTTTCAATCTGTTGTAAAAAAACTTTTCAGATACTCCTTTTTTTACAATATCGGAAGTCTTACAATCGCAATAATGGGGTACGGATTGAATGCCAGATTCTCGTCCATGTAGCCATCCCGATAACAAGTTCTTTCGATACTCATTAAGGTAGTTTTCGCTCAGACGTTTTTCCCTTTCCTGATCATATATTCTCAATTGTAAATAATACTCGCTCTCCTCACGTCTAAAACACTCAAGCTCTTTTTTATACTCATTCTTTGCATTGAGGTAAATCCAAAGGCAACTCCCTCCGCACATAAAAAAGAGTAAGGCTATTACGATTGGTTCATAGTCTTCAATAGCAATTAAACATATTATGAAGAATGCGACGAAAAAAACAATTCCAATGCCCCTTCCTAAATCTAAACGAAACTTGGGCTTGATTGGTTTAAAGGGTTTATCAGGTAAGGGTGGTACTTTCTCCCATATCCTTTCGATGGGCGACGAGAAGTATATCTCTGGGTAGAGTTCCTGTGTAGATCTCTGAATATTCTTATAATAGCTGATTCCCGTTTCTCCGAAATACTCATTTAAATATCCCAAGATGGCATAACTGCTCTTTTCTCCCCCCTTGGATATGCTTTCAGTTTCCCAGATGACCAAAGGTCGTTTTGTCTTTTCAAATTTTTTTTCTTGAATATCCTTGCATACGGCAAGTGACGCCCAACCGAGGATATCTCCGTCCTCATTAACGACAGCTGTTTTTTGAACATTAGTTCCTTCGAAAACCAAAGGCTTTTGTTCAGTGCCCATCTTTATAACTGCGGACTGGAGACGTATCTTCTCAGAGCTTGTGTCTTTTGCAAACTGCTCAATAGTGCGAAGCCGCTTAACTATTATATTGTTATCCAAGATAATTGTTCTTTAATGATACTTCAAAACTTAATCTCTGCTGCGAAAAACGTTGACCTTCTTCTATAGATCTATCATTAATACCCGATTCTAGGCATATTAAGATAATTACTGTACATTGTCCCCAAATATGTTTTTGATTCTGTTATAAAACCATTTGTGATCAATTACTTCTATAAAAACTGTTACCCCCTCTCGCCTACAATGGTGTTTATCTCTTATCTTTTCTCTCTCAATTCTTCTTGGAGAATAATTCCAGATATGTCATTGTTTAGTCAAGTCGTTTTTTACACTCTCATAAATAAAGTACTTCCGCATTTGTTCATGGGTTGCCTCAATCTTTCTTGTCTCTGGAGAATAGTTGACCAGTTGATCCAGGAACCGAGCTAGTCGTGCCGTACAGATTCGAAGCCGGTTCCTCAGATCATTGTATTCCGTGTTTTCCGGCAGCCGAATCAAAACCGTACAGACATTGTGCTCGATTCTGTATTCCGTGCGAGCGATATTGTTGGCTATCCTCATGCATGTCGGACCGAACAGATCAGGTCGGATAGGATCGATAATCATCTTAGTATATAGGACCAGCCTGTTGCTTTCTTCTTGAATCAGATAAATCTCCGAATCAGACCAGAACAGGATAGGCTTCATGGGCATAATATCGTCAATCAAATCGACGACCTCATATTCCATCCCCATCTCATCCAGTATCCCTTCAATATCCTCCGTACACAGGGTTGGCCTCCAAAACGGGAATGATTCGCATGCCTTTTGATGGTCTTCCTCCAGCAGCAGAATATCTCCAGGAGGATTAAATCCCTCTTCTATTGAAAAATGGACGAGCTGTATCATGGACATGTACCTCTCCTGGATTTCCTTCCTACAGTCGAGAATACCCTGGATGGCTTCGGATAAATCCATCTTCTCCTTTTGTGGATGAAGAACTGCCGGGAATGCATAAAACCCGATTTGCCGCCTGTCTTCCAAGTACGTAACCCACCTCCCGCTGTTTTGTTCCGTGTCTTCAACGGCCAGATGCATGATGAAAGTATCGCAGCTCCCGTCTACTTTGCTCAGGTGGACGAGTGTTCCGTTCAGTCCCGTCTCCGAATCATATGTACAATTGAAGACCAACTCAAAAGGGATCCCCGAAACATGGAATTCAAATCCATTGTCTAAAGGCGTTTCAGATTGGATTCCGAGTTTATGCAGTTCCCCTTTTATGCGTTCAAAGTCTGTTTTCTTCTCCACTGTTTCGACCAATTTTGAATAACATCGAGGTTTACTCCTCAAAAGATTTCAGTGCATTGAGGATAGCTTCCATCCATAAATTATAGCGGATTTTCTCGGGATGCAACTCCTCAAGAATAGTTACCTCTTTCAGGAAAATCTGTTCGTACTCCGCCTTTACGAGAAGATGGTTACCCATCCCTAGGTAATCGTGATACCATCCGGCAGCATGTTCGACCCCATAACCCATCATCCCGGATTTGAAACTTGAAATCTCCGGAATAATTTTGATGATATCGTCTCCGGTCATTTCTCTATATTCCTCATCTTTCGACAATTGTCTTCTAAGATAAGTGAAGTAAACATTAGATTCGGAGGTTACGAAAAAAACGCCACCAGGACGCCCCATGGCACCGCCTTCAGCAATCTGAATGGCGACTACGTTGATGCCGATTAGATCTAGGACATCATCATGTCCGACGACGTTGATACTAGGTTTATTGACCGAGTTCATTCGACAAAGCAATTGATTAGTGATGATATCAAAGATAAGAATAAGTCTTCGATTCTCAAAGAGGTATTGTCGTCTTATAAAGTCCGATTAATCCCGTTCGGCTATTTACAGGAGTGGATAAAACCATTTCAAATTGATTATATGATAGAAACCTTAATTATCCTGAATATGAGGCCCGTCTTTTGAGTTCCTGTTAGCCGCTCATTTTGTCCAACTTGGACAAGTCAATTGAATGATCAAATCATCCAGCTCTATGCTTACTTGATAATGCATTACAGTGTAATACAAAATAAGCCAGAAGAGTAATTTCCTCTGGCTTAGATTGTTACATTATTGGGTTCAAGTCCAATAGAGATTATTCTACTACTCTTGTGAAGGTACAATACTCTTTTTCTGGGATTGACTTAAAGAATTCATCATCAACTTCCACACCGTAATACTCATAATATAACATATAAAACTTACGAAGCGAAACTGGTGTATCTTCTGAATGCCATAAAGTATACATAAGTTCTATATCAAAAGAGCTTTTATCAGAAGAAAGAGTGGCTTTTTCTGTAAGATATACTGTACAGTAATCAGAATCCGTATCTCCTCCCATACGTAAAAAATCACCATATCCAAAGATTATTGTATCACCAATAACTTTATATGTCGTGGTTGTTTTAAGAGTTGGATTCTTCGAGCCAGTATAAATTGATACATATCCATCGTCAAAAACAAAATTATATGTGAAATAATATTTGGAAAATCTTGGCTCTATTTTACAATACCATTTTGTTCCATCTAAGCTATGGCTTGACCCTCCTTCATCTTTGGAACAAGCGACAAATAGACTGCAAACAGCTACAAGTAAAACAAGAATCTTTTTCATAGTATCAATTCTGTATGAGTAGTTTCTTACATTCTTTTATAGTCCTATTCGATAGGTTGTATACGGTCTGCGTATGAACTCCAATACTGTGCTGTCTTGTATGCTTCGACGCTTTCTGCGGGGACATAAATAGCAGTTTTACTATTATTGGTAAGGCTGCCCGAAAGTACAGGTGGATTGGTAGCAAGAATAGTAATTGCATTTAATGAAGTGCATCCATAAAACGTCTCTTGGCCTATTGACGATACACTTTCAGGGACAACAATATCTGTCAGACTAGTACAACCATAGAAAGCTCTCACGCCAATTGAAGTAACACTGTCAGGGACTTTAATTGAAGTTAAACTTGTACAATTAGCAAAAGTTTGGTATTTTATTGAAGAAACACTCTCTGGAATATTGATTGAAGTCAGACTTGTACAATTATAAAAAGCATTCACGCCGATTGAAGAAACACTTTCTGGGATATTAATTGAAGTCAGTCTAGTGCATCCCTGAAAAGCATAACTGTTGATATATTTCAGCCCCTTGTTAAGTTTTATTGATTCTAGGCTTGTACAACCAGAGAGAGAGCTTTCACCAATTGAAGAAACACTCTCTGGAATATTGATTGAAGTCAGACTAGTACAACCATAGAAAGCTCTCACGCCGATTGAAGAAACATTCCCAGGGATATTGATTGAAGTTAAACTTGTACAATTAGCAAAAGTACTATCACTAATTGAAGAAACACTCTCTGGGATATTAATTGAAGTCAAACTAGTACAGCCCATGAAAGCACTCCAACCAATTGAAGTAACACTTTCTGGAATGTTGATCGAAGTCAAACTTGTACAACCAGAGAAAGTTCTCGTATCAATATCAGTTACACTATATGGGATATTAATTGAAGTCAGACTAGTACAACCAGAGAAAGCTCCATCATAAATACGAGAAACACTATTTGGGATAATGATTGAAGCTAAACTTGAACAACCAGAAAAAGTACTCGAGCGAATTGAAGAAATACTCTCTGGAATGTTGATCGAAGTCAAACTTGTACAACCAGAGAAAGCACTCCAACCAATTGAAGTAACACTTTCTGGAATGTTGATCGAAGTCAAACTTGTACAACCAGAGAAAGCACTCCAACCAATTGAAGTAACACTTTCTGGAATGTTGATCGAAGTCAAACTTGTACAACCAGAGAAAGCACTCCAACCAATTGAAGTAACACTTTCTGGAATGTTGATCGAAGTCAAACTTGTACAACCAGAGAAAGCACTCCAACCAATTGAAGTAACACTGTCAGGGACTTTAATTGAAGTTAAACTTGTACAATTAGCAAAAGTATATGATTCAATCCAAGAAACACTCTCTGGAATATTGATTGAAGTCAGACTTGTACAATTATAAAAAGCATTCACGCCGATTGAAGAAACACTTTCTGGGATATTAATTGAAGTCAGTCTAGTGCAATTATAAAAAGCATCCGAACCAATTGAAGTAACACTATATGGGATATTAATTGAAGTCAGACTAGTACAATTATAAAAAGCATCCGAACCAATTGAAGTAACACTATATGGGATATTAATTGAAGTCAGACTAGTACAACCAGAGAAAGCTTTATTATCAATTATAGATACGCTTTCAGGGATATTGATTGTAGTCAGATTTGAACAGCCCATGAATGCTGAGCCACGAATTCTATTAAGGCTCTCTGGGAGAGTAATAGAAGATAATTTGACCCAATCCTTAAAACAAGCCTCCGAGACCTCTGTTATTCCTGTAAAGTATTGGAATTCATCGAATGATTCGACAGTCTTGATGGTTACAACTCCTTCAATGGAAGTTACTGCCGCAGCTTCCGCATAGGAGAGTTCGCCATCTTCGTCTGTATCGAATTTGGCAACCAAGCGCTCTTTGAGTTTCACATCAGCGAATTCAATCGGGGAGTTTTGGTCTATCGGTTCAGAATACTGTTCCCAAGTTACCCCGTTATCTGCATTCTCCAGTACACCGAAGATCGCTCTCTTGATCGTGACTTTACTCGCGACATTTCTAACGGCACGATAAGTCTCTGTCTCAAATGTAAGAGAAAAACCAGAGTTGAACACAGTCGGCGGGAGGACGATGTAGTAGGCAGTTCCAGGAACAAGCGTTTCGCCGGATTTGCACTTCAAGGTAATCTCCTTTGCTCCGTCAACATATTCTGAGACTAAAGGATGATTGTCATTATCCCAAACAACTCTGATCTTACCGGCGATATCCTCATTATTGTTTCCTTTGAGAATGACCTTCTTTACCCCTTCTGTTGCGACGGTGAATTTGATACCTCCGCAAATATTGTAAAAAGGCATTTTTAGTCCCATTGATCTTCCTAAAGAAGGGAATGTCGCATCCGAGAACGTCCCCGCTTTCGCAATTTGCGTAGTTTTTACAGAAGTCGTAATCGATACTGCATCACAAGATGCATTTGCATCATACGGATAGAGTCCCCAGAAATATATCGCCTCGTCAGGGATATTGTCTCCGCCTGTGATGACATCAATTGTACCTCGGAAGTCTGCGATTTTCGTGGCTATGGTATTTTGAGAAGTGAATTTACTTCCACCATTCGAACCGCTTCCATAGAAAACGCTCAGTTGATCGCCGGGGTTCCAAAACACAGAGCCATCCGATTGACGAACTGTTTTCGTCGCAAGTTCTTCAGGGACTTGTGCCGAGATGACGATTTCTTTTGTCTGAATGTCAGAGGCTGCTGGATCGTTTTTCTCACATGCCACCAGCATTGAGCACAAGGCAAGGATATAGTAGTATTTTGTTTTCATATCTAACTTTCCAGTTGAAATCCAAATAAAAATGGATTCCGATTTTATTGGTTAAACTTTAATTTATTTATATCCAAGGCATTACGGCCAAAAATATTTTTCTCCATGTTTGCGTTGGTACGCGTAACTCTGCG
>Ga0256405_10010305_pt1 | contig 12404 bp, 13 predicted proteins | sample RumenRJG_02DNA_FD_189096 | JGI IMG/M metagenome (GOLD analysis project Ga0256405, IMG submission 189096) | Bovine rumen microbial communities from Lethbridge, Alberta, Canada - RJG_02 | ecosystem: Host-associated > Mammals > Digestive system > Stomach > Rumen | place: Canada: Alberta...
ATCCCGAACACAGAAGTTAAGCACTGCAGGGGCGGACATAGCCTTTGGCAAAGTATGCACGCCGCCGGGTTCTCTTGAGAAGATCTATCCGATCTTCTCTTTTTTATATGTTTTGGAGGCAGGATTATTCGGAAGAATGCCTTCTTTTCGCGCTTTTACCGGTGTTTTTGCTGTAATTGCTTTTTTTCTGTGCGTATAATAATCAACGCGAGGCTTGATTATGAAAACTCTGATTATGAAAACAGAATCAAGGGAAGAAACGTGGCAGCTCGGCGAAAAGCTTGGGCGCCTGGTTCAACCCGACATGGTCTTTTTACTGCAGGGCGATCTCGGTGCCGGAAAGACCACGTTGACCCAGGGCATTGCCAAAGGTCTTGATATTACACGGAACGTTACCAGTCCTACCTTCAATATCCTGAAGATTTACCATGGACGCATGCCGCTGTATCACATCGATGCCTACCGGATGGAAGGTGTTTCGCAGGATCTTGGGCTGGATGAATTTCTCGATGATGACGGTCTAACGGTTATTGAATGGTCGCAGTTCATGCCCAATCTTGTACCGGATCAGTATCTGCGCATTTCCATTCATCTTCTCGATGGAGATGCCCGTGAGTTCACCTTTGAAGCCATCGGTGAGCGCTATGAGAAACTTCTGGAGGAACTGAAATGATTACACTATGCATGGATACGAGCTCGACCTTTCTGGTGCTGGCCCTGATCAAGGATCATCAGCTGATCGGCCATGTGCAGAAGTCCTGCTGGAAACATCAGTCGGAAGAAATCTTTCCTGAACTTACGGCTATGATGGACCGCAATGGTCTGAAGCCTTCTGAAATCGATCAGGTCGTTGTGTCCAAGGGCCCGGGAAGCTATACCGGCGTACGCATTGCCATGACGATTGCCAAGGTGTTCTGCGCCATGGGAAATAAGCCGATTTACACCGTTCCGACGCTGGAACTGTTTGCAGGAAAAGCAGCGCATGTACGTGTACTTTTGGACGCGCGCGGTCAGCGTGTCTATACAGCTGTCTATGAAAACGGTCAGCTGCAGGGAGATGTCAGTGTGCAGTCCTGCGCAGATATTGCCGGCGAATGCGGATCGGAAAATATTGTCGGCGACGGACATCTTGTGAATCGTGAAGATGTGTGGCCGGATCTTGCTCAGCATTTCCTTGATCTTGAAGGTCAATGGCATCTGGAGCCGAATGTTCATCTTGTGAAGCCGGTCTATCTGAAGTCGACGACAGCCTATCTGACCGGCATCCATTGATCCGTCGTCTGACGATGGACGACCTTGACGCAATCGTTCATCTGGAATCGGATGCCTTTCCAAAAGATCCCTGGCCGAAAAAGGAGATCGTCTATGAGCTGCAGGAAAATCCCTATGCCCTGCTTGCGGGGGAAGAGAGGAATGGCAGGCTTGTCGGTTATTGCGATCTCTGGATCATGTATGAGCAGGCCCAGGTGGCGAACATCGCAGTTTCTCCTTCCGTTCAGCGGCAGGGGATCGGTGCTTCACTGATGGACTGGATGGTGTCCGCCGCGATTGAGGCGGGATGTGAGAATCTTTCGCTGGAGGTGCGTCTCAGCAACCTGCCGGCGTTGCGTCTGTATGAGAAATACGGGTTTCTTCAGGCAAATATCCGCCGCCATTATTATGAGGATGGGGAGGATGCCTATCTGATGGTAAAACCCTTGGGAGGATTAGAAAATGACAGCGATACTGGCAATTGAAACGAGCTGCGACGAAACGGCATGCGCCGTGGTACGGGATGGGAAGGAAATTCTTTCCAGCGTCGTCTCCAGTCAGATCAATGTGCATACGCTCTATGGCGGCGTTGTGCCGGAAGTGGCGAGCCGCATCCATGTCGAAAACATTTCGGCAGTCATTCAGGAGGCTGTGAAGCGTTCCGGTCTTTCGATGGATGAGATCGATGCGATTGCCTATACGCGGGGACCGGGCCTGATCGGTTCGCTCCATGTCGGTGTGCAGGCGGCCAAGACACTTGCCTGGCAGTTTGACAAGAAGCTTCTTCCGATCAACCACATGACGGGACATATCTACGCCAACCGCTTTGCGATCGATCATGATCTGCAGTTTCCGCTGCTGGCTCTGGTGATCTCGGGCGGCCATACGCAGCTGGTATGGATGCCGGATGATTATACATTCCACATCATCGGTACGACGATGGATGATGCGATCGGTGAGGCCTATGACAAGGTTTCCCGTGTTCTTGGGACAGGCTATCCGGGCGGCCCGGTCATCGATAAGATGGCCAAGCTTGGCAAGCCGCATTACACGCTGAAGGAGCCGCATGTGGAAGGTGCCTACAACTTCAGCTTCTCTGGTCTTAAGACGTCGGTGACACAGATGATCGCCCGTGAAGAAAAGGCAGGCAATCCGATCATCAAGGAAGATGTTGCCTATGCCTTCCAGGAGACGGCCCTGGGCGCAATGGTACGCAAGACGCTTGCGGCAGTCGGTGATCTTTCGCCGAAGATGGTAGTAACGGCCGGCGGCGTTGCGGCAAACAGCCGTCTGCGTGTGATGCTGGCGGATGGAATGAAACAGTATCCGGACATTGAACTGGTGCAGCCGCCGATCAAGTACTGCACCGATAATGCGGCGATGATCGGGGCAAGTGCCTATCCTGCCTATTGTCATGGACTGTTCGGTACGCTGGCAGATGCGGCGGATCCGTCGCTACCGATGCCGGGTGAAACAGAATAATTGTTAATTTGTACAATCCATCTTTATTCTCACTTTCACAAATGAGTTCTGTTTGTGATAGGATTGTCTTTGTTAAACAAGCCAGGGAGCGACAAGATGGAAAAAACTAGAAGAGTACCTAAGGCGACGCTGCACCGTTATCCGATTTATCTGAAGGCACTGCGTAAGCTGAAAGCGGAAGGTGTGACAAGGATCATGTCCCGTGAGCTGGCGGATTATGTTGGCATTGAAAGTACAACGATCCGGCGGGATTTCAGTTTTCTTGGAAATCTTGGCAAGCAGGGATACGGTTACGAGGTCGATGATCTGATCCGGATTTTCTCCGGAGAGCTGGGAATGAACTTCGATGAGAAGATCATTCTGGTCGGCTGCGGAAACCTCGGCAAGGCCCTGCTCAATTACAATCGCTGGGATCATGTGGTCGGTGAAATTGTGTGTGCGTTCGACCTGTATCCGGAGAAGGTCAAGGGCGCCAGTGTTCCGGTATATGCGCTGAAGGATCTTCCGACGAATAAACCGGAAAGCTGCCGGATCGCGATCATGACGATTTCCCAGGATGTGCAGGAGACGGTGGATTTCCTTGTTGCCAATGGCATTACGGGAATCGTAAGCTTTGCCAATGAACACTTCAGTGTGCCTTCCAATGTAATTGTGAAACAGATTGATGTAGTATCGTCCATTCAGGAGCTGGTGTTTGAAGCCAATGAATCAACCCGCTCCGATAACAAGTGAATTAGCGAGGAGATAGAAAAAGATATGCTCACAGATATGACAGTCCGCGAACTGTATGAACTTACACAGAGCGGCACACAGATTGAGAAGGATCAGGTGGAATATGTGTTCCTGCAGGGCTGGATCCGTACCAATCGGGCGGGCAAGAATGTCAGCTTCATTGCCCTCAACGATGGCACCTATTTCAAGAATGCGCAGCTCGTGTATTCCAGCAGCCTGAAGAATTACGATGATGTGAGCAAATATCTGACCGGTACGGCGATCAGTGTGACGGGCAAATATGTTGTGACGCCGGATGCGCCGCAGCCGTTTGAGATTCAGGTGACGGAGATTGTTCTGGAAGGCAGCTGCGATGCAAGCTATCCGCTGCAGAAGAAGCGTCACTCCTTTGAATATCTTCGTGAGATCGGACATTTGCGTCCGCGTACCAATACATTCAGCGCCGTGTTCCGTGTTCGCAGCGTACTGGCCATGGCGATCCATGAATTCTTCCAGGATCAGGGTTTCGTATATGTCAATACACCGATCATTACGGGATCGGATGCGGAAGGTGCCGGTGAAATGTTTACGGTGACAACCCGCAAGGATGGCGACTACAGCAAGGATTTCTTCGGCAAGCATGCAAGTCTGTCGGTATCCGGTCAGCTGCAGGCAGAAGCCTTTGCGCTGGCGTTCCGCGATGTGTATACATTCGGTCCGACGTTCCGTGCTGAAAATTCCAATACGACGACACATGCGGCTGAGTTCTGGATGATTGAGCCGGAGATGGCGTTTGCGGATCTGCAGGATGATATGGATTTGATCGAAGACATGATTCAGTACTGCATTCAGTATGTGGAAGACAACTGCCCGGAGGAGATGAAGTTCTTCAATGAGCGCATTGATACGGGTCTGCTGGCACGTCTGGATCATGTGAAGAATACGCCATTCCGCAAGATGAGCTATACGGAAGGCATCGATCTGCTTCTGAAGGCGAAGGCGGACGGCTATCACTTTGATAACGACAATATCTACTGGGGCATGGATCTCAACAGTGAACATGAGCGGTATCTGTGCGAACAGGTCGCAAAAGGTCCGCTGTTCCTGACGGATTATCCGAAGGAAATCAAGGCTTTCTACATGCGTCTCAATGATGACGGTAAGACGGTAGCAGCGGTTGACTGCCTGGTGCCGGGCATCGGTGAAATCGTTGGCGGGTCGCAGCGTGAGGAGCGTCTCGATGTTCTGGAAGGCCGGATGAAGGAGCTTGGCATGAACCTTGACAGCTACCAGTGGTATCTGGATCTTCGCCGGTATGGCGGCTGCAAGCATGCGGGCTTCGGTCTTGGCTTTGAGCGCTTCGTCATGTATATGACGGGCATGGAGAATATCCGTGACGTCATTCCGTTTGCACGTACGCCGCGCAACCTGATGTTCTGATCGTTTCTATGGTATGATTCTGCGGGGACAGCGATGTCTTCGCAGTTTTTGTTTGTGGGTGAAAGATGTTATATCAGGCGAGTCATGTGAGCAAGTCCTTCGGTACGGAAGACGTCTTCGAGGACTGTACATTTGAAATCAAGGGAAAAGAGAAGATTGCCATCGTCGGCCGCAACGGCTGCGGGAAGACAACCTTTTTGAAGTGCATGTGCGGGGAGGAAAGCTTCGACGGGGGCAATGTGTCCCGGGCATCGGATACGGTCATCGGCTATCTTGCGCAGAAGGCGCTGGACAATGATGAGGAGACGGTCCGTGACGCTCTGAAGCGTGTATTCGAGCATGTGTTTGTGATTCAGCGGGAGATGAATGCGCTGGAGAAACAGATGGAGACGGATCATTCGGAGAAGCTGCTGAACCGCTATGCCAATCTGCAGGAGACGTTTGAGGCTCTCAACGGTTATAACTGGGAGTCGGAGATGTTTACGGTCTTTACGAAGTTCGGCTTTGAAAAGGAAGATCTGGACCGTAAAGTTGGCGAATTCTCCGGGGGACAGAAGACGCGGATTGCGTTTGTCCGCCTTCTGCTGTCGAAGCCGGACATTCTTCTGCTGGATGAGCCGACGAACCATCTGGATCTGGAAACGATCGAGTGGCTGGAAGGCTATGTGAAGAAGTATCCGCGGGCGGTCGTCGTGGTGTCGCATGACCGTATGTTCCTGGATCATGTGGCGGATGTTGTCTACGACATGGAGTACGGAAAGATGAAGCGCTATGCGGGCAACTATTCTTCCTATGTCGTGCAGAAGAAAAACGATATTGAGCGTCAGCAGGCGGCCTACGACCGTCAGCAGAAGGACATTCAGCGGCTGCAGACATTGATTGAGAAGTTCCGCTACAAGGCATCGAAGGCTGCCTTTGCCCAGTCCAAGATCAAGTATCTGGACAGGATGGAGAAACTGGATCCGGTGAAGGATGCGGATGAGAAGACGTTTCATGCGCATTTTACGCCACGGGTGAAAGGCGGTGAAAAGGTTCTGGAAGTGGAGAATCTTTCCATCGGCTATGATCATCCTCTCTGTACGATTGATCATCTGGAAATCCGCCGGGGTGACCGTCTGGCGATCCTGGGGCCCAACGGCACCGGGAAGTCGACCTTCGTGAAGACGCTCATGAACCTGATTCCATCACTGGGGGGGTCCTATCTGTTCGGGCATCAGATTGAGACGAGCTACTTTGACCAGCAGCTGGCGCAGTTTTCTTCCGGAAAGACGGTACTCGAGGAGCTTTGGGATGCGGCGCCGGATCTGGACCGGACGCAGGTGCGGTCGATTCTCGGCCAGTTTCTGTTTACGGCGGACGAGGTGTTCAAGAGCGTTGATGTGCTGTCCGGCGGTGAGAAGGTGCGGCTTTCGCTTGCGAAGCTTCTTCTGCAGCACAGCAATCTGCTGATCCTCGATGAGCCGACCAATCATCTGGATATTCCGGGGAAGGAAGCTCTGGAAGAGGCGCTCCATGATTTTTCGGGGACGATCATCTTTGTGTCGCACGATCGTTACTTTATTCAGCAGCTGAGTACGAAGATGCTGCTGATGCAGGATGGAAAGGCGACGCTGATTGATGAGAGCTATGCGTCCTATATGAACGGGGAAGATCCCAGCGCGAAGGCGGAAGCGGCACGTCAGCAGGAGGCGAAGCAGCCGGCTGACAATGAAAAGGTGAAGGGCCGGAAGGAAGTTGTGATGAGCCCGCAACTGCGTGAGCAGGAAATTGCGCGGCTGGAAAAGCAGATTACGGCGAAGGAGCAGGAGCTGGAGGATAACCGGGCGCTGCGGTTTGAGCCGGAATATTATCAGGATGCGCAGAAGATGGAGCAGCTGGATGAGCATATCGATGATATTCACAATGAGCTTGCGCATTTGTATGAGCGGTGGGAAAAGCTGAATTCCTGAAACTGAAATCGTGAAATCCTGTATAATAGTTTCGCATTTATAAAAAGGAGAGAAGAGAATCGTATGTCAAACTGCATTGTTGCACAGTCCGGCGGTCCTACGTCCGTCATCAACGCTACGGTTGCGGGCGTTGTGAAAGCCAACCAGCTCAATCCGCTGTATGAGCATGTATACGGCGGTTTGAATGGAATCGAAGGCATTCTTGCGGAGCGTTTCGTTGATCTGACCAACATGAGCGATGAGGAGAACCTGGTTCTTCGTCAGACGCCGTCTTCCGCTCTGGGGTCCTGCCGTTATAAGCTGAAGCGTGATAATGTTGCGGATTTCGAGAAGATCATCGCAATCATGGACAAGTATGACATTGAGACGATGTTCTATACGGGTGGAAATGATTCGATGGATACGGTCGCGGCTCTGAGTGAGTATGCCCGTAAGCATAACATTACGAATCATCGTTTTGTCGGCTGCCCGAAGACGGTTGATAACGATCTGATGATCACGGATCACTGCCCGGGATTTGCGTCTGCGGCGAAGTTCATTGCGACGACGGCACTTCAGTCTTGGCTGGATGTCAATGTTTATCCGGCTTCCCGTCAGGAAGTGTTCATTCTTGAGACAATGGGCCGTGATGCGGGCTGGCTGGCCGCAAGCGCTTGCCTGTCGGGGCATGTGGATGTCCTGATTGTTCCGGAAGTTCCGTTTGACAAGGAAAAGGTTCTTGCCCGTATCAAGAGAATCGTTGATGAGAAGGCAAAGTGCTATGTCGTTGTTTCGGAAGGTGCGCGCTATGCGGATGGCACGTATCTGGCAGCCGGTGAGGCAAAGAACGATAAGTTCGGTCATGCGGTACTCGGCGGTGCAGCCAAGGCTCTGGAAGCGATGATTCTGGAGGCAGGTGTTGCGCCCCGCTGCAAGGTACAGGATCTTTCGACCGCTCAGCGCTGCCATGCGACGGAGCAGTCGCTGGTTGATGTGACGGAGTCCTTCAACCTCGGCATGAGCGCTCATATGCATACGGCGGATAAGAACTTCACGGGTAAGATGGTTGGCATCAAGCGCCGTCCGGGGGAGAAGTATGATGTTGAGTACTTCGCAATCGATGCGGACAAGGTCGCAAACTATGTCAAGAACTTCCCGAAGGAGTGGCTGCTGGATGATTATGCGGGTCTGAAGCAGGAGGGCTATGATTATCTGCGTCCGCTGATTCAGGGTACGCCGGTCATCATCTACAAGGATGGTCTGCCTGCCTACGTTACGCCGTATTACATGCGGTAATATCGTTCAATAGAGACACAATTACGGAAACAGAAGAAGCCGGGTCAGTGCTGATCCGGTTTTTTTTCATCTTCACGGTAAGGAAGACGCAAAAGAAAAGCAGGAGAAACTCCTGCCGGTAGAACATAATCAGGAACCGAGGCCGCCGATGACCTTGATGACTACAAAGATGATGGCAATCCAGATCAGGGTGCGAAGAACGGATCCGATGATGCCGGACATGCCGGTATGCATGCGTGCACGGTCTTCGGCCATGATTTCTTCTTCTTTGACTTTTTCTTCTTCGTCCAGTTCACGGTCTTCGTTGCGGCGGACAAATTCTTTCAGATCTTGCATAAGTACCTCGACAGGGTTATTCTAATCGCTAACTTCAGACGGTTGTATCAGAATCGAAATAATCTACTATGTGTCGATATCTTCCAGTATGCAGTGAAGGGAGCGAGAATATGAAATTAACCCCGTTTTTTTGACCCCAAATCACGGAAAAGTGATGTAAATGGTAAAAGAAAACCGCCTGGAAACGGACTTTCTAAGCGGTTTTTATAGTATGGCGGAGAAGGAGACATTTAATGCTATTTGCTGTTCAACCGTAAAATAAACGCATTTTTCGATTGTTATGATGTTTTTCATGAGTTTTTGCCAGATAATTCATGCTGTTCATTTTTCACTCATTTGCGGTTCGATGCACGAAATTTGCACGAAATCTATACCTTCCGGTTGTTCAGTGCCTCTTCGCGTTCTGCTTCCGAGGATCGAGCATAGTCCAGAGACTGGCCAAAGGAAGCATGGCCAAGGATGTCCTGTACGGTACGAGGTGCAACGTTCGCCTGGATCAGAGAGGTTGACATGCTGTGCCGGCACATGTACATATTGAACTTTACACCAGCACGCTTCGCAGTGTGGAACACGAAGGTGGATAGCGTGGAGATTTCAAAGGGAAGACCATCGTAATCATAGAACAGGTGCTCATCTGGGAGATCCTGTAGCATCTTTTCTACGATCGGCATGAGCTCATCGCAGATCGGGATAATCCGAATGCTGTTGACGGTCTTTGTGGCCACGATCTGGCGCATCTCTGAGCCCGTAGAGCCAACGGCTTTGCTGACAGATATAAATCTGCCTGCGACATTAAAATCGCTCTTATTCAGCGCGAATGCCTCCGACGGGCGCATTCCTGTGTACCACATGATGTTCAGCGCGTAGATGATACGTTTTTTCCTGTGCGCTCCAGTTTTATCGCGTGTGTACTTCAGACTTTCCTCAAGGAAGCTCATGTACTTCATGAAATCTTCCTCACTGATTGTGACCGGCTTCTTCTCAGCGGTTTCCTTCGGTTTCCGGTCCTTCGGGATAACAATGGACAGCGTCTTATCTGCAACTGGGATCTCCAGCATGGCTGCTACCCGGAAGATCTGTCTCCATACAGCCAGCGACTTCTGGGTCGAATCCAGCGAATAGTTATTGATGGAATAGTTGATTGATTCCTGAATGTCGGATGCCTTGATGTCTGTGATCGGGATGGATCCATACTTCTTGATGCAATGCTCATAGGATTCATCATGCCGGCGCTTGGTCTTCAGAGATGAATTGAATAGCTTTGCTGTCTGCTTGTACAGCTCATCTACCGTCGGGCTGTGCCTGATCGTCGGTCCCTTCTGGATATCTTTGAGGGCCTGATCCCGGATCATAACAGCTGCGGCCATCGCATCAGCTGCAGAAGGGTATTCTGCGACATTCACGTTCTTGGAGAAGTGATTGCGCTTCTTTCCTTCGCCAGCGTAAAAGATTGACACGTTCAAATAATGGCCGGTCTTGGTCTTCTTCTCGGTGATATACTTTTCGTGTTTCATGTTTCTTCTTTCTTGCCCTTTGCGGTGGCACCCGCGGGGGCATTTTCTTAATGTCTGCAATTTACTTCACAATGTTGACGCAGGATCCGAAATCACATATATTATGTGTACCGGTGAGCAACGCTCATGTCTTGGTCGACAATCCAGATACGATCTGCGGATTAAGCGTATTGATAAGTACGCCGCCTGGGTTGGGAAAGGTGCCTGATTGGGCCCCTTTTTTTATGGAAAAATCAAATATATATCCGCCAGTGAATGCAGGTATTTCATCTTATCTGCAGTATTTTTGCTCGCATCGATGACATTTTTCCTTACGGTTCCTGCAATGATATCTGCTGCTTGAACATCATAAAACAGTTTTGAGTCACGATATTTCAAGGTTACAGACAGTTCGCCAAATAGAATGGGATCGAATTTTTTTCTGTAGTTAAAGTTAAAAATACCATATTTCAATTCCTCTTTTACGCTGTCCGCGAGATTGTAATATCCATTGCTAATCGTTGGCTGTTCGTCAAGAAATAAGTGAATATGAACGTCATCATGGCTTTCTATCATACCTTTTTTGAGAAGATAATCTATTACCTGCTTAACTATTCTTTTCTGAACGTAATCGGTATATCTGCCACGTGAAGCCTTATCGTTGATAATGTCTTTATAGACATTGTCATTCTTAATGACAGCAGCATAGGTTATTTCTTTTTCAATCAAGCGTAGAAGTTGGCGCCTGTCTTGATACTTCAAACCAATATTACTTTTAATTTCTGGGCAAATGTTATTGCAAGATGTTTTCTTCTGCTTGCAGTAATTGCATTTAATTCGGTCATCTATTGCTTTGTAATTATTCATAAATATGCTTCGCGCAGATTGACCGATAAAAACAAGACCTGCAAAAACACAATAATGCTCATTGATATTAAACTTTCCAGAATCATCCATGCAGATAAAAATATCTTTCACACTTTAGCTCCCTGTTCTTCACATTGTTGGTGTTCTCACACGATATGTTGCAATCCTATTTTCCCATCCTCAGAACCTGTCGCCCTAAGATCCGGATCAGTCCCAGTTAAAGGAACGAATAGATTTACGAAGACGCCCAACGCAAACAAAGTGTGAATCTGGAGTAATTACAATCGGATCATATTTTGAGTTAGCAGGCTGCAGGATGATAAGGCCATCGTGCGAACGCTTGAATTTTTTACATACGGCTTCATTTTCATCGACACAAAAGCAGCCAATCATTCCGTCAACAAGATCCGGATTCTTCTCGAAAATAAGAAGATCACCAGGATATATTCCGGCATCAATCATGGAATCACCTGAAGCAGTCTGAGCAAAATAATCATTAGAAGACCTATGCAGCCCATCAGAGGGAACCGCAACCATTTGCTCAATCTGATCGTCAACAAAAAGCCCAGAACCACAGCAAAGAGGTGCATAAAGCGGAACACGGATAAAATCAACACCTGAGGAAGAGTAAATATTGGTGTCCGAATTCTGATCCCATCCCATCAAGTATTCGCGAGAAACTTTTAAGATTTTCGAAAGCGGATCGATAACATTTATTGGCAGCTTCTCAATTTCCTTGGTCTCATACCGTAATACCGTAGATTTATTCACGCCTAATGCTTCAGCAACGTCATCAAGTGTTAATCCAAGTTCAGTTCTTCTTTTTTTGATTCTATCGCTAGTGCTATCCATAATTAATTCTCCTGCAGCTCAAAGATAAATCAACGGTTGCAAAAAAACAACACAATTAGTTGACAAAACGCAACCGCAGAAGTAGATTATTCATAGAGTTGCAAAAACGCAACCTAAAAGGAGGATAAGATGGTGAGAATTGAGGAGCTTAAGCACGTCATGGACCAGCAGGGGTTGAATATTAGCTCGCTTGCGTCAAAATCAGGCGTGGATAAAGCCGTTATAAGTCGTTTGCTCAATGGTGAAACTGTAAGTTGTTCCATTGGTACTGCCCATAAGCTTTCAGATGCTTTAGGTCTATCGGGCAAGCAAGCGGCTTATATTTTTTTGGCTTGAAGTTGCAAAAATGCAATATGCCTTGCAAATCAAAAAAGGCCGCCAAGAGGCTGGCGACCAATGATCCCCAAGATCATCAACATTATAAGCCTCTAGAAAGAGGAAAGAATGGAATTAATTGAAGTTTCAAAGCTCAAAAGGATGACGGCTGTGCGCGTAAGCGGAATTAAGACAGGCTACTGGTCAGCGCACAAGAAGGAAGAACTGGTGCAGAGGCTTGGCGAGTATGAAGACCTCGGATACAGCCCGGAAGAGTTAAAGGCAATGCTCCGTGATCGGGAGGCTGAATCATGACTACCAGCATCAAGGAACCGCCGGAGGCTCCAGTCACTTCCCTAAATGTGACGGTCAACACTGAAGCACTGGATGAGCGGATTGCCAAACTCACTCAGCTCGATTACCAGCTGGACAA
>Ga0256405_10010306_pt1 | contig 12404 bp, 10 predicted proteins | sample RumenRJG_02DNA_FD_189096 | JGI IMG/M metagenome (GOLD analysis project Ga0256405, IMG submission 189096) | Bovine rumen microbial communities from Lethbridge, Alberta, Canada - RJG_02 | ecosystem: Host-associated > Mammals > Digestive system > Stomach > Rumen | place: Canada: Alberta...
ATCATGGTGGGCGCATCGGATCCGCGGGCAAGGTCATCCACGGCGGAAAGCAGATATTCGCGGCTGGACAGGTCCAGATAGACACAGGTCTCATCCAGGATCACCAGTTCGGGATGTCCGATCAGCGCGCGGGAGATCAGCGCCTTGATCTGTTCACCGGAAGAAAGCCGGTCATAATACCGGTCGGCCAGATGCTTCGCTCCGATCCGGTCCAGTGCGGCCAATGCCAGCTGAATTTCCTCTTCCTTCGGTTTGCGGTAGAAACCGATGGTGGAATCCAGTCCGGACAATGCGACTTCCAGTGCGGTCCAGCGGTGGTCGCTGTCTTCGGTCCAGGAGGAAAGGAACGGGCTTGCCCAGGCGACCTTTTTGCGCACTTCGGCGATATCGCAGGAACCGTAGCGGTTTCCCAGCACCCGGACCTCGGCGCCGTAAAGCGGCCACGCCATGCCGAGGATCATTTTGACCAGCGTGGTTTTGCCCGCGCCGTTGGGGCCGAGAATGAACCAGCGTTCGCCGCGTTCGACCCGCCAGTTGAAATCGTGCAGGATGGTATTGCCCTCCAGTTTCAGCGTGGCATTGCGGATCAGCAAAGCCGGATACTCATTGTTGGGATTCTGAACAGATTCACTCATTTTGCTTCCTCTCCTCTGGGATAACTGCCTAAAACACGCATAGCCTGCGTCATGGGACGAAGTTTGTTCAGCGCACGCGCCACATTTTCATCCTCCTGATGACCGAGCAGGTCGATAAAGAAATAATACTCCCAGTTCTGGAGTTTGGACGGACGGCTTTCGATCATGGAAAGCGTGATGTTCTCCTCCTTGAACGGAAGCAGTGCGTCAAAAAGAACCCCGACCCGGTCCTTCAAGGCAAAGCAGATGGACGTTTTGTCGCATCCCGTGCGCTTGGGGATCTGACTGCCGATCACCAGAAACCGGGTGGTGTTGTGGGGATTGTCCTCGATATTTTCCGAAAGGACCTTCAACCCGTAAATCTCGCTGTTGAACACATTGGCGACCGCAGCCGCATAAGGTTCATGCGCGGCGATGGAAGCGGCTTTGGCATTGCTGACGCATTCATGGATCTCCGCGTCTGGCAGATTTTCCCGGATCCAGGTCCGGCACTGGGCCAGCGACTGGGCATGGCTGTAAACGCTGCGGACCTCGGAAAGTTCACACTTGGCCAGCAGGCTCTGATGGACCCGCAGATTGATCTCGGAACAGATCTGGATCCTGGTCTGCGCGAAAACATCCAGCGTGAGGTTCACCGCGCCTTCGGAAGAATTCTCGATCGGCACGCAGCCGTAATCCGCCAGACCGTTTGCCACGGCGTTGAAAATATCGTCGATGGTGTTCTGCGCCAGAAAAGCCACACTGTGCCCGAACTTCGATACGGCGGCGATATGGGAAAAAGTCCCTTCCGGCCCCAGATAAGCAACGGTCATGGAGTGTTCCAGTGCAAGCGCGCCGGACATGATCTCGCGGTAAATCGCGCGGAGTGTCTGCTGGTTCATCGGACCCTTGTTCATGGCGGCGACTTTTTCGAAAACGATCTTTTCGCGTTCCGGCACATAGATCGCTTTCAAGTTATTGCGTTTGAATTTCCCGATCTCCTGCACGGTGGCATAGCGTTCGTTCAGGAGCGCAACGATCCGGGAATCCACCTCGTCAATTTTTTTTCGCAAATCTTCAAGATCCATCATGAACTCCAAATCAGTTAATTGATCCGGTAATTTACCACCGGAAATGTGTTCCCGCAAGAGGAAAGCCGTTTTTTCTCAAAAAAACGGTTTATAAATTTCAGATGCGGGAATCAAAATTGATCCGGGGATCGGCAACAACATAAAGGATGTCCGCCAGCAGGATCCCCAGCAAAGTCAGCACGCCGCCGAAAGCGAACAAAGCCATCAGCAGCGGAATGTCCCGGCTGCTCAGCGCCATCATGGAAAGCGAACCCATCCCCGGCACGTTGAATACATATTCCACCAGAATGCTGCCGCCGGCCAGCGACGGAAGCAGACCGGCGAACAGCGTTATCATGATGATCAGCGCGTTGCGGAAAGCATGATGCAGGATCACCCGGGATTCCGAAGCACCTTTCGCCCGGGCGGTCCGGATGTAATCCTGCTGGATCACTTCCAGCATGCCCGACCGGGTAAAACGGCTCAGTCCAGCAAATCCCGCGTAACTGAGACAGAACACCGGAAGGACGTAATGCAGCAAAGTCTTTCCCATGATCGTCCATGTGCTCATGCCGGGGAGGATGTCCGGCGAGATCCCTTTCAGCGGAAAAACGGGACACCAGCCGCCTTTGCAGAACAGCGCCTGCAGCATCAGCGCGGTCCACAGGACAGGCAGGGAATAAAGGAAAAAAAGCAGAAAAGTGATGAGCTGATCGGTCTTGGAATCCGGTCTTACAGCAGAAAAGATCCCCAGCGGGATCGCCAGCAGATAGGTCAGCAGGATGGCAAAGATGTTCAGCTTCAGCGTGACGGGGAGTTTTTCGAGGATCAAGTTCAAAACCGGCCGTCCCTTGTCCACCGCCGCCGATTCGCCCAGGTCGCCGCGGAGGATATTCCGGAGCCACATGGCGAACCCGTAGGGCAGCGGTTTGTCCAGATACAGTTTTTCCCGGAGAGACTGATTCCGGACCAAAGCATCGCGGTCGCTGGCAAGCTGTGTGCCAGCCCCCTCGCCCAGCATGGAACTTTTCGTGGGATCACCGGGCGCCAGACGCATCAGTGCATAACTGGCAAAAAGAATGACCAGCAAGGTCAGCATCCCCAGCAGCAGCCGTTTCAGCAGATAAGCGGCAAACCCCTCTTTCATCCCGACCTCCGCAGAATCACCTGCTCAGCAGGATACTGAGAGCGACCACAACGGCCAGCGCCATGCGGTACCAGCCGAAAACCTGGAACGTATGCTGGCGGATGAACCGCATCAGCCAGGAAACCATACCGAGTGAAACCAGAAAAGTCACCAGAAAACCGACTCCGAGCGCATACCATTCCTGAGTGGTCAGATGACTGTGGAATTTGAGCATGCTGTAAGCGGATGCAGCCGTAACGGTCGGGATCGCGAGCAGAAAGGAGTATTCCGCCGCCAGCGGACGGGCAAGGCCCAGCGCCAGCGCTCCGATGATCGTCGCTGCGGAACGGGAAGTCCCCGGCACGATCGCCAGACATTGGATCAGACCGATCAGGAAAGCTATCCTGCAGGAGAGTCCTGCGATATCCTGAACGGGGTTTTCATGCCGGCACCAGCTTTCGATCTTCAACAGCAGCAGGCCGCCCGCAAAAAGTGCGGCAGCCATGACCATCGGACGGCTTTGCAGCCAGTCCACCCAGCCGAGTTTGGCAGCGGCGGCACCGATCACCAGGATCGGGAACACACCAACCAGCATTTTCCCCCACAGGAGGAAAGTCCTGCCCCGGAGTTCCCGGTCGCGGAACATATCGAACGGGATCAGTATTTTACGGAAATAAATCACCACGGCCAGCATGGAAGCAAACTGGATCACGATATTGAAAAAATAGAAAAAATCCTTGTGTTCCTGTCCGAAATCCAGCAGTTCTCCCAGCAAAAGCAAATGAGAGGTGCTGCTGACCGGCAGGAACTCCGCGATCCCCTGCACGACGCCCTGAAGTGCGGCCTTCCAAAGCAATTCCATGTCGCGTTATTTCCTTCCGGCCTTGATCTGGTTGGCTTCAGCCGCGACCATTTTGGCGAAACGGTTTGCCGCCCGGCTCATAGCCAGGGAAAAGGCTTCCGCTCCGCGGCGTTCAAGTTTTTCCCGGATCAAAACTGTCTTGGTCAAAGAAACCTTGCGGTACTGCATGTTATACCGGATCCCCAGTTCGGCATAACCATCGTTCACTTCAAAAACCAGCACTTCCCCGCGGATGGCCACATAGTCGGCGTTTTTCAGGATGCTGTCATCGATCCCGTTCCGGAACGCGATCCGCAGGTACCGGGTCAGCATGCTGCCCGGAGACTGGAGCCACTTGTTGAAATCACTGCCCCGGATGAAGGTTTTGTCTTTTCTGCGGATCATCCGGTGTCTTTCCCCGGAAAAGCTCGCGAATTGTTCCACATTGACCGGTGCCGAATCAATTTTTTCCGGACGGACCAGATCGTAATATTCAATGGAAGACTGCGTCGAAGGCGACAGCAGGGAACAGCCGCATGACATCACCATGACCCCCGAAACAACCGCAGGAAGCACCAAACCGGAACCACGCATTCTCATCTTGTCGATCCCCTTTCCATAAATCAAGGTTGTTTCTTCAGCGGCGGAATGACCAGGACCTGTCCGACCCGGATCTGGAGCTTCGGCCCGATCTTGCTGCTGTTCGCTTCGGCGATCAGCCGGTAATATTTGGTGGAACCGTAGCATTTGCGGGAGATTTTGCTCAGCGTATCGCCGGGCTGTACCTGGTAGGTCTTCGGTGCGGCGGTCTTATTCTGCTCGGCAGTCTTCGGATCGTTTTTTTTCGCTGCGGCATTTTGGGCTTGAGCCTGTCCGGGTCTCCCTGCTTTGTCTGCATTCTGCGCGGCGGCAAGTTTCTTCCGGTTTTGCGCATTCGTCTGGGCATTGAGTTTTTCCCGTTCCGCTTTGATGCCCTGCAGGGTTTCCTTCATCTTCTGGTTCTGCTCCTCGCTCAACTTCAATTCGTTCCGGAGCTGTGCCAGCTGATCCCGAAGTTTCTGGACATCTTCCTGCGGCTGGCGGCTTTCCGCGGAATCCCGATATGTCTCCTGAAGCTGTTTGAACAGGTTCTTCTGCGCCGTGTCCGCCAGGACCCTGACGTCTTCGAAGTTGGTTTTGTCATCCGGATTCATCTCCATCCATTTCCGGTAATGGTAGACCCCTTTCAGCGGCTCGTTCAGGAAATCGCTGTAAAGATTTCCCAGTTCATGATGGGTCAGCGAAGACTTGGGGCAAATGAGCAGGAATTCTTCATAGCACCGGGCGGCTTCTTTGTAGGAACCGGCGCTTTTTTCCTTGCCGGCTTTGATGAACAGAGGGTGGCTTTTTTCTTTTCCGACATAATCATTGCAGCCGGCAAGAAGCAATGCCGCGGCAGAAATCATCAGCAAACGTTTTTTCATGTAAATTTTATCCTTTCAAATTTGAATTTACTGGTTGAATCCGCTGGCGAAAATATCATCGTAAGCAGTTGCATAACGGATAATGCTGCGTCCGTCCTCAAACAGTTCCCAGGACAGCGGCACCCGTGCACAATGATAACGCAGCAGGAGTGCCTTGAAAGAGTCGGTCCAGATATTCTGTGCATCCTCTTCCGGCACCTCCTCAGGGACCGAATTGGCATCGTCCGGTTCCGGGACGGGTGTCCGCCAGATCGTATTGCGGACCCGGAGCAGACTGTTTTCCTTCTGGACGGTCCGGTACAGCGGACCCGCTTCTCCGTCCAGCACATGCGCGGCATAATCCGGCCAGCTGCCATCCTCGATCTCCTCTTCGAAACTGTTGATCCGGTCCCGGAGAATTTCGGAAATATCGATGGAATTTTCGGAAAATCCGGCTTCGTGCAAGGCAATGCCGATATTTTCCGGCGAAGTTTCTCCGCGCAATTCAATAAAAGGAGTCAGATACGGCAGCCATTCGGATTGCGACAAAGGTTCATCGGAATGCCCTGCATTGATCGGATTGAGCAGATACAGGGAAGAACCGTCCCGCTTGACCAGAATATTGTCCAAGGAGATTTCCGGGATCAGGACCGAGGAAGTCACGCAACGGGAAATCAGCCCGGCCAGATTGGAAACGAACTCGCGCCTTCTGGCGGAATCCTGCGCACAGCTCCGGAACCAGTATTCCAGCGCCGATTCCGTTTCAGGTATTTCTTCCGCCAGGATCATGGATTCGGTGCCGTTCTTTCCCCAGCCGGGATAATTCACGCACGGCAACTCCAAATCCCGCAGCATCTGCGATGACTCAAAGATATTTTTGGCCTTGGATGAAAAAAAGGCGATCAGGTGTTCGCGGATGCTGCTGGGCGTGATATGTTTCACATAATAGCAGCGCTGGCTGGAATCCTGCACCCGGAAAACCCGGGTGGCGTCATCCGCCTTCACAGTGAATTTTTCTTCCACTTCATGGCAGATCCGGAACCAGGGGTCCAGACGGGTTTCATCGTCGATACACCAATCCCATTCGTCAATAGAGACGTTTTTCATACTTTGCTCCGGCCGCCCGCGGCACCGGAAAAATCCCTTCTTCTGCCATGCTTTCGGTACCGCTCCTCAGTTTTATTGCGGAATGAAGACATGGTTTTTGGTTATTGTCTATACCAGGATCTGAGTGGATCCCGGATCAAATAAATGTGCATTGTCAAACCGCAGCGGGAGCGACAGTTTTTCCCCGACCTTGACCAGCTTGTGCGCATCGACCCTCGCTATGCAGGAGTCTCCGCTGTCCGTCAGAATGTCCAGATAGAGATACGTCTCCACCCCCATCGGTTCGACCACTTCCACTTCCGCACGGATATACTGCGTGCTGTCGGACCGTTTCTGTTCCGCGCCCAAGTCTTCCGGACGGATCCCGAAAAGGACATCCCGGCCTTCAAATTTTCCCGCAGCTTCCTTCCAGCTTTCCGGCAGGACGATCTTCATGTCATCGTTCCGGAACAGCAGTTTGCCCTCTTCCCGCTGGATTTCTCCGCGAAAAATATTCATTGCCGGAGTCCCGATGAAACCAGCCACGAACGTATTGACCGGACGGTCGTAAATGTTCAGCGGCGTATCCACCTGCTGGATCACCCCGTCTTTCATCACGCAGATCCGGTCGCCCATCGTCATCGCTTCGATCTGGTCGTGCGTAACGTAGATCATAGTGGTTTCCAGCCGCGTATGGAGTTTGCTCAGTTCCGTCCGCATCTGGACCCGGAGTTTCGCATCCAGATTGGACAGCGGTTCATCGAACAGGAACACCTGCGGTTTCCGCACGATCGCCCGTCCGACCGCGACCCGCTGACGCTGTCCGCCGGACAGCAAAGCAGGTTTCCGGTCCAGACAGTCCTGCAGCCCCAGGATCTCCGCAGCATTCCGCACCCGCTTGTCGATATCCGTCTTCGGAAATTTTCTCAGTTTCAGTCCGAACGCCATATTTTCATAAACCGTCTTATGCGGATACAACGCGTAATTTTGAAAAACCATCGCGATGTCCCGGTCTTTCGGGGGATCGTTGTTGACCACTCGGGAACCGATCGTGATCGTGCCCGAACTGATTTCTTCCAGTCCCGCGATCATCCGCAGGGTCGTCGATTTCCCGCATCCGGAAGGCCCAACCAGCACCATAAGTTCACGGTCACGGATCTCCAGATTGATATGGTCAACGGCAAGCGTGCCCCCATCATACATCTTGCTCAGATCTTTCAATACCACGCCGGCCATGCCTGGAATATCCTCTATTCAAATTTAAATAAATACAAATTAATTATAAATTAATCCATGTTTTCCATTTTTCAAGTCTGAAACCCAAAAAATCGGAATCTTCATTTCTTCATCGCTTTTTGTCCGGCATTTTCCTTTTTCCATCCGTCTACAGCAAAATCTGATAAAATATGTTTATTTTTTCAAGAAATAAACAATTTATTACAGAAAAATACAACTATTCTCCGAACCAGTTTAAAGCAATGATGTGAAGCAGAAATATAAAATATATATTCGCTGTTTTCATAGTCTCAAACAAACTGCAGAGGAGATAGAGAAAATGTTCGGTTGCCACAACTGCAAGAACCGCCCTGTCCAGGGGACCCCGTATGAATCATCCGCATGTGCCCGATGCCATGTCATGCACGATCCAAGTCTGAGGACAATCGACTATGATACGGAAAACTGCATTCCGGACCGGCATGATTTTCCGGGAGAAATGTTTTCGGAGGAAATGGCAGATCGTTCCGGTCAAAAAGAGATTTTGTCAGCGCTGGGGCGTGCACTGCTGGTATTGGTCCGGATGCAAACCCGGAATCCGGAAACTTTTCGGGTCGTCGAAGCCCGGATCGCCGATCCATATGCATCTTATGCGCAGCTGGCGGAAAGGCTCTGCTGCCGGAAACAGAACATCTTTTACCATCTCAGGAAGGCTTTTGCAACCTGCCCGGAACTGGAATATGCTTTGACGACAAACCGCAGCAGGTCCGGCTGGAAAAACCATGTGTGACAATGAAGAATGCTGTACAACTGCTGCCGGTTGCGATCGCAAGGTCATTTTTTTGACGGGGAACTATTCTTCAGGAGATATGGATTGCCGCGGGAATGATAAAAATTTGAACTTCTGCCGATTTGCCGTTCAGAAGGAGGAATAAATTCCGGGGAAAACAGATCTTTTTCATACGGGAAACCATCGAAGGTGATCCGGGACGCGGAAAACATGGAATACATCAACTGGTCCGTCATATACGGTTTGTCGACATTTTTCCGGACGCCGTTCAGGAAGTCCGTATATTTTTCGCGATAAACCGGGTTGGCATACAGGATAAACGGGATCTCATACGGTTCTATTGATTTTGAGTCAGCGGACCTCGGCTGCCGGACGATCTGTTCCGGGAAATCGCCGTGGTCGGAACAATACAGCATAAAAGCGGCACCTTTATACCCTTTCAGCTGATCTGCAGTCTGCCGGAGAACATGATCGGTAAAAAGAATGGAGTTGTCGTATTCATCGACCTGATCCCAGTCATCCACCTCACATGGAGGGGAAAGCCGGTTTTTATCAGTGAAGACCTTGAATGAAGCGGGGGATCTCTGCTTATAGTTCGCATGGCTTCCGATCAGATGAAGCACGATAAGCTTTTTCCCTTTTTTCCGGAGGGCGGTTTCAAGCATTTTCAGCAGGGAATCATCAAACGAATTCGGTTTTTCTTCCTGGGCAAAGGCCCTCTTGTCTGCATGGGCAGAGATCATGCCGATCGGGGAATCATATTCCCCCCAGCGGAACTGGTTTGAAAAGAAATAGACCTTGAATCCCGCAGCCTTGAAAATATCGAACATGGTATAACGGTAATCCCGGGGATGAAGTTTGTCTTCGGTTGTGAACATATACAGGCACGACTGGACGGTGTGCGCGAAACCGCTTATCACATCCGTAAAAATCAACAGTTTGTCCCTGATCTCGTTCAAAAGCGGCGATGTGTTCCGGGGATATCCATAGATCGAATGGTGGAACCGGGTCGCGGACTCGCCCAGGACCAGCACGGCAGTGAGATCTTCATCGTTTGCGGCACACCTTACTCCGGCAGGAAGCTGCGGATGATTCATCATCCCGAAAAGGTATTGTATATTTTCCCGGTATTCCAGAAATTCACTGACCAGTTTTGCTATTGAATTTCTGCAGTAGATATCCTCGTATTCCTCATTCACGGAGAAACGGATGGCATTGATCAACTGCGGCAGGATCAAGATCGCGGAGATCACATAAAGATAAATTTTCCTTTTGACTGGATTCTTCCACAATGCGGTCAAAACCAGCGTCAGGACAAGGATCCCCGCCAGAACCCCAAGCAAACCTTTCATATTCAGAAAAACGCTGCAGAACTCGGTGATCTCCTGAACGGAAGATACTGCCAGAACGGCAAATGCGTCCGCCCGGAGGGTAAGCGAAAAGGTCAAACTCAGGAAGGCCGAAATGGAAAAGACCAGAGTCTGCAGTATGACCAGAAATGTGAGGATGATTTTTGCCGCCCTGCCGCCCGCCAGCATACCGATCCCGAACAGGGCCAGCCAGCTCCACAATCCCTGGATGAACGGATTGCCGACAGACTTTTTGATACTCCCGAAATAGAAACAGAGGCATTCCGCATAATGGAGGAGGACGCAGTATGCAAGGACGGCCCACAGCCATTTGTTATCCAATATGTAGGAAACCGCTCCCGCAACCGCGGCGTTCTGACTGATTTTCCTGAATATATTTTTGATTTTCTCTTTATAAATCATCATAAATCATCGATCCCTGTCTTTGTTGAAAACATTTCATAAAATATAGCATTTCAAATGGACAAATCAAATTTTATCAATACACGGACAGCCTCTGCAAATCATTACTGCTTCCTGCGATGAAAATCCGGACAGTCATCCATCGGATCGACCGTTCGGTTGGTTTTGGTGCAGCGAAGCACAAAAGGATGCGGGATCAGGAAAGCGCAATCCTTGCAGAAACGCTGCTCCCCTGCCCCGGCCGTGATTTTCGGTTTTTCCGCAAAACGGTCTTCCCCCAGCAGATTTTTCAGCCGTTCTGCCGAAGGACTCTGCAGCGGATCGGTGCTTTTTTCCGTTTGCGGGTCCAGACTGCAAACAAAATGTCCGCAGGAAGCACATTTGAGCACCTCGCCTTTTTTGGTCCAGCCGTCCATGACGGTCTCTTTTTTCAGGAACGAATTTTTACCGCAGTGCGGACAATTGTACTCATCTCCGGGTTTCATCAGTTCATTTCTCCATTTCCTGTTCACGCCACGCGATGAACCGCGCGACTTCCCGAACATCCCCTCCCCGGCGGCGGGCATAATCTTCCAGCTGGTCGTCTCCGATCCGGCCGACCGCAAAATACTGTGCCTGCGGATGAACGATCAGAAAACCGCAAACCGACGAGGCCGGGATCATCATATAACTCTCCGTCAGTCTGAATCCGAATTTGCGTTCCACATCGAGCAACCGGAAAATATCCGCTTTCAGAGCATGATCCGGGACCGCCGGATAACCCGGCGCAGGCCGGATGATCGACACTTTTTCCTGCCCCTGCCAATCCTGCCGGACATATTCCTGAAGCAGACCCGCTCCGGCCTCTGCCAGGCGGTCTGACAGGGTTTTCACCAGCAGGGAATCGTAATCATCGTCTTTCATCGACTGAAGGAAAGCGTCTTTCACACAGCATCCGACCGCGAAACAGCCGCCCCAGACCTGCGGCCCGCCTTCCGGCGGAAAATGATCCGACAAGGCCAGGTTGGGTTGTCCGGGATATTTGCGGAACTGCTGGCGCAGCATCGGCAGGACCGTCTTTCCTTCCGAAGAAAGAAAACAGATGGAATCATTTTCCGAGTAAGCCGGAAAAAATCCCAGGGAAGCGGAAAGCGTGATGGCATGATCCTGCTGCATCCGGTCCAGCATATTTTCCGCATCATTGCGCAGCCCGGACCCGCCGTCGGGGGCATCCTGCCAGATCCGCCGGAACTCACGCCAATCGATCCGTTCCCGGACGGCATTCAGGTCCAGATCCGGGAAATCGGTTATTGCACGGAATTTTCCGGGACAGCCGAAATTCCGGCTCCAGTCGGTTTTCAGCGCATTGTTCCTTACTTCGGCAAGCGGCAGGGTTTCGGCCCGGGAGGCTTTCAGGTCGGACTCCACCCGGATCCGGGCATAGGCAGCTTCGACTTCCGTCCGGTAAGCCGCACGGGTTTTCGGATTCAGAATGGCATTGGCAGCCAGCACCCCCTGCGAAGCGTCATGCACCTGGATGACCGCGCCGGATGGATAGGCAGGAGCGACCTTGAGTGCAGTATGGGCCTGCGAGGTGGTGGCGCCGCCGAGCATCAGCGGGATCTTCATGCCGCGCCTTTCCATTTCACCGGCGATCGCGGCCATTTCTTCCAGCGACGGTGTGATCAGTCCGCTCAGTCCGATCAGGTCGACCTTTTCGCGTTCCGCCGTGTCCAGAATGGTTTCCTTCGGGACCATTACCCCCAGGTCGATGATTTTATAATTGTTGCACTGGAGTACCACGCCGGCAATGTTTTTTCCGATATCATGCACATCCCCCTTGACCGTGGCCAGCAGGATCGTTCCGTTGGAGGATCCTTCCCCGGATCCCTTGCCGGCAGCTTCGATCAGGGGCATCAGTTTGGCCACGGCGCTTTTCATCACGCGGGCGCTTTTAACGACCTGCGGCAGGAACATCTTGCCCGCCCCGAACAGTTCGCCGACCCGTTTCATGGCATTCATCAGCGGTCCTTCGATAATGGCGACCGGAGTCGGATAAGCTTTCAATGCCTCGTCCATATCGGCTTCGATAAACGAATCGTCGCCGTGGAGCATCGCATGTTCGATCCGTTTTTCCAGACTTTCCTCGCGCCAGGCAGGGGAAACGTTCGCGCTTTCGCCCGGGATCTTCCGGTATTTTTCCGCGACCTGAAGCAGTTTTTCGGCCGCGTCGGGATCTGTATTGAGGATCACCGCTTCGGCACAGCGGCGCAGATCTTCCGGCAGTTCCTCGTAAATCGCCAGCTGGGCCGGATTCACGATCCCGAAATCCATGCCGTTGCGGATGGCATGATACAGAAAAACGCAATGCAGCGCCTCCCGGATCGTATTGTTCCCGCGGAAGGAAAACGAAACATTGCTGATGCCGCCGCTCACACCGCACAGCGGCATTTCCTTTTTCAGGATCCC
>Ga0256405_10010307_pt1 | contig 12403 bp, 7 predicted proteins | sample RumenRJG_02DNA_FD_189096 | JGI IMG/M metagenome (GOLD analysis project Ga0256405, IMG submission 189096) | Bovine rumen microbial communities from Lethbridge, Alberta, Canada - RJG_02 | ecosystem: Host-associated > Mammals > Digestive system > Stomach > Rumen | place: Canada: Alberta | collected...
ATATCTGTGAGAGCGAAAAAGTATCGATGAGACCGAATGTTTTGGACTATGAACCCTCTACGGCACTCTTTGTTCCCGACTCCGATCCCTTGCTCTTCTACCGCCGCATCGCAGAACTAAGCTCCATGGACTATCGACAGGCTCTGTCCCGCAACGACCAACGACTAATCTTTTTCGAAATCAACGAAGCCTACGGATCTCAATTATTCGCCATGCTTGGCGGATTAGGCTATACCGATATACAAATAACGAAAGATATCTATGGCAAAGACCGAATTATCGAAGCTCGAATGGCTCGCTAAAGCCCAAGCCTATTGTGCAAAAGCGGAGCACTGTGCTGCCGACGTGCGGCGTAAGTTATACGAATGGGGACTGCAAGATGCAGAAATCGCCGAATTCATCGAAGAAAATCTCTACTCCGACAACTTCCTTGATGATGCACGTTTCTGTGCCGCCTATGTGCATGATAAGGTCGAGTATCAGTCTTGGGGACGACTGAAGATCCAAGCAGGTCTACGTGCCCTCCAACTCCCTGAATCAGAGATCTCTCAAGCGCTGAAAAATATCGATGAAATCGCGTACTTTGGCAATTTGCGCAAACTCATTCGTTCCCGTTCTGCCGACTCCGAAGACAAACGTCTCCGTTTTCTCTCCCAACGCGGTTACACCTTCGATGAAATCAGAAAGTGTTCAGACAGTTAAGACGTATTTGCGTAACCATGCGTCGATATCCTCTATCTGAGGATCCACATGCTTACGGACGATTTGTCTTCGGTGATAAATCGTCTGTTTTTGTACGTTGAGCACGATGGACATATCGATGTCCGAAGCACCGATGATAGAGAGAATAGCAAACTGCATATCCGATTCGGTCAAGGCAGGATACTCTTTTTGCAAACGGCTGATAGCGCCGTCCAAGGCTTTGTCTATAGAGGCAATCAGCTCGTCCAGACTCTCTTTGTTCATCGTCAGTTTCTCGTCCCGATAGGTCTGCAACCATTTCGGAAACTCCACTTCTTTGCCTCGCATTCGTTGCATCTCTATCTCACGCGTCAGACTCACTTTCTGTTGCAGCCGTTCCAATGCTAATTGTAACTGCTGTATGTATTTCTCCCTAAGTGCTTGCAGCTGTCCTGCTTGTTCACGTCGGCGTTGCTGCCAATAGCGCCAAATGACTATAAACAAGATGATTAATGCTATAATCAGCAAGACCAAGATGGCGGATATGATTCGTTGACCCTTTGCTTTTACTCGTTCGCTTTCCGCCATCAGTCGCTCGCGTGCGACATCGTAATGTAAGGATAGCGCGTACGTGCGCGACCCTGCGTCGCGTTGCAGTTCGTCTATCTTTCTGTCGTATAGATCTAACAATAGACGGTAGGCTTCATCCGCTTGACCGCGTTGAAGAAGGATCTTGCTTTGCAGATAGGCGTAACTCTGCTCAAACCAATAGGTGTATGCCGAGTCTGTGGGGCGTAAACGCTCTAAATAATAGGCGGCAGAGTCCGTGGCATGTTTTGCTAAGAGCAGTTCCACGATCTCCGAATATCGGGTAGGAACCTTGTACTCTTCGGCTAACTGCTTGCAAACACTCAGACGATGCGAGACGCTGTCCGGATAGCAGATCTGATAGCGGTAAGCATCTATATCCAATAGCAGCAGATCACTCTTGGCTTCTTGCGCATACTGTTCTGCTTGTGCGAAATACCAAAGGACGCTGTCCTGTTCGCCGCCGGTGAGTGCCATCGTGCGGGCTATATCGCGATAAGCGCAAGCCAAATAAATGGTGTTGCTGTCCGGATTCAGTAGCGGAATAGCCTTGCGGTAATAACTCTGTGCGATGTCATACAGCATCTCGCTTTCCGAGGTATTGCCTAATCGGAACCATGTTAATCCCAATAACCGGTTTCTTCTCTCCGACTGCTGATGGCTGATGTCGGAAGGCTGAATAGTAAGCAAAATCTCCTCCGAACGCTTCAAGTATTCGGTTGAACTCTCGTACTGACTACTGCTGTTGGAGTATGTTCCTTGACGATATAATTCCTCCGCTTCTTCAAGCCGATTTTCTACGTTTGTAGAGCCAAATTGGCAACTCTGCAAGCAAAAAATCAAGCCCCAAAGCGCTATTTTTGAAACGCGTACAACTTTATTTTTAGTCATATTTTGTAAGTTATTGATTATCAATGGTCTTTGTTTTATTGAAATCGGCACTCGTACAACACCTGAATTTGCACATGTCAAAAAAAAGCAGTACCTTTGCACCGAATTTCTAATCTCGGATTAGGGATCCTCGAACGATTGTTTCAAAATTTATTTTGGAGCGCAAAATTAGTAAAACTTTTTAACATATGCAAATTATGGAAAAGAAAAATTGTTTTTGTCTGCTTTTTGTAGCCTTTTTACTGTTAAAAGGAACATGCGCCTACGCGCAAAGGGTTTTTATTGACAGCGTTTATTATACGCTGGACAACACAGCCATGACAGCACAAATAGCGGTACAGAGTAACAACACCGCTGTTGGTGACATCGTTATTAATGACACAATGACGTACGAGGGCGCGAATTACGCGGTTACGAGTATGGCAGACGATGCTTTTGCCTATTGCAATCAACTGACATCTATCGTATTGCCTCAAACCCTGCGTAATTTAGGTAAAAATGCTTTTCTGAGCTGCACGAGGCTTACCTCCTGTATCATTCCGGACAGTACGATCACGGAGATTCCGTTTGAGGCGTTCTTGAAAGCAGGACTCATTGAGTTCCGCGTGCCGGAAGGCGTGACGTATATCGAGCAGCGTTCGTTTGAACAGATGCCCAACTTGCTGCGCGTACACCTTGCTAATTCGGTGAAGTCTGTAAGTTCGTGGGCATTTTATATATTAGACGCGCTTCAAGATCCCATTTACAACGACAGCATGTTTGTGTTGATGCCGATGAATTATCAAGGTGCCTATACGATACCTGCGGGCATTCAGGTGATTTACAAGAGTGCATTCTACGGCTGTACAAAAATTACGAGCCTTACCATACCGGAAGGCGTGAAGCGTATTGAACACTACGGGCTGATGTTCAGTCTCAATGCTGTCATTAAAACGCTCCATCTACCGGCTTCGTTGGAATATGTTACTCCAGGGGCGATTTTTGGCGGATCATTACGGAAAATCTCTGTTGCTGAAGGCAACACGCACTACACCACTTGGAACAACATGCTTATGACTATCAACATGGATACCGTAATATGTTGTCCGGCGGCAATAAATGCCGCTTACACTTTGCCGGAAAGTGTCGTGCATGTTGCTGCTAGTGCTTTCTCTGTTTCCGCAGTTGATCTGACCATGACCAACGTGCGCTCTATCGGCGAATACGCTTTCGAGGCCAACAGCCTTGGGAAGTATGACAGCAACAGACATTATGTCATACCTGAAACGGTGGAAGAAATAGGCGACGAGGCATTCTACCGCTCTTATTCCATGGAGCAGGTAACGATACCTTCCTCGCTTAAACAGATGGGTGAACAGGTATTTGCTGATAGTCCGAAGCTCAAGAAAGCAATCATCAATAGTCCCATGATCGGTAAAGGACAATTCCGAATCTGCAATAATCTGGAAATCATTGAGATAGGTGACAGTCTCAGAGAGATAGGCGCTTATGCTTTCCATAAATGTCCCGCACTATGGTACATCCGGATGCCGAAAGCCAACGCGCATTTCCGCGCGATAGACGGGGTGCTCTATTCGGCAGACACAACGGCGTTGGCGCTCTATCCGTGCAAGCATGACGGAGAGGAGTTCGTGCTACCGGAAGAAGTAAACACCTTGCGTTCCTCTTCGCTCAGAGCGGTGAATCTCCGTAAGCTGGTATTGCCGAAAGGTCTGAGTCTAATTGAGAACGAGTTGTTCGGCGGCTATTACTTGGGTAACGATGATACACCGCTGCTTGATACCATTGTGGCTCCGATGATGTCTGTTCCAGCGGCACAAAGTAATCCGTTCAATCTGCTCAATCAAGCCCAAACCGTCCTTTTAGTGCCATGCGACTCGCTTGCGGAGATCTATCGTGCCAACAGCATCTGGAGGGGCTTTAACATCCAAGTGGACAGTACACTTCTGGAGCTGCCGGAAAAGGAGCCGGAAGTAGAGACGCAACCCGACGAGCACAGTGTGCAGTTCACATGGCCGGCCGTGGAAGGAGCCAGTTACTACACGCTCATCATCTGGGCGAATGAGGAGCGTACGGAGAAGATTTGTACGCTGACGTTCAACTCCATGGGACAACTCGTTGAGATCGACTTCTCCAAGCACGCACCTGTACGTCGGGCGATGAACACCGCTGCTTCCTTCTCGTTCCGTTACAACGGTTTGAGTGAGGGCACCGACTATTGGTTCACGATGACAGCCTCCGATGATAACAACAATGAACTCTATTCCGCATCCGGTTCATTCAAAACACTTGGTGAAACTGGGACTACAACGAATTTAGACCAAATCCCGAGTGACCAAGTACAATGCACAAAGGCGCTACGCGACGGACAAATCTATATAATGTACAAAGGGACAATGTACAATGTACAAGGAAACCGGATAAAATAATCATCAAAAATAGTAGAGTTATGAAAACGAAAAATGTTTTTTGTCTGCTTTTTGTGGTGTTTTTGCTATTAAAAGGAACATGCGCCTACGCGACGCCTTGGAACGGCGCAACGACTGCACCGGGTCTGCTGGGAACGACCTATACCGTCACTACGGCGGAACAGCTGGCGTGGGTGGCGCAGCAGAGCCAGACGGATGACTTCGCCGGTTATACCATCCGTCTGGAAGCGGACATTGACCTCGGCGGCGCGCAGGAGACCCCTCCGAGCTGGACGCCGATAGGCAATGCGGCACACCCGTTTATGGGCGAACTGGACGGCAACAACCATGTGATATACAACCTGTATATCCTCAATTCGTTTCCTAGCGGTGCGGGGCTGTTTGCCGAGACAGGAGTCAGTGCAGTGATTCATCATACGGGTCTTGCGCAAGGTCAGATCATGACCGACGCGACGAGCAATGTGGGCGGTTTCATCGGGATAAATCGCGGTTACCTGCACCACTGCTTCAACATGGCGCAGATCATTGCGCACAACGGGGACAATGTGGGTGGTCTAACGGGGACCAACTATGGTCAGATAGCGTACTCGTACAACACGGGTATCATCACCGACGCCAACAACCATGTAGGCGGTCTGGCAGGCGTGAACAAAGCCTCCGCGGTGCTGAACGAGTGTTACAACACGGGTTACTGCAAGGGTTCCGACCATGCCGGCGCCCTGTTCGGTCTGAACGAAGCGCCCGCTTCACAGCTCACCCGTGTCTATTTCGACCAGCAGGTCACCCGGACCTACGTCACCGGCTACGGAGTGAACGATGTGCTGGACAACACCCTCTATGCCGTGGAGAAAACAGGCACTTTCACTTCCAAGAACAACCCCTTCAACCAACTGCCGGAGTGGAACATCATCCGTGACGGGTACTACCGCTATCCCCGTCTGCAATGTTTCGGAGACCATGAGGCGGCACTGGTGTCCGTCAACTGCATCCTACTGGACGCGGACAATCTGCCGGTCGAGCGCGCCGAAGGAGTGGGCGCTCCGAAGGAAGGCAACGCGCCGCGCAAGCAGTTCGCTCTGTCCGGTGCCAGCGGTTCCGTGTGGTTCTCGCCGAGCGACGAGGTCATCCATATACGGAGCAACAGCACGGCGGAGGTCGTCCGTCCGTGCGGCAATCAGGAAGTGATCCTCACTGTCACGGAAGGCAGTACCACCAAGCAGATTTACACCATCGTCAAAGGCTATGAGAAGTTCGACGCCGGCAGGATGGAGGGCGTGAAGACTGCCTGCTGGCGAGAGGAGACCAAACTGATCTCCGCCAACCATGACGGCAAGGAACCCTTGGGCGGCAAGGATGACGAACAGGGCGGCGTGTACGGCTACCAGTACATGATTATCCGCGACACGGTGGTCTATGACGAACACATGAACCCCGTATCCTATACGCCGATGGACACGTTCTATATGGAACACAAGCCATACAGCAACTGGAACATGCCGACAGATGTCTCCGGAACGTACGCTTTCAGGCGCTACACTCATGACTACCAGTGCAAGACGGACTGGACGGAGTCGCCCGGACGGGTCTATATGACGGTTCTCGGTGATTTCGACGCCGGCAAACTGTACGATAAACCCGACACGCTCTACGGCGTACTGCCCATCACGTTCACCATAGAGAGCGAACGGGACGCGTCGGGCGGTGCAGGGATATTCAGCTACTTGTGGAAGATGAAAACGGAAAAAGAGACAAAGAATCCGCTCTATATAGACGGCGTGCCGGTGAACACCGCGTCTTTCAACTTCACGTTCGAGCAACCGGGTACCTATGTGTTCACACGCCGCGCGAGCGATGCGATGTGCAGTACCAGCCCCATCGAGTCGGAAACGCCGCATACCGTGGTGGTGTACGAGGCGATTGACCCTGGGGCGGTGGACTCGTTCGCCATGACCCTATGCAATCCGAAATACTACGGTTCCATCGAAGAAAAATCCCCTGTTTCGGGCGGTAACGGCAATTATATTTACCGCTGGACATGCAACGGCGAAGCCATGCTGCACAGCGACACCGTCAGCCTGCCGCTCAACGATTTTGTGATGACGAACGGCAGCAGGTATGTCTTCCGCCGTCAGGTGAAGGATGACAGCGGTCTCATGGACTGGCTCACTTCGGAGGGGGCGGTGACGCTGTTCGCGGACGGGCTGAGCGACTCCTGCATGGCGGTCTGCTCGCAGAAGAAGACCGTGAACGTGACGGTCTGCATGTCCGACCTGCCCTATACGGACACCTATACGTTCATAGACGGCCACGCGGAGACCTACACGCTGAGTGCGGACAACGAAACGGTGGTGATGCACGACCATACGATAGACGGCTGCCCGATGGAGGTGAGTATCGTCTGTCAGGCGTCCGCCGTTCCGGTGGTGGACATACAACCGGTGGTGGACCTCTGCCCGTCCGATTCCGCCCTGACCATCCTTTTCGCCGTCCGCGAAGGCAAACCCGACCGATACGACCTTGTCTTCCCCACCGACGCACAGCAGGCAGGCTTTGTCTCCCGTACAGGAGAGACCCTTCCGGCAGACGGACGGATAGCTGTTCCGATGCCTCAGGGCGTGTCCGCAGGCACGTATTACATGTCCGTCGTCTTCTATGCCGGCAAAGGCAACGGGTCGTGCAAGAGTGAGACCTACTTCTTCCCTTTCACGCTGCTCACGGATGGTTTCGTGCACCGCAAGTGGAATGACGTGGTTTTCGTGGACAGCAGTGACAAGAACTGTGAGCCGGATTGTGACGGCGACCTGCAATTCACTGCTTATCAGTGGTACAAGGACGGGGAACGCGTAGAAGGAGCCACCGGGCAGTACTACCACGAGACAGGCGGTCTGAACGGGTTCTACCAGGTGGAGATGACCGGTTCGGACGGCACCGTCTATCGCAGCTGCGTGTATGAGATGCGTCCGACGGAAGGAATAGACCAAGTACAAAGGGACGATGTACGATGTACGAAGGTCATCCGGGACGGACATCTGTATTTGATGGTCGGGGAGAAAATCTATAGTGTTTACGGACAGGAAATCAAAGGCTTATGAAACGGGTTGTTTATCTGATGACCGTATTGGCTGTCAGTTGCGGGCTGTACGCCCAAAAGCATTATATCGACCTGCACGCCGGAGTGGGTGTGGGCAGTTGGGGTTATACGCTCCAAGGCGGTTCTACACAGTTCGGAAACACCTATAGTGCCGGAGTGGGTTACACCTGGTTTTTCCATCCCTGTGTCGGTCTGCAGACCGGCGTACAGGCGGTGCGCCTCTCGTCCTACGGATCGCTGACGGAGGGCGTTGAGTACGGTCCGCTGACGGATTATCAGGGGGAACAGTACATGCACCGCGTTGCGCTCTCCGGCTGGCGCGAACAGCAGGAAGGCTGGCTGCTTGAGGTGCCGCTTGGTCTGCGTTTCCGTTATTTTGCAGACGAGGAAAGCCGCGTCGGACTGCATGCTGCTTTCGGTGCTTCTCTGGCAGTGCCGGTTCATGCCGTGTACCGCGTTTCGGGAACAGCCGCCCATTCGGCATGGTACGAATGGTGGCAGTTGGAACTGCATGACCTGCCCGGACGCTTCGGAACGGAGGACGTGAAACAGGAGGAGAGTTGCAAGTCACGCCTCGCCACTTTCAATGCCATGGCGTACGCGGAGTTGGGTATGGCTTTCCGTGCCGGACGGCGCACGCAGATTGTCCTTGCCGCCTATGCGCAGTACGGCATTACGGACTTTTCCAAGGTCAAAAAAGAGGAGCGCACGACTTTGGGTTTTGCCAACAAGGAGAACGGTTATACGTTCATGCCAGAGTACCATGGACTGCTCGGAACGGACTGCGTTGCGGCGATGCGTCCTTGGACGGCTGGGCTCAAAATCGGACTGTCCGTATGGCCCGGCAAGACGGACGAGCAGAAAAAGAAGCAGCTGAAGAAACTTGCGGAGCAGAATCCGGAACTGATGCCGGTCCGCGAACAACACGACACCGTCTATCTACGCGACACCGTGTATATGCGTGACACCCTTGTGCTGCATGACACCGCCGTGTTGAGCAATATTGAGCAAAAGATGCCGATGACGCGCGAACAGGCGCAGCTGGACGAACTGCTGTCCTCCGCCGTCATCTGGTTCCATTTCGACGAGTACAAGCCTGTCCTCGAACCGGCTTATATCCTCGATTCCGTGGCGGCGATGATGCAGCGTCATCCGAGCTTGCGTATTCAGGTGAACGGCCATGCGTGCAGCATAGGCACCGAGCGTTACAACAAACGCCTTGCCTTGCGCCGTGCGCAGGCCGTGGCGGCGCTGCTGGAACAGAAAATGGTCAGCAGAAAACGCATGAAAGTGGCATCCTACGGCGCGTCACAGCCCTACCGATATAACCCGAAGCACTCCTATGCCAAGGACCGCCGCGTGGAGATCATTCCGGAATAAGTACAAAATATGCCAAAATGAACGGAAAAGATTTGCATATATCAAAAAAAAGTATTATATTTGCAGCGTAGTTTTTTCGAGAACGTAAAAAACGCGTGTAATTTACTGAAAATAGAATGAATAGGACGATTTAAGAAAGAACAAAGTCTAGGATGATATAGTGGTGATACACATCCGGGGACGCAATGCAGAAGAAAAAGCAGTAGAAAGCACCCACGGTTCGTTCCGCACAAAAGGAGAGGGCGAAAGTACAGAAGGCCTCGTGGAGGTACAAGGGGACGATGTACAATGTACAAAGGTGCTTCGCGACGGACAAATCTATATAATGTACAAAGGGACAATGTACAATGTACAAGGAAACCAAATAAAATAATATACGATCATGAAAACGAAAGTATCTATTATTCTTGTTTGCCTGACGATGATGGCAAATAGCTTGTACGCGACGGTTTATAACGGCGTGTGCGGAGAGCATCTGACATGGACACTGAATTCCGAGGACAGCACTCTGGTCATCAGCGGACGTGGAGACATGTCGGGTTGGACGTTCGGAGATTACGCTTCGCGTGTTTATATCAAGCACATTGTTTTTCCCGAGGGAATGACATCCGTTTATGGCAGAGCCTTTAGTGATTGTCCTGCGTTGGAGTCGGTGACTCTACCGGACAGTGTTGTAACCATCGGTATCAGAGCTTTTGAAAGCTGTGGGAGTTTGAGAGTGGCACGTTTGGGCAAAAATGTCCGGACGATAGAGCAAGAGGCCTTCAGAAATTGCTCCGCGTTAAAGCACCTGGAACTATCGGATAGTCTAGAATCCATCGGCGTTAGGGCCTTCAATAATTGCGTATCTCTTACGGACACCGTTGTTTTTCCGGAAACGCTGTCTTCGATCGGTGGAAATGCTTTCGGAGGCGACAGAATAGGCGGTTCCGTTGCCGTATGGAAAGCGCGTCATTGCCAGACCGGAGAAATAGCAACACCGATGAAACACTTCGCGCATGTTGTTTTTGGAGACAAAGTGGAGTATATCGGTCCGAACTTGTTTTCCAATGCGTTATTGGACACGGTTATACTACCGGCGAGTGTAGATACAATAGAGCACCATGCATTCTATGCAAGCGGGTTAAGCTATATCGAATTGCCACCATCACTGGTGTATATCGGAAGTGAAGCATTTTACAGAAACCTGTCGTTGAAATCGCTCGTTATTCCTGAAAATATAACCTCTATTCCGAGCTCCATGTGTGGCTGGTGTAGCGCTCTTGAATCAGTCACATTACCAGACGGGCTTCAAATAATCGGCGAATTCGCTTTTTCCAACTGCTCAGTTTTAAAGCGTTGCGATATTCCCACAACGGTTCAAACCATCGGAAATGGTGCTTTTTGTTATTGCTCTTCCTTGCCATCTGTCACCCTGCCAGAAGGCATGACCAGTATTGCAGATATTGCTTTCCAAAGCTGTAATATGCTAAAAGAGGTTCATTTCCCTCAATCTCTGACTACCATTGGTGACGGTTCTTTTCAAGGGTGTGCCATAGACTCGTTAGGTTTGCCGCCATCCCTCAACACTATCGGCGAATATGCATTCTTAAATCTGGTCAATTTGAAAGAACTGATTATTCCTGACGAAGTGCGACAGATTAAGTCCCGTGCCTTTGAAGGTTGTTCGGGGTTAAAGAAAGTGGTCATCGGTAAAAAGACGGCAATGATCGATGCCGATGCATTCAAGAATGACTATATGCTCATAGAGATCCGTAGCCGTGCGGCGTACCCGCCGTTAGTACAGAGTTCTACTTTTGCAGGCGTGCCTGATAGCACCTGGCTTTTCGTGCCGGTTCAGAGTATTGCCGCTTACGCGGAGGATCCTGTTTGGGGACGATTCCGGATGCCGAAAGAAGAGGAGATCAACTATGTGACCGTCGATGCCGAAGAGACCACGGCAAACTTTGTCTGGCCGACGGATAGCACCGCTTCTTCCTACCAGATAGATATCTACAAGGACGGCGCAGTGTTCTGTAAACTGACGTTGGGCAACAGAGGACAGCTGTTAGGAATCTCATTCAACGCCCCGTCGCGGAGCAATCAGGGAAGCACCATTCCGGTTTCGCTTTCGTTCAATGTGACCGGTCTGGATGCTGCTTCGCGGTATAACTACGTCCTCTCTACCCTCGATGCAAACGGAACACCTATTCACGTCTATACCGGAGCTTTTGCGACCACCGGCTATTCGGGCGATAAGCCCGTTGGTGACGGTCAGGAGGTTATCCCGACACCGCCTGTCATTCCCGCGGATCCTGAAGCATCAGAAACACCCACCGGAGTGGAAGACCTCGTGGGGGTACAAGGGGACGATGTACAACGTACAAAGGTGCTTCGCGACGGACAACTCTATTTGATGTACGAAGGACGGATGTATGATGTACGAGGACACGAAATCAAATAATATACGATCATGAAAACGAAAGTATCAATTATTCTTGTTTGCCTGACGATGATGGCAAATAGCCTGTATGCGACGGTGTATAACGGCGTGTGCGGGGAACATCTGACATGGAGTTATGACAGCTCTACAGGTGACCTAGTAGTGGAAGGATACGGAGCGATGCAAAAGACGGTGGACAGTCTTTGGTGGAAAAAATCGCCCATAGTGGAAACCGCCCAGTATTCCAATAATTACAAGGCCAAAAGCCCGAAGCGCGTTATTCTGCCGGAGGGACTGACTTCGATCTGTTCCGGCGCTTTCGCGGACTTTGCGCTAATGACGGAATGTACCGTCCCGGAAGGTGTGCGCCTTATCGGTTCGTCGGCTTTCAAAGGCTGCAAGGCGTTGAAACATATGTTCCTGCCTAATTCCGTGGATACCATCGGAGCGAATGCTTTTGAAAGCTGTACCACGATGGACAGTATTCACTGCGGCATGGGGGTCAAGTACATTGGCGGCAGCGCGTTCTTCAACTGCGATAACTTGGACTATCTGCGTTGGTCGGACAGTCTAGAGTATCTCGGCAGGTCGGCTTTTGACGGCATGAGCGAGCAAGGAGGCAGTTACTACCATGCTTTCCCAGACACCCTCTTCTTTCCTGCCACTTTGCGCTCCAATGAGCAGTTTTCGTGGGCGTCCATGAGCAGGTTGAAAGCCATTGTGTGGAACGTCCGCAAACTGGATACTCAATCAACGACCGGATACGGACATATTCTGTATAATCCTTACACCACCTACAAGGAGCTTATCTTTGGTCCGGAGGTAGAGGAGATACCGGATTATTTCATGGTCAACCAAAGGGGGATCACCCGTATCGCCTTGCCGGAGGGCGCACGCAAGATCGGTGCCAATGCTTTTTCC
>Ga0256405_10010309_pt1 | contig 12401 bp, 13 predicted proteins | sample RumenRJG_02DNA_FD_189096 | JGI IMG/M metagenome (GOLD analysis project Ga0256405, IMG submission 189096) | Bovine rumen microbial communities from Lethbridge, Alberta, Canada - RJG_02 | ecosystem: Host-associated > Mammals > Digestive system > Stomach > Rumen | place: Canada: Alberta...
TTCCTTCCATGTATTTGATACTAAATTGCATCTAATCCATGCACAACTGCGGGCGTCTTTTTCGCCCTGGCTTAGCGTTGCTTCGGTCAACGATGCTTCGGCATCGCCTCCCTCTGCTCCGCGTCGCCAGAACAAAAAATACGCTCCGCATTTGTACATGTCTTAGAAGCAATTGAGTATGACTTGGCATTTGCCCGCCGCACAGTGACCTTCTCGTGGGTTCTTACCCCGTTCCATGTTCCACTTCCTGTGGAGAAGGAAAACCAGTATGACTATGTTATTACTTATTATAACGCTCTGCGGGGGACTGCGTCAAGTGTTGTATAGGGATCATGCCCGGCAGTCCAGTGGTCCGGAGCGCATTCTTCAGAACAGGGTGCAGATCCATGCCGCGAGCGCGGAGGCCGCGGGGAAGATGACCAGCAGCTTCAGCAGCTGGCTTTTGAGGTTGAAGCCGTACCTTCTGCCGCTGAGCGCCGGCGCCGTCTCGGGGTAGTAATGCTGGAAGAAGTGGAATTTGCAGAGGAGGAACCAGTCGAAGAAGATCATGTCAAAGGCCTTGTAGATCGTGAAGATCGTTACAAACCGCACAAAGAACTGCATGAATGTATACCCGCATCTGAACCCGTCCCAGATGGAGATCACGCCTATGCCGAGTATCAACAATACGCTCAGGATCATCAGCACCCAGCCCATGATATGCGCGCCGGGGAACAGCTCCCCGTTCTTTGGCTTCATCAGCGCCTGGGCCTCCTTCGGGGCCGATGAGAAGAAGCGATTGTCCTGAACGAACGCCACCGCCGAGATCAACAGCAGCGAGACCGCCCCGCAGAATACGATTGCCAGAAATACTGTCAAGAGCATGGTGTGTTCCTCCTATGGTTCATTGATATACAGAGAGGTTATAAGGCATTCAAAACGCATTCTCCATCAGACGGCAGGTCATACGTTAGCATTTTCTAACCGTTGGCCGAAATGAAGGCCCACCGCACAGCCGTCCGTTTTTGACGCCGCTGTGGGATGGGCGAATCACATCCGTTAGCCGCCACTTACCATTATACGCCATATCGCGAAGTTTTTCAATGGCGGCGGGAGGAAAATCCACGGTCCACGCATGAATGACAAGACGGATTGGAATCGTACCTGTTTCAATCACATGTACCGGCAACGTCTAAGCATGTGGATTCCCACAAAGAAATCGCTTGCGATTTCGACTGGGAATCGGTACCTGCCAGTCAGGAAATTCGTGTCGTCAGGCGCGAATTTCCGCGTCCCTTTCCCTCACGACTCGCCGGATGCGCATCACCAGCAAAGCGACGAAGCCTGCAAACAGCACGACATGAATCGGAAGTACAAAGATAAACAGATGGTTGAACAGATGATCGTTGTACCATGCCGCGAAAAAGGACACCAGCAGCAGAAGACATGACATGATCAGCAGGCTGTGCTTCTTCATAGGCTCACCCCTGTCGTTATGGCTGGTCTGCGCGGATGTCTATTTAAAGATGCAGGAAGTACAGGCCGATAGCATCTGTCCCCGGGGCGCGCAGGCTTAATTCCAAATCGCCCTGAATATCCCCGGGCGACAGGCGCGGCACGTTCATGCTATCCAGGCGCGGATGCCCGCCCTTTGTGCTGATGATCACGCGATCCCGGCACCGGCGGGAGGCAAGCCACTTTCAGATGATGCGATCGCTCTTGCCCCTTGGACCGGGCGTCCAGTCGCCGTTTACGCGGGCGGTGTCGATCAGGTTGCCGATCTGCGCATAGCGATCCAATTGAGCGAAGCAGTCGGCTTCAGACAGGCCGGTTCCGAAGGAGACGGTGCCCAGGCTGATGGGCGATACGCTGAGGCCGTCTGTGATCGTGATTCCTGGCCACATGCCTCTGTTAATCATTTCCCTGCGCCTCATTCGCTGGCTCTGTCAGTCTCCGTATACCCACACCCAGTCCGGGTCCTCGGTGATGTATTCGCTGGCCACCCAGCCGAAGTATTCCAGGGAAGAACGGCCGTCGGCGTCCGGCTTCGTCCATTTGCTGATCAGCGTAAAGGGGATATCGTTGTCGGCAACCTCCTCACAGCGATAGACCGTGATGACGGAGCCCTTCTCCAGTGAACCGATGATATCGCCGTTCGGCCATGCCCGGACGTTCAGGTTGCTCGTCTGTGTGGTGACCTCCACACCGCCGACCCGGTCGTAGTAATTGAACCTGGCGCAAACCTCCATCTCGGTGTAATTCCGGACGTTGTCCCTGTAGAAGCTGGAAACGTGCCAGCTGCCGGTCTCGCTGCCCTCGCCGTCGGGCGTCCATTCCACGCGCAGGGCCTGGTGAACGCCGGCTGCATCGCAGTAGAACATGAGGTAGGCGGTCAGCCGGTTGTCCTCCGGCACGTAGATGCGCTTGATCTGGCCCTCCGCCGCCCCGCTGTAGTAACGGCTGGTGTAGTCGTAGAATGCGCCGTCTGCCGTTCCGTCAGGGTCTTCGGTGGTTCCGTCAAAGCAAAAGCGCAGGAAATCTTCGCCCAGCTTCTTGGCGATGACAAAGTCGCCGAAGCCGCGATTCTCCTCCGCCCAATGCCAGGCGTCGTTCGCGTAGTCGATCATATTTTGGTCGTTAATGGGATCGGGCAGGGGAAATTCGCCACCCTGGCCCACGTTCGCGATGAGCAGCCGATTGGCAGTGGTTTCGTCAAACGGATCGTTCCACGCCGTCATGACAAACCCCGTCACGTCGTCATCGATGATAGCATTCCCCAGATAGTTGGTCTTGGCGGCAAATGCCGTCGGTACGACGAGCAGCAGCGCGAGCAAAAGAACAATGAGCTTCTTCATGACCGTGACCTCCCTTTTCGTCGTTGTAATACTATTCTCAATCCAAATGTAGGCAAGCATGCGAGTGGATTTTTCGTTGTACCAAGGCGAAGACCCGCAGGTTTGCTGGCGGCAAATCAAGGGGCTTCAACGCCGGTACAGCGGAAAAGACACCGCAGGATTGTCTATATTTGGGTTGAGAATAGTATAAAACAGGTTGGATTGCCGCTGCAATCCTGGCGTATGGAACCGGGGTCCGTCACCTCAAGTATACCACAGCGCCTCGACGCGATGCAACAGGTATACATCCAAGCCGTTGATTTTTGATTCGCATTGCTGCATGGAGCATGGTTGACTTTCCTGAACCGGTGCGGCGCTCCTTCCTTGCCCCTCAAGAATCCGCGAAGAAGCAGAAAAAACCTCCGCGATGCAATCAGAGAGAATATGGCAATCCCTCTGAAAGCAAACGGAGGTGTTCACGGATGAACGATTGTTGTGGTTTTATCCGAACATGCCCTGCAGCGCCTCGAAGCGCTCGTGGGTGATGAGGGCGTCGTCCTTAAGGCCCTTCAGCTTCACGACGTAGGTCCAGCGTCCGTAGGGCGCGATGGACTCGATCAGGTTGAGGTTGACGATGTAGCTCTTGTGGGTGCGGAAGAACATGTGGTCGGGCAGGCGCTCGTCCAGCTCGGCCATGCCGTCGGAGACGGTGTAGCGTGTGCCGTCGCGCATCAGCACCACGGTGGCGCGGTTCTCGCGCATGACCATGGCAATGTCCTCCAGGTCGAGGAAGCTGACGACGTCCCGGTGCTTGAGCATGATCCGCCCCGGCACCGACGCGGCGGGCGGGGTGAGGGCGGCGCGCTTGGGCTCGCTGCGCAGCCGGTCGCGGATGCGGGACAGGGTCTCCAGCGCGCGCTCCACCCGGAAGGGCTTCACCAGATAGTCGAAGGCGTAGACCTCGAAGGCGCTCTTCATGTACTCCTCGTGGGCGGTGGCGAACACCAGCACCGTCCGCGGGTCGCGGTCCTGTATGGCGCGGGCGCATTCGATGCCGGTCTTTCCGGGCATCTCCACGTCCATCAGCACCACCTCGGGCCGCGCCTCGTCGTAAAGCCTGAGCAATGCCTCCCCGTCCGACGCCTCGCCCGCCAGCTGATACCCCTCGGCCCGCTCCACCAGCTTGCGCATCACCAGGAGCATCCCCGGATCGTCGTCCGCGATCACAATGTCAATGGGCTTCATGAAAACCTCCGTTGTTTTTTAGGGAGTAGGGAGTAGGCAGTAGGGAGTAGGGGAGGGGCGGCGGAGACTGTGCGCACGATACAGATCGTGGGCGGCCCTGACAGGTTTTACCTGTTGCTTAATGCCTCCCCGTTTCCCCTAATGCCCAATGCCTAATGCCTAATGCCTCCCCGTCCCCTCAGCGCCACGGGCCGGTCGAGGAGTTCCTTCATGATGACGGCCTGCCGGAGCTTTTGGGTGTTCAGGGCGGCGAGCTCGGCGGCGGCCTGGGCGGCGAGGCGCTCCTCGGTCTCCCGGCGGCGCAGGGCCTCGACGTGGCGGCGGTGCTCGGCGTGGGTCTCGCCCTCGGTGTGGACGTGCTCCATGGAGCCGCCCACGCAGCCCTCATCGTCATGCAGGCTGACGCCCTGGGCGATCTCGGGCTGGAGCACGGACGCCGCGTCGGGCAGGGACCCGTCGGGCAGGGACCCGTCGGGCACGGCCTCCTCGACGGCCTGGAGCTGCTTCTCAGCCTCGGCCTTCAGCTTCTCCAGCCGCTGCCTGAAGGTCTCCCTGCCGCGGGCGGCCCGCTGCGGCTTCGCGGGGGCCGCGCCGCGCTTCTTCTGCTTGCTCTTTTCGTTGGTGAGGACGATGAACAGTATAATGAGTACGACGATCAGAGATTCCATACCGCTGACCTCCTTCTCACTGTAATATCACCATGGGACGCCGCGAACGGCGTCCCGCCTGTATTATTTCTTGTCCTTCTCGGTGTGGCTCGGCACGCTCTCACCGGCGATGGCCTCGCGCATGCGGGTGTCGGACTGGACGTTCTGCATGTTGTAGTAGTCCATCACGCCCAGCTTGCCCTCGCGCAGGGCGGCGGCCATGGCCCGCGGCACCTCGGCCTCGGCCTCCACGACCTTGGCGCGCATCTCCTGAACGCTGGCTTTCATCTCCTGCTCATGGGCGACGGCCATGGCGCGGCGCTCCTCGGCCTTGGCCTGCGCGATGCGGCGGTCGGCCTCGGCCTGGTCCATCTGCAGCTGCGCGCCCACGTTGCGGCCCACGTCCACGTCGGCGATGTCGATGGACAGGATCTCAAACGCGGTCCCGGCGTCCAGGCCCTTGTTCAGCACGGTGCGGCTGATGAGGTCGGGGTTTTCCAGCACGGCCTTGTGGCTTTCGGAGGAGCCGACGGTGGTGACGATGCCCTCGCCGACGCGGGCGATGATGGTCTCCTCACCGGCGCCGCCGACCAGTCGGGAAATGTTGGCGCGCACGGTGACCCGGGCCTTGGCGCGCAGCTCGATGCCGTCCTTGGCGATGGCGGCGACCACGGGGGTCTCGATGACCTTGGGATTGACGGACATCTTCACGGCCTCCAGCACGTTGCGTCCCGCCAGGTCGATGGCCTTGGACTGGTTGAAGTCCAGCTCGATCTGCGCGGACTGGGCGGCGATCAGCGCGTCCACCACGCGGTCCACGTTGCCGCCTGCCATGTACAGGGTCTCCAGCTCGTTCATGGAGACGTTGATGCCGGCCTTGCGGGCCTTGATCATCGGCGGCACGATGCGGCGCGGGCTGACCCGGCGGAACTTCATGCCGACGAGGTTGAAGATGTTGATGTGCACGCCGCTCATCAGCGCCGAGAACCACAGCCCCAGCGGGAACAGCGAGAACAGTGTGATCACCAGCACCACGATGATCACGGGGACGATGGCGGACAGAATCATGGTATTCATTGTGTTGCCCTCCTGTTAGTCATTCTGGTATCGGCAAGCCTTGCGGCAGACCGGCGTTGACAGCTGAGCGCGGCGGTACAGATAAATCTCTACCTTCCGCCCGTCAGGTCGGAACTGGACAGGCGCGTCACGCTTCGATCTCCGCGACGACGATGCGATTTCCCGCGACCTTCTGCACCCGTATGGGGACGCCCTGGCCGATGAATTCGCCGTCGGAGACCACGTTGAGCTTCACGCCGTCGAACTCGGCCATGCCCACGGGGCGCAGGGCGGTGCGGGTGACGCCGGTCTTGCCGATGAAGTAGTTGAGATCGTTGCTCGCGGCGGCGTTCGGGTCGAGGGCCACGTCCTTGAGGGCCAGCCTGGATTTCTCCAGCCTTCCCCTGGACGCGGTGACCAGACAGACGGACAGCGCCACGCACAGCACCGCCGCCAGCACCACGAACAGCAGAAGTCCCTGCTCCATCGACGGCTTCAGCACCACGAACCCCATCACCAGCGAACCGATGCCCAGGGTCCCCGGCACGCCGAAGCCCGGAATGTACATCTCAAAGACCAGAAGCCCCACGCCCACCAGCAGCAGGATCAGCGCCGGAACGTTCGCCCCCAGCAGGCCCAGTAAACCTCCCATGCTCGATCACCTCGTTCTCTTTGGGATGCACCCAGTATACCATCTTTCCCCGAAAAAGAAAAGGGGATGCCGACGAAAGATACATTTTTGGGGATGAACCGTCGTTATGACGCTATGGGGATTCAGGAAAAGGGAGAAGGGAAAAGGCAACAGGGAAAAGGGAAAAGGGATAACGGCTGCCGCGTACACCGCAGGGGCGGCGCATTGCAGCCCCGACGTGCCCAGGCTATTCCTGTTGCCTGTTGCCTGTTGCCTGTCGCCTGTTCCCTGCTCCCTGTTTCCCTTTTCCCTGAACAAAGACCGGCGGACGCCCGCATCGGGCATCCGCCGGTCGATATCCCGCTTACTGCTCGTAGATGAAATCGTAGAGCCGCACGGCGTTGGTGGCGAAGTCGCAGTCGTAGAGCATGCCCTCGTCGTTGCGGACCTCTTCCTTATAGGTCTTGGCCTCGGGCAGGCGGAGGGTGTCCACGTCGGAGATGCCGCTGGAGACCACGATGGAGGCGATCTTGAAGATGTCCTCCCACTCCATGTTGGTCTTGATCATGGAGAACAGGTCGGTGCCCAGCTGGAGCATCTCCATCATGCCAAGCTTCTTGACCTTGCCCAGCAGCTTCTTCAGCACCGTCTGCTGGCGGGTGGTGCGGGTGTAGTCGCCGCCGTCCAGGTGACGGATGCGGGCGTAGGCCAGCGTCTGGTTGCCGTTGAGGTGGACGTTCTGGCCGTACTCCTCCAGATACTTCTGCTCCGGGTCGAAGTCGGTGACGCCCGCCAAGTAGGCCATCTTGTACTGCTTGACGATGTCCTCGTTGATCTTCTTCATCTCGGCCTCGGAGATGTCCACCTCCACGCCGCCCAGGGTCTGGGCAATCTTGCCGAAGCCGAAGAAGTTGACCATCACGTAGTACTGTATGTTCATGTCGAACAGCTCGTTGACGGTCTTCATGGCCAGCTTGGAGCCGCCGAAGTAGTTGGCGGCGTTGATGCGGTAGGTGCCGGAGTATTTGCCGATGTCCTTGAACTCCACCGCAAGGTCGCGCATGATGGAGGTCAGCTTCACCTGGCCGGTCTGGAGGTTGATGGAGCAGATCATCATGGCGTCGGTGCGGGCGCTCTCGGAGAGCACGCGCTCGTCGGTGCCCAGCAGCAGCACGTTGAGCCACTCGTCGGAAAGGCCCTCCTTGATGGACAGGTCCTCCACCTGCACCATCTGGTCCGCGGCCAGGCCCTCCACCTGGTTGCCGGTGTCGCCCAGCATCTGGGAGATGGTGGCGTACTGGGTGGGCGTCTGCGTGGCGGTGTTCTGGGTGTCGAAGCCGCTGGCGGCGGCGGTCTCCTCCGGGGCCACGGTCACCGTCACCGCGGGGGTGGCGTCCTGGCTCACGGGCCGGTAGACCTCCTCGCCGGGGCGGGCAACCAGCAGGATCACCGCCACCAGTACCACCGCCAGCGCGGCGATGATGGCGTAGGCCCAGGCATTGCTGCGCCGCTTGGGCGGCCTGCGGCGGTTGTTGTTCGAGGGACGCCGCTGGGGCGGGCGCTGGGATCCGGCGCTTCTGCGCGTCGGATGGGGCGCGGCGGCGCGGCGGGCGGCGGGGCGCTCGTCATACCGCGCGGCGCGGTTTTCAGGGGACGATGTCCGGCGGCTGTAGCCCGAGCTTCGATCCCGCGAGATCCCCGGCTGCACCCGGTCCATGTCCCTTTCATCGTCATAATATCTGTCTGAGGAATAGCGAGAAGCCAATTTGTATAAACCTCCGTGCAGTGTATATGTCATCTATATTATTATACCTTCATTCTCCACGGAGTTCAACCGCGAACCGCGGCGAATTGGGGCCAAAGCGTGACAATACCGTTGAAACTCGGCGAAGGAGGACTATTCCTCTTCCCTGATCCCCGGTTCCCCGTTCCCCTTTTCCCTTTTCCCTTCTCCCTGTTCCCTGATCCGCTCGATGGTGATCTTCCCGATCTTGCCCCCGCGGAACTCGTCCAGTACCAGCGCGGCGGCGCGGTCGGTGTCGGGGCGTCCGCCGGAGAGGAGCCAGCCCCGGCCCCGGCAGGCGGCCTCCAGCAGGGCGTGGGGGAGGGGCTCGACGCCGTCGGGCAGCTTGAAGCGTTTGGCGACGGCGGCGGGGTTCAGCCGGTACAGCAGCTCCAGCAGCCCGCCCGCCAGGTCCTCGGTGTCCATGATCTCGTCCCGTATGGAGCCCAGGTAGGCCAGCAGCCGGGCGGATTCCTGGTCGTCCATGCGCGGCGGCAGCATGCCGGGGGTGTCCAGCAGCTCCAGGTAGGGGTTCAGCTTCACCCACTGGTTGGACCGGGTCACGCCGGGCCGGTCCGACGCCTTGGCGATGGCGGAGCCGTGCAGCCGGTTGATGAAGGTGGACTTGCCCACGTTGGGGATGCCGGTGACCATGATGCGCACGGTCTTCTTTACCCCGCGGGCGGCGAAGCGGTCCAGCGCGGGCTGGGACGCCTCCTGGATGCGGTTGAGGATGTCCCTGGTCTTGCCGCCGTTGGCGTTGAACCGCAGGGCCGTCAAGCCCTCCCGGCGAAAGCGCTCCACCCACCGGGCGGTGGCGTTGTCGTCGGCCAGGTCGGCCTTGTTCAGCACCAGGATGCGGGTCTTGCCCCGGGTCAGCTTCGCCAGGTCGCCGTTGCGGGTGGCCTGAGGCGCGCGGGCGTCGCAAAGCTCGATCACCGCGTCCACCGCCCGCAGCTGCTCCTGCAACAGCCGCCGCGTCTTCGCCATGTGTCCCGGATACCAGTTGATCTTGTCCGGCATTTTGAACACCTGCCTTTTGGTGAGCTGAGATAGGACGGTCGCGGCGGAAAACCTGTGCCGCAACGCCGCGTCCTCGTAAAGATTCAAAAAAACGGGAACCGCATGTGCTGCGATTCCCGGATTGGGCAAGGGATTAAGACCTCTCCTTGACCTTGGCGGCCTTGCCGCTGCGCTCGCGCAGATAGTACAGCTTCGCGCGGCGAACCTTACCACGACGGATGACCTTGATGGAATCCACGCGGGGGCTGTGCAGCGGGAACGTGCGCTCGACGCCGACGCCGTAGGAAGTGCGGCGAACGGTGAACGTTTCGCGGACAGAACCATTGCGGCGGGCGATGACCACGCCTTCAAAGGCCTGCAGACGTTCGCGGGAGCCTTCAACGACCTTCACCTGGACGCGCACGGTATCACCGATGGCGAACTCCGGGATGTCGCTCTTGAGCTGGGCGCTCTCGATGGAACGGATGATCTCATTCATGGGAATTTCCTCCTTTCCTCTCCAGGGCGTTCATACTCGCAGCGCAACAGAGGACCGCCCGATTTCAACTTGTCCATTATAGCATAAGCGGCGGAGAGTGAAAAGAAGGAATGTGTTAAATTATATTAGGGAGTAGGGAGTAGGCAGTAGGGAGTAGGGGAGGGGCGGCGAGACCTGGTGTTTCTTTTGCGATCCGCTGTATCCGCAGACGATACTGTGACACGTCGATTTCAAAAGGTAACTGTTCAGTCGCGGACTCCTTCCGACCCGCTTCGCGGGCCACCTCCCTCAAAGAGGGAGGCTTTTGGGCTCCTCGATCAGGCGCCCATCCAGGCTCCCGTCCAGGCTCCCTCTCCGAGGGAGCTGTCAGCCGCAGGCTAACTGAGGGAGTCATCTCTGGGCGACTGATTAGTTACCTCAAAAGAAATGAAAGGCTTGCCGTAACTCCCCTACTCCCTACTGCCTACTCCCTACTCCCTGATAAGAAAGCAGCTCGTATACGCCATCTTGTCGGCGCCGTAGTAGTATTGCAGGCCGTTGGCCTTGCAGACCTCGAGCACCACGAGCCCATAGGCCTCCATGGAGGAGACCATCTGGTCGGGGAAGCGGCAGGGCTGGTCGGGGTAGGTGCATTCCCGGCACTGGGTGCAGGCCCCCGCGCCCAGGGCGAACACGTCCACCCCGGCCTTGCGCAGCTCGGCGTACATCTGCTGGAAGTGCGCCTTGTGTTCCTGTTCGATCTCCATCATGGCCTCGAAGTCGAAGCCGTCCTCGATGTCGCCGTAGGTCTGTACCAGTATGCCGCCGGGATACTGTCCCAGCCGCCCGGCGCAGTCCTCCAGACTGCCGCAGCCGGGGGGACAGCTCCAGCGCTTCTCGTACATGCCGCAGGTGTTGGTGGCGCACATGTCGCGCACCTCGCGCTTGACCTCCAGCGTCGCGCCGTCCAGCGGCTTCCACGCCGTGAACCCCGCCGCCTCGGCCAGCCTCGCAAGCTCCTCGTAGTTCATGGTATCCCTCCAGTGGTTGTCGGTTGAAAGTCAGCATTGGTGGATCGACAATGGAAAGCGTTACGTTGAATGGGGAATTGGGAATGGGGAATTGGGAATGAAGGAACAAATCCTTGCGGGTAACTGTTCAGTTCTGCGACAAACAGAGACTTGGCAGGCTGCGGGGGACGACCTCTCAGTCAGCCTAACGGCTGACAGCTCCCCTGGAAGGGGAGCCAAGGCTGACGCTCTGTCTTCCTCTTGGCTCCCCTTTCAGGGGAGCTGTCGCCGACGAAGTCGGTGACTGAGAGGTCGTTCCCCGTTGCCTCGGACAATCTCCACTTATCACAGCAGAACTGAATAGATACCCTTGCGGATTTGTCTGATTAAAGGGGCAAGACTCGTGATAACGGATGCTTGTTCAATAGAAAGAAATCCAAAGGATTACAACATCCATTCCCCATTCTCCATTTATGAGTTTTCCCGATTCAAAAAAAGAGCCGGGAAGCATCCCGGCTCTTGTCAACACGTCTTACGCGACCAGTTCCTTGGCGGCCTTGGCGGCGGAGGCGGCGTCAGGGGTATAGGCATCGGCGCCGATCTTGTCCGCGAACTCCTGGGTGATGGGCGCGCCGCCCACCATGACCTTGACCTTGCCGCGCCAGGGCGCCGCGTTGATGGCGGCGACGGTGTCCGCCAGGGCGGGCATCGTGGTGGTCAGCAGGGCGGAGCAGCCGATGATCTTGGTGTCGGGGTTCTCCTCATAGGTCTGGATGAACTTCTCCACCGGCACGTCCACGCCCAGGTCGATGACCTCGAAGCCTGCGGACTCGATCATCATGATGACCAGGTTCTTGCCGATGTCGTGGAGGTCGCCCGCCACGGTGCCCATGATCATCTTGCCCATGCTGCCCACCGCGCCGGTGGCCAGATGGGGCTTCAGCACCTCGACGCCCTTCTTCATGGCCTTGGCGGAGATCAGCATTTCGGGGACAAAGATCTCGTTGTTCTTGAACTTCTCGCCCACCACGTCCATGGCGTCGATCATCGCGGACAGGATATCGGTGGCCGCGACGCCCTCGTCCAGGGTCTCCTGCACGGCGGCGGTGATCAGCTTGGCCTTGCCGCGGGTAACCAGATCGTTGACATTCTGAATGCTCATGTTAATAATACTCCTTTCGGTAAAAGACGTCAAGATGCCGCCGGAAAAATCAGAACATGATGGAGATCGGCGGGCGGGCGTCGTCCAGCTGCTGCTGGGTGAAGCCGAACTTGTCGCGGTTGTACTTGTCGATGGCGTCCCAGAGGCCCTTGTAGGTGCCCTCGTACAGGGAGCCCGGACCGCCCTGGGTGATGCAGGGGATGAAGTACTTGCCGTCGGCGGCGGCCCCGCAGGTGTTGATGGCGTTCAGCGCGGCCTTCTCGCAGTCGGCGTAGGTCCAGCCCTCGAAGTCCACCTGCTTGTTGTCGATCTCGCCCATGAAGGTCATCTTGCCGCCGTACTGCCTGATGAGCTCGGGCACGTTGTTGGAGTGCATGCAGCCCTGCCACACGTCGATGCCCATCTCGACCAGATAAGGGACCAGCGGCACACCGTAGCTGTCGGAGTGATGGATGATCAGTTCGCAGCCGTGGGTCTTATAGTAGCCGTAGATCTGCTTATATGCGGGGACGTAGAACTCTTCCCAGACATCCGGCGGCATGAAGAGGTTCGTGCGGGAGCCGAAATCGTCATG
>Ga0256405_10010311_pt1 | contig 12399 bp, 12 predicted proteins | sample RumenRJG_02DNA_FD_189096 | JGI IMG/M metagenome (GOLD analysis project Ga0256405, IMG submission 189096) | Bovine rumen microbial communities from Lethbridge, Alberta, Canada - RJG_02 | ecosystem: Host-associated > Mammals > Digestive system > Stomach > Rumen | place: Canada: Alberta...
AATGATTTCGAGGAAGAGCAGACCGATAGCCGCCAAAATGGGGATGGGTGAGGGTGTCGGCATACCCAGCATTGTATAGACCGTAGCCAGTGCCAATAGCAAAAGGGTAATAGCTGCTATACGAGTGCTGCGGATAGTCAACTCTACCTGATGGATATTGGTAATCTTAACAGGCATGTTGATGAAACGGGGAAAGTAGGCCAGCACCATCAGTCCGACACCTGCTATTGTCATGATGATGCAAGGAATGGCGATACCTATTGGCGACCCGTAGGCATTTGGCTTGCCTGAGGCATCGAAATGGGTGGGCACGATGTCTGGAGCCTGATGTATCATCCAGATGATGATGCCCCAGACAATAATGGCCGTCAAAACGAACACCACCTCTAAGATCATTGCCTCTGTGGTACGCAGCACCTTGACCGTTTTTATATTGAATTTTTCTTCCATCATTCTTATATCGTTATTCAGCTTTTTGTATTATATAAATAAAGAAGAAACCTATCAGTCCTATGACAATGACAAAGCCGATAGCAGTAGATTTCATCATAGGATGATTAGCGCCCATCACGGTCAGCGTCAACATAAGCAGTGCCAGCCACAAAGCCACAATACGGGCAAATCTGATGGCAAGGGCTACTTGACGGGTGTTCTTGAGACTCACACCTGTGATATTGATACTCCCTGGCTTGTAATAACATCTCCATAGGAATAGTAATGAAACACCAGTGAGGACAACCATACTGAAGACATCATCATTGGACGATAAGCAATGGAAGAAGAGTGCCATCACCCATGAGGCAATTAATACCATCACCGTCACAGCCTCAAAGATGGTGCCTTCTTTGGTACGCAACACCTTGACTGTTTTTATATTGAATTTTTCTTTCATCATTCTTTCTTCTTTTTGGGCAGGCGGTTAGTTTTGCGCAATGCTTCTGTGATGATCCACTGCAACTGGCCGTTGGTACTGCGGAACTCGTCAGCAGCCCAAGCCTCTATCGCATTCATGGTGTCAGCATCAACGCGCAGAATAAAACTCTTGGTGTTACTCTTTTCTGCCATTAATGATTCAACGTACCTGTATTTACCACGGGCTGTGCATTATCATCACCACAGAGTACGACGAGCAGATTGCTCACCATGGCAGCCTTCTTGTCGTCATCAAGCTCTACAACATTCTCGTCAGAGAGCTTGTTGAGTGCCATCTTCACCATCGAAACGGCACCTTCCACAATCTTTTCACGAGCCTGGATGATGGCATCGGCTTGTTGGCGGCGCAACATAACGGCAGCGATTTCTGGGGCATAGGCCAGATAGTTGATACGAGCCTCAACAACCTCAATACCTGCCAAAGCCAGACGCTCGTCGAGTTTCTGCTCCAACTGCTCGTTGATTTCATCGGCATTGGAACGGAGGGTGGGCTCATTGTTGTCATTGTCGTAAGCATACTGACCGGCCACCTGACGAAGAGCCGCATCGCCCTGCACACGGACGAATCGCTCCAAGGCATTCATCAATCCCTTGGTGTCGCTGCCTACTGTATTGGGATTAGCTGCCATGGTCTGGGTATCAACCTCAAACAACGCCTTATAGGTGTCTTTCAGTTTCCAAACCAGCACCAGACCTATCATGATGGGGTTACCCGTCTTGTCGTTCACCTTAATGGGTTCTGCATCCAGATTGCGAGCACGCAGACTTACTTTCTTCGTTCCATAAAAGGGGTTGATCCAGTAGAAGCCCGTTTCGGCAAAGGTTCCGCTGTACTTTCCAAACCAAGTGATAACGCGAGCCTCATTGGGTTCCAACTGCAGGAAACTGCACATGCAGATAATGTCAATAATCAAAAGCAGGATACTACCGCCAAGCAGCCATCCGCCACAGGCCCCATCTGAGGCATCCAAGTCGATAACTGCAAAAACAATGCCCACGACGGCGGCAATGAAAAGTGCCAATGTAACAAACAGCATGATGAAGCCGTTCAGTACCGTTCCGTTGAATTTAGTTTCTTTCATAAAGTCGTATTTTTAAAATGATATCAATTTGATATCGCAAAGATATGTACTCTTTTTGAAATAACAATGGATTTATTTGTGTATTTAATATTATTTAAGTAATTTTGCAGCATGAATCTGAAAGACAAGCGTATTGCCGTATTACTCTCCGGTGGAGTTGACAGCTCTGTAGTGCTCTATGAATTGGTGCGACAGGGGCTACAGCCGGATTGTTTCTATATCAAGATTGGTCCTGAGGAAAAGGAGGAATGGGATTGCTCTTCTGAAGAGGACTTGGAGATGGCTACTGCCGTCAGTCATAAGTACGGTTGCAAGTTGGAAGTGGTGGATTGCCACAAAGAATATTGGGACCAGGTGAGTGTCTATACTATTAATAAGGTACGCGCAGGACTGACTCCTAATCCTGACGTGATGTGCAACCGCCTCATCAAGTTTGGGGCCTTTGACGAAAAACGCGGGCATGACTACGACATCATTGCCACAGGCCACTATGCCCAGACCGAAGAGGCTGTGAGCGATAGCCCGTCAGCCAACAGCCAACAGCAAAAATGGCTTTGCACCAGTCCTGACCCCGTAAAGGATCAGACCGACTTTCTGGCACAGATTTACGACTGGCAATTGCAGAAGGCGCTTTTCCCCATTGGTCACATGATGAAGGAGGAAGTGCGTGAGATTGCTGAGCGCGAACACTTGGTGAATGCCAAACGAAAGGATTCGCAGGGCATCTGTTTCTTGGGGAAAATCAACTATAACGACTATATCCGTCGCTTCTTAGGCGAAAATCCCGGCGACGTAATAGAACTGGAAACAGGCAAAAAACTCGGTCAGCACAAAGGACTATGGTTTCATACCATCGGCCAGCGCCACGGACTGGGCTTTGGAGGCGGTCCTTGGTTTGCTGTTAAAAAGGACATGCAACAGAATATTCTGTATGTCAGCAAGGGTTACGATCCCCAAACGGCCTATAAGAAAGATTTTATGTTCAAGGATTTTCATAGTCTTATTCCACCCACTACCCAACTATCACTACTCAACTACCCGACCATTACCTTCAAAATTCGCCATACCCCAGAATTTCATCAGGCGAAATTAGAAGATTTAGGCAACGGAACTTTCATGGTGCACTCTGAAACACCTATCCACGGTGTGGCTCCAGGCCAATTTTGTGTACTTTATGATGACATTCACCACCACTGCCTTGGGTCTGGAGAAATTACACTTTAATACTTTTTAGCATAAAATAGTTGCAAATTGGAAGAATAATGTCTATATTTGCAACGAGCTAACATTAATATGACTATGTTTAAACTAGAGGAGAAGCCTATGAGAACCAAGAAAATGCATGACGAAGAGTCTTATGAGCTCGACAACGTCTACAATGAGGACGAGCGCTTCTATGAAGAAGGAGATTCGTCAATCTGGTACAATTAATCGACTAAAAAATTTGGAAATTAGCTGGAATTGCACTAACTTTGTACCCTATGACAGAAAATACAGTTAATAGGGCAAAATGGAAAGAAAACGTTATCCTTGTCGACGCTGACTACGTCGACAAGGTTGTGTTTAATTTGACCGTTAATTTCGAGCGGATGCTTGAACGGCATATCCCCCAAGCCGATATGGCTATGTGGGCTGACTGTGTGGCACTCGATGGAGGCTTGCGACCTGGCGACAATGAAATACAGGTAGTGTTGATTCATTCTAAGGGGAAAGAGGAATTCGACAATTTCAATCCCTCCAACTTTGCCCTTGAGTATATAGGCAAAGCTTTCAAGGACCATATCGGTGAGTTTATCTTCAGTGCCTATCCCGTTGAGGACGAACTGGTTAGCTATGGCGACTACTTCGCCCAGTCGATGCAGTATATCGCATCGCAAGAGGAAGTGAAGCGACTGATGGTCATTCCCAATGCCGAAGATGAGGATATATATAATAAGGTACGCGCAGGACTCCGCCAAATGGACGGCGATAAAGACATCACCCTATACACCATGCAGCCTACAGCTGGCGGAAAATACAAACAGGAGATGTTGGGCTTGTCAATCATGGCAGCCTTGAAAATCACATCAGAAGAAATCAAAAACAAGATAAAATAACGGAATATGGCAAAAGTATTGATGATTGGAGCAGGTGGCGTTGCCACCGTTGCAGCATTCAAGATTGCGCAGAATGCAGCTGTGTTTACCGACTTCATGATAGCTTCACGCCGCAAGGCAAAGTGTGATGCCATCGTAGAGGCCATTCACAAGAAGGGATACAACATGCCCATCCAGACAGCACAGGTGGACGCTGATGATGTAGAGCAGTTGAAGAAACTCTTTTCGAGCTATCAGCCCGAATTGGTCATTAACCTTGCCCTACCCTACCAGGACCTCACCATTATGGAGGCTTGTCTGGCTTGTGGTTGCAGTTATCTGGACACAGCCAACTACGAGCCCAAGGACGAGGCTCATTTCGAGTATTCGTGGCAATGGGCTTATCGCGAGCGTTTCAAGGAGGCTGGTCTGACGGCTATTCTGGGATGCGGTTTCGACCCAGGTGTAACCAGTATCTATACGGCTTATGCTGCCAAGCACCATTTCGATGCGATTGAATATCTGGACATCGTTGACTGTAATGCCGGCGACCATCATAAGGCATTCGCCACCAATTTCAATCCGGAAATCAATATCCGCGAAATCACCCAAAAGGGACTCTATTGGGAGAATGGAAAATGGGTGGAGACTGAACCACTGGAGATTCACAAAGACCTGACCTACCCCAACATCGGTCCACGCGACAGCTATCTGTTGCATCATGAGGAGATAGAATCGCTGGTTATCAACTATCCTACCATCAAGCGTGCCCGTTTCTGGATGACCTTCGGACAGCAGTATCTGAAGCACTTAGAGGTCATCCAGAACATCGGGATGAGTCGTATTGACGAGGTAGAATACGAGGCTCCGCTGGCTGACGGCACTGGTACGGCGAAGGTCAAGATTGTACCTTTGCAGTTCCTCAAAGCCGTACTGCCCAACCCACAGGATTTGGGCGAGAACTACGAGGGCGAAACCTCTATCGGCTGTCGCATCCGTGGTATCGGCAAGGACGGAAAGGAACATACCTATTATGTTTACAACAACTGCTCGCATCGTGCTGCCTACGAAGAGACGGGTATGCAGGGCGTCAGCTACACCACAGGCGTTCCAGCCATGATTGGTGCCATGATGTTCTGCAAAGGTCTGTGGAAGAAATCAGGTGTTTACAATGTCGAGGAGTTCGACCCCGATCCATTCATGGAACAGCTGAACAAGCAGGGTCTGCCCTGGCACGAAATTCACGATGGCGATCTTGAATTATAAATATTCAGAATACTCAGAATTAAAAAATAACAAAAACTATGGCAAAAAAAGAAACAGAAGGCGAGGCGCTGTCCCCGCAACAGGAGAAAATGAAAGCCTTACAGGCTGCCATGCAGAAGATTGAGAAAGACTTCGGCAAGGGCAGCATCATGCGAATGGGCGACGAACAGACAGAAAACGTGGAAGTCATACCTACAGGAAGTATCGGACTGAATGCTGCACTGGGTGTGGGCGGATACCCCAAAGGGCGTATCATTGAGATTTACGGTCCTGAGTCTTCTGGTAAGACGACTCTGGCTATTCATGCTATTGCCGAAGCTCAGAAGGCGGGTGGCATTGCCGCTTTCATTGATGCGGAACATGCCTTCGACCGCTTCTATGCTCAGAAGTTGGGGGTAGATATTGACAATCTGTGGATTTCGCAACCCGATAACGGAGAGCAGGCACTCGAAATTGCCGACCAGCTGATTCGCTCGTCAGCCATCGACATTCTGGTAGTTGACTCGGTTGCAGCCTTGACTCCAAAGAAAGAGATTGAGGGCGATATGGGCGATTCGGCTGTAGGTTTGCATGCCCGCCTGATGTCGCAGGCTCTTCGCAAACTGACTGGTACGATAGCCAAGACCAATACAACCTGTATCTTCATCAACCAGTTGCGCGAGAAGATTGGTATCATGTTTGGAAATCCTGAGACGACAACAGGTGGTAATGCCCTGAAGTTCTATGCCTCTGTGCGTCTGGATATCCGCAAGGTTACAGCCATCAAGGACGGCGACAATGTCATTGGCAACCAAGTACGCGTAAAAGTAGTTAAGAACAAGGTGGCACCTCCCTTCCGCAAGGCTGAGTTTGAAATCACCTTCGGCGAGGGTATCTCCAAGATTGGCGAGATCGTAGACCTGGGTGTAGAATACGGAATCATCCAGAAGAGTGGTTCGTGGTTCTCTTACGAAGGTTCGAAACTGGCACAGGGTCGCGACGGCACGAAACAGTTGCTGAAAGACAACCCAGAACTTTGTGAAGAACTGGAAGCTAAAATCATGCAGGCAATTGCTGATAAGGACTAAAATAAAAAAAAGTGGAAGTTCCAAGACTTCCACTTTTTATTTTCTGACGTTTTACTTCTTCTTTTTAGTAGCCGGTGTCGGTTTCTGATTGAGGCGCGGTGTACGGATGCCGATAACCTTTCCTGATTTACCGAACTGCACAATCAGCCAAGCCTTGGTGCGCTTGTATATCCACTCGTAACGTCCGTCACTGCTATCCACCTTACTGTCAGGTTCACCGACAGCCATTTCAACTTCCTCCTCAGTCATACCCATACCGACACGACCTTCGCGAATCATCGTACGAGTAGCAGCATTCGTATTGCGCAAGCGACCTTCACCGAAGCCGAACAGATAGCCGAAGTAGTCTTCCTTCTGACCGTCAATATCACCTGCCACACTCTCATTGACGAAGGTAACATCCTTGGAGTACACACGTCCTGTTTCTGACTCTGTCAGTGTCAAAGTGACATAGTTGGAGTTGTGGATAGGAGCCATACCGTCAATGCGGAATCCCATCAACTTAGGCACCTTCACCTTTCTATTATCTTTACCGCCACCCTTTGTAGTCATCGTGGTAGCATACTTGGTATAGACGGTCTTACCCATATACTGCGCATAATCAGCAGAAACCTTTGTCGTAGCTGTCAGCATGTCAAACGAACCATAGAAGGCAAATTTCTCGTTATCTACTATGAATTCGTCATCACGAAGACTGCAATTGGTTCGGCTGAGAGCCACATTCTGGTAGAACTCTTTGCCGTTCTTGTCGGCAACGATAATCTTCACGGGGAAGTCGCGTGTACCCACACCGACATCTACCACTTTAACCTCCATACCTTTCTCAACCTTCACATCGTTATAGCTGTCGCTCTCGTAATCTACATCTACCCGATAGTCGGTGGCACGAGTAACAAGCGACTGGCCCTTCAGTTTCTCACGGGCTATGTCAACATCACCCAGATAGGCCAATGTGGGCACACCCTTCCTGCTGTAGCAGTAGTCTTCAAACGATCCGTTGGGCAATTCGAAATAATACTTCTTATTGTCTTCCTGGCCCGTAAAGTTCATGCGGGCTCTGCCGTTGGCTCCTACGGAATGATCAGTGTAAATCAGTATCTTGCGACGCAAACGACCGCTGGGCACTTCCTTGCCAGTGCCGGCATCACGGAAAGTATTGACCAGCAAGTCGTACTTTTCGGGCAATACCATAAACTTCATGCCGTTTTGCCAGTCACACAGACTGTAATAACGGAAGTTTTGGCTGACGAAATCAGTGCCCTGAGGCTCGTCTTTCTTCTCAGCCTTCACAACAGCTTTCGCTTCTACCTTCTTCACTCCCTTCGTTTTCACAATGTAGGAGTCTGCACTCTGAGCCCATGCAGCAGTAGCTGCCATAGCCAGACCTGCCAGAATCATCAGTTTCTTCATAGGTATAATTGTTCTTTGTTATATTACGTAATATGATGCAAAGATATAAATAATTATTGATACTTGTGCCAAAATGTCGTGACAATCAGTCATTTTTCTTCATTTTTTTTGATTTTGGCACATGCTTTGCTATAAAATCGGTGACAAAATGCGAATATTAACAATTAAAAAAGAATATAACTATGGGAAAAATTATTGGAATTGACTTAGGAACAACCAACAGCTGTGTTGCCGTTTTCGAGGGTAACGAGCCTGTGGTTATCGCTAACAGCGAAGGTAAGCGTACTACACCTTCTGTAGTAGGTTTCGTTGAGAACGGTGAGCGTAAGATTGGTGACCCTGCCAAGCGTCAGGCTATCACTAACCCGAAGAAGACCGTTTACTCTATCAAGCGTTTTATGGGTGAGAACTGGCAACAGACCGAGAAGGAAATCTCTCGCGTACCTTATACAGTAGTCAACGAGGGTGGCTATCCACGTGTTGACATCGACGGACGTAAGTACACGCCACAGGAGATTTCAGCTATGGTGCTGCAGAAGATGAAGAAGACTGCCGAGGACTATCTGGGTCAGGAAGTAACTGATGCCGTTATCACCGTACCTGCCTACTTCTCTGACTCTCAGCGTCAGGCTACTAAGGAGGCTGGACAGATTGCCGGTCTGAATGTTCGCCGTATCGTCAACGAGCCTACAGCTGCTGCTTTGGCTTATGGTGTTGACAAGGCCAACAAGGATATGAAGATTGCCGTATTCGACCTCGGTGGTGGTACGTTCGATATCTCTATCCTGGAGTTCGGCGGTGGTGTGTTCGAGGTTCTCTCTACCAATGGTGATACCCACCTGGGTGGTGACGACTTCGACCAGGTAATCATCGACTGGCTGGTACAGGAGTTCAAGAATGACGAGGGTGCCGACCTGAAGGCCGACCCAATGGCTATGCAGCGTCTGAAGGAGGCTGCCGAGAAGGCTAAGATCGAGTTGTCAAGCTCAACTTCTACGGAGATCAACCTTCCATATATCATGCCTGTAGGCGGTGTACCTAAGCACTTGGTAAAGACACTGACTCGCGCTAAGTTCGAGCAGTTGGCACACGGACTTATTCAGGCTTGTCTGGCTCCATGTCAGAAGGCTATCGCTGATGCCAAACTGAATACTGCCGATATCGACGAGGTCATCCTCGTAGGTGGTTCAAGCCGTATTCCTGCCGTTCAGGAACTCGTAAAGAACTACTTCGGCAAGGAGCCTTCAAAGGGTGTTAACCCCGATGAGGTAGTAGCCGTAGGTGCTTCTATTCAGGGTGCTATTCTGAACAAGGAAGGTGGCGTAGGCGACATCGTGCTGCTCGACGTTACTCCTCTGACACTGGGTATTGAGACCATGGGTGGTGTTATGACCAAACTGATTGAGGCCAACACGACAATTCCTTGCAAGAAGAGCGAGACCTTCTCTACAGCAGCCGATAACCAGACTGAGGTTACCATCCACGTACTGCAGGGTGAGCGCCCAATGGCCAACCAGAACAAGTCTATCGGTCAGTTCAACCTGACTGGTATTGCTCCAGCCCGTCGTGGTATTCCTCAGATTGAGGTAACCTTCGATATTGATGCCAATGGTATTCTGAAGGTAAGTGCCAAGGATAAGGCTACAGGTAAGGAACAGGCTATCCGTATCGAGGCTTCGTCAGGTCTGTCTCAGGACGAGATCAACCGTATGAAGGCTGAGGCTGAGCAGAATGCCGAGAACGATAAGAAGGAGCGCGAGCGCGTTGACAAGATGAATCAGGCTGACTCTATGATTTTCCAGACCGAGAATCAGTTGAAGGAGATTGGCGACAAGATTCCTGCAGAGCACAAGCCAGCTATCGAGAATGCCCTCCAGCAGTTGAAGGATGCCCACAAGTCTGGCGACATCGCAGCCATCGACAATGCCATGAATGCCCTCAACCAGGCTTGGCAGACTGCCTCACAGCAGATGTACCAGGGAGCCCAGGCAGGTCCTCAGCCAGGTGCCGACCAGCAGCAAGGTCCTTTCTACAACCAGCAGGCAGGCGGTCAGCAAGAAGCTCCAAAGGATGATAACATCCAGGATGCCGACTTCGAGGAGGTTAAGTAATCCTCCAAAAACAACGATAAGCAAAAATAAGAATCTATAAGGAAAGTGGTGTAATCCAAGCGGTTACATCACTTTTTTATATTGTTAAACTTTGTTTCATTTCTTGCTGGTTTCGGATTTTTACTGTAATTTTGCATCATATTTGCGACACGACTTATTGGTAGAAAAGATTAAACTTATGCCTACTTGTCGCTACTTAGACAAATTTAATAGTAGAAAAGATATGCCTGCATTGAAATTTGAAATCAAAAGGAAGTGCGAAGTCTGTGGCAGCATCTTCGTTGCCAAGACACTCGACTCCAAGTGCTGCTCCGAGAAGTGCATGAAGGTCGCATGGAAACGGAGAAAGGATGAGGAGAAAAAGCAAGAACGGCTTAAAGCAATAGCGGACCAGGTGCCTGACTATCGCGACTATATATCCATACCTGAGGCCGTAGCCATGTATGGTGTTGGTAGAGATACTTTGTATCGCCTTATTCGTGTGGGCCAAATACAAAGCATTAATCTCGGTACCAGACTGACCCGAATTAACAGGAAAGACATAGATAAGATGTTTCCCAAGCGATTCGAGAAGCCGAAGAAAGACAAAGACCTCGTACCATTATATAATATGGAACCAGAGAACTGTTATACCATTGGCGAGATTTGCAAGAAGTACAGACTAAACGATAGTTCTGTTTGGGCACATATCAGGAAGTACTCTATCCCCTCTCGCCAGATTGGCAACTACGTCTATGTGCCCAAAAAGGAAATCGACAAACTTTATAAGAGCTTATGAAGAAACCATTATCACATACCAAAGTCACCGTTAAACTCCGCAAGTCACAATACAAGGAGGAGTGGTATCTGATTGTTGAAGCCTACCCTGTTGTTTCTGCAGGCAATAAGGTGGAACGAATTGTGGAATCAGTCAACAGAAGTATTACCACTCCCATCTGGGACAAGTCATCCACTACCCGCTCATCAGGCTATAAGCCCAAGCGAGACATCAACGGCATCATCATGTGCCGTTCTACTCTTGACCAAGAATCATGTATCTATGCTGACAACGTGAGAAAACTTCGACAGCATGAATACGACAACCAATCTCTCTATACTGATAAGGAGAGTGAGATTGCTGCTCAGAATGAGCGTTCTGAACAGGACTTCATAGAGTATTTCAAGAAGATTACCTATACTCGCCATCCTAATGCCTCAAAATCCATCATCGTCAACTGGGAACGAGTTGGCGTACTGCTTGGGCTCTTCACGGAAGGAAAACCAATGCCTTTCAGTACCATCAATGTGAAGCTATTGGAGGAACTGAAGATGTACATGCTAACAGCCCCACAAGGAGGTAAGAAAGGCGGCACCGTTTCACAAAACACTGCATCCACTTATTTCTCCATCGTCAAAGCTGGACTTAAACAAGCCTTCATTGACGAGTATCTGACTGTTGACATCAGTGAGAAAGTGAAGAATATCCCAACTAAGGAGAGTCGTCGTGAAGTTCTCACCATAGAAGAGGTAAACAAACTGGCAAACACTCCTTGTAGCAACAACATTCTACGTCGCGCTTCGTTCTTTTCCATACTGACAGGGTTACGCCATTGCGATATACAGGAACTCAAATGGGGACAAATCGTTAGGCACAATGATTCCTGGCGCATCAACTTTGACCAAGAGAAAACTGACGGTGTTGAATACACGCCAATATCAGACCAAGCCTATGAATTATGTGGCGAGAGACGTGACCCAGACAGATTGGTGTTTGAAGGGCTTATGAATCCTTCATGGATTAATCGTCCTGTTAAGAAATGGATTGAAGCAGCAGGAATAACCAAACATATAACCTTCCATTGCTTTAGGCATAGCTATGCAACCCTTCAGCTCACTAACGGTACGGACATATTTACTGTTAGCAAAATGTTGGGCCATACCAATGTAAAAACAACACAAATCTATGCAAAAGTCGTAGATGCCAAGAAAGAACAGGCAGCAAAAGCCATTACTATTGAAAATCTCGACAAAAGCAAGCCAAAAGAATAGCACGTCATTGATTTTCTGAGAGTTAGCATTATTTTGGTGGGAGTGTGGAGCAGGTTTGCACCACCTCCCACCATCATTTGCACCACTATTTTTCTCGTTACTTATCCATTTTTATCAGATATTCCAGTCATCAAGGCAATTGTTCCCTTGATTGATTATCGATTTCATCATTTTCTGAGGAGAGTACAATTAATCTCCGTTAAATAAACTGGTGCAATGGTGGTGCATATTAACACTTGATATGCACTTTTGAAATAAAGCCGACCTTTGTGTCAAAATTTAAATTTTAAAATAATGACACGAATGATTAGCAATTTAGAAGAAATGCCCCAGGCATTAAATTACCTTATCTCAAAGGTAGAGAGTTTAGAAGAGATGGTGAACGAGTTGAGCGTCCAGAAAGATGTTCCTGAACAGCCGGAATGGA
>Ga0256405_10010312_pt1 | contig 12399 bp, 10 predicted proteins | sample RumenRJG_02DNA_FD_189096 | JGI IMG/M metagenome (GOLD analysis project Ga0256405, IMG submission 189096) | Bovine rumen microbial communities from Lethbridge, Alberta, Canada - RJG_02 | ecosystem: Host-associated > Mammals > Digestive system > Stomach > Rumen | place: Canada: Alberta...
TGGAGCCTTGTAATTGGTATCATTCTTTTATATGGAAATGTGGTGCTTCGCATGGCAATTCTGGGAAAATCCGGATATCTGGCCAAAACCGTCTGTCTGGTACTTCTTGCCATTGTAATGCTTCTTGGAATTGATTATCTGACCGGATACCGGCGCTGGTCGTTAGACTATGTGCTTCCGGGGGGAATCATTGCCATTGATCTGGCGTTGTTTATCCTGATTCTGATAAACCGGAGAAACTGGCAGAGTTATATGATGTCGGAACTGCTGACGATATTGCTGAGCATTGTACCGGTGGTATTGCTGCAGATGAGAATCATTCATTTTCCATATCTGGCATGGGGGTCCCTCGGGGTATCGGTATTTTTATTCCTTGGAACACTGATTCTTGGTGATCAGCGTGCACGAACCGAACTGAAACGGAGATTTCATATATGATAGAAAGCGAAGCGAGTGTAAAAGGACGTGTGGTGGCAGAAATGCTGTCACATTTTACCAATGATTTGAAAATCGGAAAAAAAATAAAGAGCGGAGAGCTGCGCAAGCGGATGATAGAGCCGCCATGGATTCCACCGGCAATGTTTAACCTGACAGGAATCAATATGGATCATTTTACGATGAAACTTTTGTCGTTAAAGGAAAATCCAAACACGGATTACGTGATTCTGCAGTTACACGGCGGTGGTTATACGGGAGCTGTGCGCAATGCGTATTATGTGTTTGCAGGATTATATAACGAGCTGAGCCATGGATGCAATGTGCTTACTCCGGATTATCGTGTGGCCCCGGAGAATCCATATCCGGCGGCACTTGAAGATGCATTGGCATCATACCGCTGGCTGCTTTCCAAGGGATATTATGGAGAACAGATTATCCTTGCCGGAGATTCGGCAGGCGGTGGACTGGCGATGGCACTCTGTATGTATTTGCGGGATCATAATATGCCGGTACCGGGAGGAATCATAGCCATGTCTCCGTGGACGGATCTGACGGCCAGCGGGGAGTCTTATGAGACCAATTATGAGAAAGATCCACTGTTTGGAAATACGAAGGAGAGTCTGATTTACCAGAATGATTATCCGGGGGAACATGACCGGATGGACCCGTATATTTCTCCGCTGTTTGGGGATTTCCGGGGATTTCCGCCAATGCTCATACAGGTTGGATCGATTGAGATGCTTCTGAGTGATTCGGTTTCGGTAGCGGCAAAGGCAAGGGAGCAGGGGGTAAAAGTGCGCCTGTCTGTTTATGAAGGGATGTTTCATGTGTTCCAGATGGCATATCTGAATATTCCAGAATCAAAGAAGGCATGGGCAGAAGCCGGCAAATTCATTGATGTGCTGCGCACGGACAGCAGACTGTAAAAATTATTACAAAAATGGCGCGGAATTTTTTCACATATTGCATAAACGCCTAGATACGTCTACATTTCCATGGAGTAAGCCTCCACATGATGTAGAAATGTGGGTTGACAATAACACAAGATGTAGTGTAGTCTTGTATTTGTTAATGAAAATATACAAGATATAGGGAGTAATCTCTATATCTTATATTTTGTGTAAACAATCGTTTGTAAAGATAGACTTTGAGAGGAAGATGGAACATGAAAATTATTAAGAGAAGCGGAGTCGAGGTATTTTTTGATTCGAGTAAGATCGTTGCGGCTGTACAGAAAGCGAATGCATCGGTAATCGATTATGAAAAACTCAGCGATGAGCAGATTCAGGAGATTGCCGATAATGTGGAAGTGGCATGTGAAAACATGAAACGATCTGCCAGCGTGGAGGAAATCCAGGATATGGTAGAGAACCAGCTGATGAACCAGCATGCATTTACGGTTGCCCGTAATTATATTACATACCGTTATAAGAGAGCACTTGTGCGTAAATCCAATTCTACGGATGAACAGATTCTGTCTCTCTTAGAGTGTAACAATGAGGAAGTAAAACAGGAAAATTCCAATAAAAATCCTACTGTAAACAGTGTACAGAGAGATTATATGGCGGGAGAAGTCAGCAAGGATATCACGAAGAGATTCCTGTTGCCGGAAGATATTGTGGAAGCACATGAAAAAGGACTGATTCATTTCCATGATGCAGATTATTTTGCGCAGCACATGCATAACTGCTGTCTGGTGAACTTAGAGGACATGCTGCAGAATGGTACTGTAATCAGCGAGACCGGAATTGACCGTCCGAGAAGTTTTTCCACGGCCTGCAATATAGCAACACAGGCGATTGCGCAGATTGCAAGTTCGCAGTATGGAGGACAGAGTATTTCACTGTCCCATCTGGCACCGTTCGTACAGGTGAGCCGTGAAAAATTCCGGATACAGGTCCGGACAGAGTTTGAAAAGATCGGGCTGGATCTGGATGAGGAGAAAATCAATAAAGTAGCAGAGATGCGTGTAAGAGAAGAGATCAACCGTGGTGTGCAGATGATCCAGTATCAGGTGATCACGCTTATGACCACAAACGGTCAGGCTCCGTTTATCACGGTGTTTATGTATCTCGACGAAGTGCCGGAGGGACAGACCAGAGATGACCTGGCAGCGATCATTGAGGAGATGCTGCATCAGAGAATCAAGGGAGTAAAGAACGAAAAAGGAGTATTTATTACCCCGGCTTTCCCGAAACTGATTTATGTACTCGAAGAAGATAATATCCATGAGGATTCCAAGTATTTTTATCTGACACGCCTGGCTGCACAGTGTACGGCAAAGCGCATGGTTCCGGATTATATTTCCGAAAAGAAGATGAAAGAACTGAAAGTGGACAAGAACGGGGAAGGACACTGCTATCCATGTATGGGATGCCGCAGTTTTCTTACTCCGTATATTGACCCGGAAACCGGAAAACCGAAATATTACGGACGTTTTAACCAGGGAGTTGTGACGATCAATCTGGTGGATGTGGCATGTTCTTCCGGAAAAGATGAGAAAAAATTCTGGAAGATTCTCGATGAGCGTCTAAAACTGTGCTACCGGGCACTGATGTGCAGACATAAGAGACTTCTTGGCACACCGAGTGATGTGGCTCCGATTCTGTGGCAGAACGGAGCGCTTGCCCGTCTGAAAAAGGGAGAGACGATCGACAAACTTTTATTTGGCGGTTATTCCACCATCTCTTTGGGATATGCGGGATTGTGCGAGTGTACCCGTTATATGACAGGTGTTTCCCATACGGAGCCGGAGACCGGAACACCATTTGCACTGCATGTCATGCAGCGTCTGAATGATGCCTGTGCAGAGTGGAAAGAAAAGGAAAATATGGATTTCAGTCTGTACGGTACGCCGCTGGAATCCACCACCTATAAATTTGCAAAGTGTCTGCAGAAGCGTTTCGGTATCATAGAGGGCGTAACAGATAAAAATTATATTACGAACAGTTATCATGTGCATGTGACGGAAAATATCAATGCTTTTGATAAACTGAAGTTTGAGTCACAGTTCCAGAAGCTGTCTCCGGGTGGTGCAATCAGCTATGTGGAAGTACCAAATATGCAGGATAATATTGATGCCGTGATTGCCGTCATGAAATACATTTACGATAATATTATGTACGCGGAGCTCAACACGAAGAGTGATTACTGTATGGAATGTGGCTATGACGGTGAGATCAAAATTGTTGAGGAAAAGGACAGCGGAAAACTCGTCTGGGAGTGTCCGAACTGCGGAAACCGTGATCAGGATAAGATGAGTGTTGCACGTCGTACGTGCGGGTATATCGGAACACAGTTCTGGAATCAGGGACGTACACAGGAAATCAAAGAAAGAGTATTACATTTATAAAACATGGAAGAAAACAAACGGAAACAATATGCCCATTTGTATGAACACCATGAGGTAGAAGATCCACAACCCCGGGAAGAGAAAGAAAAACCCATCGGGCCGAGTGGCAGAAACCGCCATCGGCCGATGGTGGAAAAGGTATGCAGACGCATCGCCTTTTCTTTCCTGGCCATGGCGGTTGTTCTGTTACTTGCATTGAATTATTTTCAGATCAAAGAGGCAAAAAAGGAAGCGGTTTTGGAATATATCCGCAAAGAAAAGCAGCAAATGAAAAATCGTGAGACAGAAGAGACGGACCAGCTTGCAATCTTAGACCAATATGATATATTATATAGTATGTATCCGGATCTGGTTGGATGGATCAAAGTTGACGGGACACCAATCGATTATCCGGTGATGCAGGATCATACAGGCGGGGAATATTATCTGAAACACAATTTTGAAGGAAAAGATGATAATAAGGGAAACCCGTTTGTTTCCGCAGATGCCAGCATTGATCCGATGGATCAGAATATTGTGATCTTTGGGCACAACGTAAGTGATGGAAGCCAGTTTGGAGATCTGGATGCCTATCTGGATAAGAAATTTTACAAAAAGCATCCGGTGATTACTTTTGATACGATTTATGAAACTGGACAATATCAGATTGTTGCGGTGGTAAAGACACATGTAAAGGAAAAAGACGAATCCGGATTCCGTTATTACTGGTTTCGGAATTATAAAAACCGGAAAGAGTTTCAGAATCTGCTGGATTTTGTGGAAGAGAACCGTGTGTATGATACAGGGGAGCATCTTACCTATGGAGATACCACAATCATGCTCTCTACCTGTGAATACACGGTAAACAATGGGAGACTCGTAGTCATAGCAAAAAGGATATAGGGCAGAAGATGAAAAAATTAGGGATGATGAAAACGATACTGATGATGGGATGTGCGCTGGCGTTGCTTTTTGCAGCCGTTCCGCAGCCGGTTATGGCGGCGAACAGCCAGATGAATCTGACGGTTGGAACAACCAATGATGCAAAAGCCGGAGATACGGTAACGGTACGTCTGGTCGGAAGCAATAATCCGGGACTTTCGACATTTGCAGCAAGATTGGCATATGACGATTCTGATCTGGAATATGTAGGAACCACATGGGCAAATACGATTTCTTCGGATTCGGGAAATATTGAGCTGGTTTCCCCAGTTACGGAAAATAATCAGCAGGCACTTAATCTTTCGGCAATTTTAAATAAGACTTATTCCCAGAATGAAACCATTGCCACGGTTACCTTTAAGGCGAAAAATGCATATACAACGATGCCGGTTACCCTGACAGTGCGTGAAGTGACGGATGCAAGTTACAATCCGGTTACGGTTACAACGGTTGTGGATGCTTCTGCAGGACAGACACAGAGCCAGTCACAGTCCCAGAGCACTTCCCAGAGTCAGTCGGACAGTCAGGATGACACAGAGTATACAGATGATACAGACGATACGGACGATACCGATTCGTACGATGATACAGACGATATGCAGGATTCCCAGAGCAGCAGTGGGAATACACATAAAACTTCATCGAACAAAAAGAATAACAGTGGAAATACATCAAAAAACGGAAACCGGACAGATGCAACACCAAAGACAGGTGCGGTTGATCTGCGGATGGTATTTGGAGCAGCAGTAATTGTTTTTTTACTGGCAGCAGCAGGCTGCGTCCGTTTCCTGAATAAAAAGAAAGAGTAAATTATGAATTATGCTGGAATTAAGTATTGTGACATCGCAAACGGTCTCGGCTGTCGGACGGTACTGTTTGTATCTGGATGCCGCAATGCATGTAAGGGCTGTTTTCAGCCACAGACATGGGATTTTACCTATGGAGAATGTTTCGATGAGCAGGTACAGCAAAAGGTGCTTGATTCACTGAAACCGGAGTATATAGAGGGAATGACCCTGTTGGGAGGAGAGCCGTTTGAGGAAGAAAATCAGGAGGCTCTTCTTCCTTTTATGAAAAAAGTAAAAAGTTTGTATCCGGATAAGAATGTCTGGGCATTTACCGGATATATATATGATAAAGACCTGATTTTGCAAGGCAGAAAACATACAAAAGACACGGATGAACTGCTTTCCCTGATCGATGTACTGGTGGACGGTCCATTTATTGAGGAACAGAAGGATATTACGCTCAAATTCCGGGGATCGGCCAATCAGCGCATTCTTGACTTGAAAAAAACCATGGAAAGTGGCAAAATAGTTAAGTTGATGGAATAGTTATGAAAACGAGGATGGATACATATGAAAAAGCATATTAATGCATTGTTGGGATTTGTCTGTTATACAATCGGTGTGATTGCAGCAGCATATTACGGGTTGTGGAAGATGCTTGTGCTTCCGCTTCATACTCTGGTAGTTTCTTTTCTTGCAGGGAATCTGAATGTCACACTGCTTGCGGTATGTGTTGTCAAAATACTTTTTTCAACAACGATGGCAGGATTGATCTGGTGCATCGGCTATATAGCCTATAATCACTTTAAAGGCACACAGGACCCTGACTGGGAAGCTATGGAGAAAGAGTACATGGCAGAAAAAGAAGAAGAGAAAGAGAGGCAGGCATCGTGATTTTACGGGTTCCGGAATATTATGAGAAATTTTCCTGCATTGCATCCCGCTGCAAGGACAGCTGCTGTGCAGGCTGGGAAATTGATATTGATGAGGATTCCTACGCATATTACAACAGTGTGGAAGGCGAATTTGGAACAAGGTTAAAAGAAAGTATGTATGAGGCGGACCCGGATGATGATGGCGGTGGATACCGTTTTAAGCTGAAAGGGAAGAAACGCTGTGCCATGCTCAATGACCATAATCTCTGTGATCTTTATACAGCACTTGGGGAAGAGGCTCTGTGTGAAGTGTGTACAGAATATCCGCGTTTTTCCCTGATTTACGGAGATGTGGAGCAGAAAGCACTGAGTCTTTCCTGCGAGGAAGTCGGACGGATTCTGTTTGAGCGGACAGAACCGGAAAAGCTGGTGGATATAGAGCTGCCCGGAAATTGCGATGACGATGAGGATGATCCGGCGTATGTTGCATTCATGGAATGGGTGCAGCAGGAGTCGGTGAATATTCTGCAGAATCGTACCCATAATATTCCGGAGCGCATGAGAGAGTTTCTGGCGTGGTGTGACCGTGTACAGACCGTGATCAATTATGCACAGGCAAAAGAGGATATGTCGGTACTGGCAGACTGGAGATACGAAGATGCCGGTCATGAACTTCGGGAGTGGGAGCAGAAAAATATTGAGGGAAAAGAGAAGCCGGTTCGTGCACTTTCTTATGAAGATTTCGAGGAACGTTTTGCGGTTTTTGCCGATATGGAAGAGCTGGATGATGAATGGGTTCACACCAAGGAAGAATTCGAAAAGCTGTATCACGAAGATACCTATGAGGCATTTCTGACAGAATATATGCGATCATCGGATTATTCGGAACTTGGCTATGAACATCTTCTGGTTTATTTTGTGTATCGTTATCTGATGAATTCGATATATGATTATGATATTTTATCCTATGCCAAAATGATTGTGATGGCAACCCTTGTGGTAAGAGATATGGATGCGGCACGTTTTCACAGAAACGGTGGCAAATTCACAATGTCTGACCGTATTGACGTAGCACGTATTTTCTCAAAGGAAGTGGAACATTCCGAAGGAAATGCACAGGATCTGAAAGAAATGTGTATGATGGAAGAAATTGCAAAAGTGGATGCACTTTGCAGACAGATTTAAACGTTTATAACAGAGATAAAACAGGCATCTGGCGAACCCCGGATGCCTGTTTTGCATTATGCTTTATTTGTCTAACAGATCGGTATAGAAATCTGCGTAATCTTTGCGGTTGTCCTTGCAAAAATCAATGGCAGCAGATGGATGCTGGTTCAGACGTCCGGTCAGCAGATACGGAATATCATATCCCCATACGGCACCGGTTTCTTTGAGCGGCAGCATATAGTCTTCTAAGAACCGGAGTACCGGGAATACATTGTACTTCGGATTTTTCAGAAAACTCAGAAGCAGTTCCATGGCACAGTTTCCGGCACCCCGTCCCATGGACATCATGGTAGCATCTAAAAGACTGACACCGTGGGAGAGTGCTTCGATCGTGTTGGCAAAGGCAAGCTGCTGGTTATTGTGTGCATGCATACCGATGTATTTGCCGTATTTTTCTCCAAGTTCGGTGTATTTATCTGCAATCGCACGGATCTGTTCCGGGTAAAGAGCACCGTAACTGTCCACGATATAAATGCCATCGGCGCTGCTTTGACCGACCATTTCAAGTGCCTGGTCAATATCGGATTCTTTGGCATTGGAGATTGCCATGATATTACAGGTTACCTCGTAGCCCTTTGCCTTGGCATCTTCAATCATTTCGATTGCAGCAGGCATCTGGTGCACGTAAGTTGCCACACGAACCATGTCAATTACACTGTCTTTTTTGTCAATGATATCTTTTTTGTAATCGCAGCGTCCGACATCTGCCATGACGGAAATCTTCATATCGGAGTTGTTGTCACCAACGATCTCACGGATGGATTCTTCATCACAGAACTTCCACTTGCCGAATTTATTTACGTCAAACAGCTCCTTGGAAGCTTTATAACCAAACTCCATATAGTCAACGCCGGCCTTTACATTGGTGCGGTAGAGTGCGTTGATAAAGTCATCGGAGAACATAAAGTTGTTTACGAGTCCTCCGTCACGAATGGTTGCGTCCAATACACGAATATCGGAACGTGCTGTCATTAAGTCTCCTTTTTGAGCCATTTTTGTTTCCTCCTTGTGGTTCTTTGAATCTTTTACACTTTAACGCTTTGACGCGTGTGAGTATATAATAACACAATTCGATAAAAATGCAAGCAAAAACTTTACTTTTTTCCAGTCTCCTAATATAATTAAATCGGGTGAAAGCCCGAAGGAGGAGAAAATGATATACTTATTAGGAACATATGAACACGCACTGGTTGCTTTTATCGGTGTTTTATTTGCTTTTGCAGTGACCTGTATTGCAATTGCAAAATTAAACGGATATCTGCCGAAGGACATGGGAAGACAGTATGCACATGATGGAGCTCTTTCCGCAGGAAAACCAAGAGGTGCGGGTATTATTTTTGTGTTGACTTTTGTTGTTTCCGCATTGTTGTTTGGCAAAATGAATAAGGAAATTATCATTTATCTGGTGCTGGTCGTCATCGAAATGTTCACCGGATTCTTTGATGATGCCGCAGAAAAACCATGGGGAGAGTATTTAAAGGGAATTCTGGATCTGGCGGTGGCAGTCGTTGTAGCCATTTCCTATCTGCATTACAATTCCAGTGAGATCACCATTGCCATTACGGGAACGACCATCGTGATTCCACCGGTTGTATTTGCCATTCTGACCGTTATTCTGGTGTGGGTTTCCATCAATGTTACCAACTGTTCGGATGGTGTGGATGGATTGTCGGGAACACTGACCATTATCACGTTGATGAGTGTGTTTGTTCTTGACAATATTTTAAAAGTCAATGATTCTTTCAATTACTGTATTTTACTGTTTGCGGTATGTCTGCTGGGATATCTGTGGTATAACGCAACACCGAGCAAGCTTCTTATGGGAGATGCCGGATCACGTGCAATGGGTATTTTTATTGCCATTGCGGTATTGAAGATGCACAGCCCGTTTATGTACCTGCTGGTTGCTGCGGTACTTATCGCAGACGGTGGTCTTGGTCTGGTAAAGGTTTCACTGCTTCGGTTTTTAAAGATACATATTCTAAAGAATACCATCACACCGATCCACGACCATGTAAGAAAAAAGGGTGGGTGGTCCAATGCCCAGGTGGTATTTCGTTTTGCTATCATTCAGATTGTAATTTCACTTGCAGCAATTTATCTGGTTATGATTTAAGTTGTAGTTATAATTGGAGGCTTTATGCGTTTTGTTTCCATTGAAGATGCCAGACCGGGAATGTGTCTTGCGTATGATTTATATGATTCCATGGGACGTACCATGGTGGGAAGTGGCTGTGAACTGACGGCTTCCTATATCAATAAACTAAACGAATACGGATTTAGCGGTATCTATATCGAGGATGAACAGTCGAAAGATATCTACATCGAAGCAACAATACCGGAAAAACTGCGCCAGGAAGGGTTTAAATGTGTGCAGGAGAATGATATTGACCGTTGTGCCGAGATTGCACAACAGATTGTGGAGAATCTTTTGTCCAGGGAAAATGTGTGTCTGGATATGACGGATCTGCGCTCATACGATGATTACACATATGCACATTCGGTGAATGTTGCTGTGCTCTGCTGTGTGATCGGTATGGGGATGGGAATGAGTGAACGCGATCTGAATTATCTGGTTACAGCGGCTCTTTTGCATGATCTGGGAAAGCTTGCCATTCCAAAGGAAATATTAAATAAACCGGGCAGGCTGACACCGGATGAATACCAGCTGATGAAGACCCATTCGACCCGTTCGTACCAGCTGCTTTCGAAGCGCTGGAATATTTCGGCGCATATCAAGCAGACGGTATTGCTTCATCATGAAAACGTAGATGGGAGCGGATATCCGCAGGGGCTGATTGGAGATGAGCAGTCTCTTTCCGTAAGGATTCTGCATGTGGCGGATGTATACGACGCGCTGACATCGAGACGTCCGTATAAGAAACCATATTCCCCTTATGAGGCGGTAGAGTATCTCATGGGAGCCTGTGGCATCATGTTTGACAAAAATGTTGTGGAAGTGTTTATGGAGCGGGTTCCGCTGTTTCCGAGAGGGACGGAGGTAAATCTGTCGGATGGACGTAAGGGACTGATCTATGAAAACAAGGGACCGCATAATCTGCGACCGGTTCTGAATATGCCGGATGGAACCAAACTGGATCTGATGGAAAATAAAAACTTAAATGTTACGATTCTTCCACCGGAATATCTCGATACGGTTTCTCCAGATTCGGAAGAGCCGGGAAGAAAGAAGATGGTTCAGGAAACTGCCAGAAAAAAAATCATGATCGTAGATGATATGAAGACTAATCTGGATGCCATGCGTGGAATTCTCGAGGATGAGTATACCGTCATTCTCTGTAAATGCGGAAAACAGGCATTGCATTATCTGGAACACAATGAGTTTCCGGATCTGATCATTATGGATGTTGATATGCCGGAAATGAACGGAATCGAGACTACCATGAGAGCAAACAAGCTCACAGGGGGAAGGATACCGGTTCTGTTTGTCACGGCCATGTGTGATGCGCATACGGTAATGACCTGTCGGAGACTGCATGCGGCAGGATATATTGTGCGGCCATATAAAGCCATTTATATCAAATCCGAAGTAGAGCGGATATTTAGTGGTTGGAGGTAAAACGGATATGGGACTGGTTTTCCATCTGATCTGTCTTTTTTTTACACTGTTTGTATTACAAAGTTATGTCAGCAGCGGGTTTCACGCAAGGGAACACCGGCTGCTGCCGTTGGTTTTAGGGCTGATTGCATTGAACAGTTTTTATCGCATTACCTATTATGTTACGGGAGAGGCAAAGACACTTCGTATACTGACAGATTTACTGGCCATTCACATGCTGTATCTTATGATTCATTATGTGGGTGATTTTATGAAATTCCAGCTGAAACTCAGGACGGAAGTGATTTTGTTCTGCAGTCTGGTGCTGTTTAATTCCATGTTGATTATACGTGCTGCGCAGCACGAGACGTATCAGGATGCGTTTCGGATTGCGCTGCTTTGTTATACGGGAATTCTTCTGGGGCTGGCTACTTATGTGAGAGTGAAAAGCGAGGTTTCTGTCTGGGAGGGACATGTAAATGATATGTTGTATCTTGGCATGGCACTTCCGGGAGTTGCAATGTTGTTTCGCGCAGTTACGCCGAAAGCGGAAGAATTTTTGGTGCCGGGAGCTTTTGAAATTTCCTGTCTGATTGTCTTTTATCTGATGATGACGGGAAGATTATCCAATGTGACGAACATTATCCGGGAAAACTTTTATAATATCAGTGATATCCCTACGTTTTTGTTTGACAACAGAATGCGTTACCGGGATGCCAATGCCAGTGCCAGACGATGGTTTCCGGAAATTGTGGGGGAACTGACGGACGATCCGCAGGAGTACCCTTTTTATACCAAAATGATGCGTTGGAGTAAAGACCCGGATCAGGATTATGTGGTTCAGTGGAAAGAAAGTTATTGCAGGTGTCAGCTGCATCCGGTCTGCAGTGAAAATGTGGTGAGAGGATATATTCTTACTCTGATCGACATCACACAGCAAAAGAAGGAAACGGTTCTGATGGAGGATCTGAAAAAGAAAGCAGAAGAACAGTCATTTTTAAAAAGCCGTTTTCTGGCATCGGTCAGTCATGATCTGCGCAGTCCGCTGCATGCGATTATCGGAGGTTCGGACATTTTAAAAAGGCAGAATCTTCCGGATGAGAGCAAAAACATTCTTGAATATATCCGTGTCGCGGGAAATAATCTGCTTGAACAGGTGGATACCATCCTTGCATATTCGAAGCTGGAAGCAGGAATGTTGACGCTCAAAGACAAAACATACAATTTTTATGAAATGAT
>Ga0256405_10010313_pt1 | contig 12397 bp, 15 predicted proteins | sample RumenRJG_02DNA_FD_189096 | JGI IMG/M metagenome (GOLD analysis project Ga0256405, IMG submission 189096) | Bovine rumen microbial communities from Lethbridge, Alberta, Canada - RJG_02 | ecosystem: Host-associated > Mammals > Digestive system > Stomach > Rumen | place: Canada: Alberta...
ATTCTTTGATGATTCTAGCAACAGGAGCTTTTGGTATTTCAGACATGTTTTTCACCTCACATAAACTTTGTTAAAACTTATTATTAGTTAAGGTAATAATAAGTTAAATAACAATATAAGATATCTTAATATTTAAATATTTTGCAAAATCATGCTATTATTTAAAAATGGGATAAAGAAATTATTAAAATATAAAATTAAAACATATAAAAATTATTACTCTTTAAAAAAGTATTTATTAAAAACTTTACAAAATATTATCAGTAAAAAAAATTTGAGAAGATATGATGAAAATTAAAATTGCAGTCCCTTCAAAGGGAAGAATAAGTGAACCATCAATAAACATCCTAGAGAAAGCAGGTTTAGGACTGATTGATAAAAATAATCGTAAATTAATTTCAAAAACATTTAACGATGATATAGAAGTGATGTTTGCAAGAGCATCCGACATTCCTGAATTTGTCAATGACGGTGTGGCAGATATGGGAATTACCGGTGTCGATTTAATCCAGGAAAATGAGGCTGAAGTGGCTGAACTTCTTGATTTGAGATTCGGACAGACAAAACTGGTGCTTGCAGCTCCGGAAAAGTCAAACATTAACAGTGTTGATGACATTACAAACGATATGAAGGTTGCCACTGAATTTCCGGTTCTGACAGAAAAGTACTTGAAGGAAAAAGGCCTTGATTTGAAAATCGTCAAATTAAGCGGGTCAACCGAGGCAGCACCATTCATAGGCATTGCCGATATGATAACAGACCTAACAAGTACCGGAACAACACTTAAAATGAATCATCTTGAAATAATTGACATAATCCTGGACAGTACAATCAAACTCATCGCCAATCCGGACAGCTTATCCAAGAAAAAAGAATTGATAGAGGCTGTAAGCACCAGCATCAAGGGTGTGCTTGACGCTGAGCGTAAAAAACTGATTATGATGAATGTTTCACAAAGTGATTTAAACAAAGTTAAAAAGGTTATGCCGTCAATGGGTGGTTTGACAATATCAGAAGTATTATCCGATGAAAAGACAGTTGCCGTACAGGCAGTGATTGATGAAAAGCAAGTGTTTGAACTTGTAAATGATTTAAGGAATGCCGGTGCTAGAGACATTCTAGTTGTACCAATCGAAAGGATCATATGAAAATCGCAGTAATATACACTACAATCAACGAGTCAACAAAGAAATCATGCAAAATTCTTAAAGACAAAATCAGGGCAGATGTTCAATTAATACCAATTGAAATGGCAAAAAAGGATTGCCTGCTGAAATACAATTTCATAATACTTGCCTCATCTGCCATTAAAGGTAAAGTACAAAGCGCATTTAAATTATATGCTTCAAACAACTTAAAGACATTAAAGGAAAAACCTTTGGGATTGATAATTAACTGTGAAGAAGATAAAGACAGATTTAACAAAACATTTACAGAAGAATTGGTCGCTTCATCATATATTTACTCAAATTTTGGTTATGAATTAAATCCCAATCATGGAAATTATATTGAAAGGAAAAAAACAAATAAATTAATTAGTAAATACAAAAAGGATAATAGGAATCTTCCGGCATTGAACATTGATGAGATTAACAAGTTTGCAGATGACATTAACAAGATGATTGAAAAAAGGGTTGATTAAAATTTTCAGATTAAAAAACATAATTTCAATAAAGGACTTTGAAAGAGAAGACATTGAATACATTATTGATGAAGCATCAAAATTAGAGAATATTGCTAAATCCAAAGAAGTTTCAGAAGAATTGAAGGGAAAAATTCTTGGTTTAATGTTTTTTGAACCATCCACCAGAACAAGAATTTCATTTGAAACAGCTATGAAACGCTTAAGCGGAAACTGCATCGGATTTACCAGCAGCGGATCAAGCTCAGTTTCAAAAGGAGAAAGCATTGCAGACACAGCTAAAATGTTTGAGGGCTACAGTGATGCGCTTGTCATAAGGCATGAGCTTGAAGGAGTGTCAAAGTTCATTTCAGATATCGTTGATGTACCTGTCATCAATGCAGGTGACGGTGCAGGCCAGCACCCAACCCAGACACTGCTGGATTTATACACCATCAAAAAGGAAATCGGCAAGATTGACGATTTGAAAATCGCTTTGATTGGTGATTTGAAATTCGGCCGTACAGTCCATTCACTGTCAAATGCATTATGCCTGTTTGACAATGTTAAGATTTATATGGTGTCACCACCGGAACTTAGGATGCCCCAAGAGGTCCGTCACGATTTGGATAAGACAAACATCGAATATGTAGAAGTTAACAATATTGAGGATGTTATTGATGATGTAAATGTATTATATGTGACCAGAATTCAAAAAGAGCGCTTTGCTGATATTAATGATTACATGCAAATTAAAGGTGCCTACATTATCAATAAAAAAATGCTTGAAGGAAAGGATTTAATCGTGATGCATCCTTTGCCAAGAGTGGATGAAATAGACACCGATGTGGACAAAACAAAGTACAATAAGTATTTCACACAGGCCGCAAATGCTGTGCCTGTTAGAATGGCAATCTTAAAAACATTAATTAAAAACAACCCTAAATAGAGTATAAGGCTGTTTCTAATAATTGCTCATCGCATTGAAGCTTGATAATATTGGTTCTTCCTCTTCCACGTCCCCGTGAAATAGTGTTGGTTGAAATTATACCTAACAGTTCAAGCTCATTAATGAAGTCGAAAATTCTTCTGTAGGTGACTGCATCCTTTTTGGATAAGTCAGAATATTCTTCATAAAGTTTTCCGGAAGTGATTTCCTCACCTTTTTTGGTTAACAGGAGTATTGCTTCAAGAACCCTTTGCTGCTGAAGAGGCAATGTTGAAATTATTTCTGTAATCTTGTTGTGCTCAATTCTATCTTTAGCCCTTATTACATGATCACTGGTTACTTTTTCTGAATCTTCATCAAATGCCAATTCACCAGCGTTTTTAAGTAAGTCAAGAGCATATCTTGCATCACCTTCTTCTTTAGCCGCCATTGCTGAACATAATGGTATTACATCATCATTCAAAATGTTGTCATGGAAGGATAATAATGCCCTTTCGGATAATATGTCTGATAACTGTCCGGCACCATATGGAGGGAATATAATCTCCTTATCATTCAAGCTGCTTGTTACTCTTGGTGTGATTAAATTTTTAAAGTCCAAATAATTACTGATTGACAATACTGCAACATTATCTGTTCTTGTTAAAGTGTAAAGGATTCCGTCTCCATCCTTTCCAAGCAATATGTCAATTTCGTCGAGAATAACAATCAGGTGCAATTTCTTACCGAATGCGTTTGTTCTGAAAAGGTCTCTGAATGCTTTTACAACTTCGGCTTTGGTCCATCCACGATTTGGAACATCTCTACCTAGCCTGTTACATAACTGAGCGATGACCTGGTATTCTGTAGTGTAGTCTGTGCATCTGATATATTCAATTTTAATGAAAATATTTTCATTGTCTGCAGCTTCAATCAATTGTTCACGTGCAAATTTGGAGGCAGCGGTTTTACCTGTTCCTGTTTTTCCATATAATGTTACGTTTGATGGTGTTACATCATCCAATACATCTACCCAATATTTTGCTATGTTTCTGATTTGTTCATCCCTGTGAACCAACTTCTCAGGCAGGAATCTGTGATCCAAGGGTTTTTTATCTTTAAAAATATGGTTTTTGCGCCGGTTGGCAAAAAGTGTTTCGTCCTCAAAAATATTACTCATGCTTTTATCTCCCTTAAAAAATTTGTATATCAATTAATCAAAATCATGAAAAAAATAGACAAGTATAATTTCCAGTGTTAATATTATTATAATGCTATTAAATAAAGTTTTTTATTACAATTTATTGAAATAAGTAATAAAATTGTTGTTGGAGTGAAAAATTATTTTGATGAAAATAGTTTAATATCATGAATAATAATTTAAACTGTTTTAATTATTTAAATATGAATTGAAATGTCTTTAAATTAAATAATATCTTCATAAAATTATTTAAAAAATAAATATGAAATAGTACAATTTCAAATATAAGATATGTATTTCAAGTGTAACTTACATGAAAAAACAGCTATCCAGACATGTCGGATTACAAAAAATTACCGATTGATTAGAGAGAGGGAGGTATGTTTCAAGTGTAACACTTTTCATGCAGCCGGCGAAAAACAAGAGGTGCATTTCAAGTGTAAAATTATCACCACAATTAAAAAAGATGAATATCAAGTGTAAAAATCTCAATAAAACAAGCTGAAATAAAAAAACAAGGAAGAATAAAGGAGATATGTTTCAAGTGATTACAGTTGAAATATACCTCTTAAGTTCTAATATACCCTCAAAATGTTTTCACTTGCAATGCATCTCTCCCTCTCTAGATGAACATATCGTTCTGATTGGAGGGAGTCACATTAACAGCGACATTGCCAAATTTATCATCAATTAACCAGATGCAATGTAATTTTGATTTGAATACTCTTTTAAGAGTTCTGATGAATTCATTTTTAGTTAAACCATCCTCAAATATTTGATCAGTAATGACAAACTGCTGAAGTATATCATTTTGAACCTGAAGCTCATAATCAACCAAAAACTGATTCAAGCCAAAATTCAATTCCATGATGAAATCCTTTTGAGTCTGTTTGTCGCTTGATTGCATCAGGCTTAAGTGTTGAGGAGCAACCTGAGTGGCACATGCCACAACAATGCAGTCCTTGCCTGTCGGTTTAACAACATCCATTATATTATCCTTTGGAAATTCAATAATGAAATGGAAATCAGCATTTTCATCATATTTCATTTCCCTTAGGAAATCCTCATCTGTTAACCATTCTTTTATTTTTTCTTCTTCAATCATAATATCATCATTTAATTTAAAATTTATAATAAATTATTTATTTTTTTATTATATATAATAAACTATGATTGAATATAATTATTTACTTAATGATATAATATTTTCCAAAATAAGCAATATTGTTTCATTAAAATTATTTTTATTTATTATTATTGCTTTTTTAATATCATTTTTTATTGACATTATATTCGGCGAACTTCCAACAAGAATACATCCCGTTGTCATCATCGGATCATTAATCAGTTTTTTCAAGGATGTTTTCATCAAGTTCAAAAGCAGAATGTCAGGAATGCTTGTTGTATTGGGAGTGTTTATTGTTTCAAGTGTAATTTTATATGTTATTTACATGATATGTTCTCTAAACGCAGTTTTATGGCTTATTGTTTTTTCAATAATTCTTTCATCCACATTTTCCATCAAAATGCTGCTGAGCACTGCTGTTGATGTTAAGGATGCACTGGATGACAGCATCGATAAGGCACGTGAAATGGTATCATACCTCGTGAGCAGAAATACCGATGAGCTGACAGAAAGTTTCATAGTATCAGCTGTTATTGAAAGTCTGACTGAAAACATTACCGATTCATATGTTGCACCTGTATTTTATTACTTTATTTTTGCTTTAATAATATTGAAATATCCAATGAATGATTGTTTATACTACTTATTGTTAATACCAGTGTTTTACAGGATTTCAAATACAATGGATGCAATGCTTGGCTATAAAACAGATGAATTGATTAAAATTGGTTTTGTGCCCGCCAAGATTGATGATATACTGAATTACATTCCATCAAGAATCAGCGGATTGTGCGTTGTTTTATCAGCCTACCTATTGAGATTTGACGGAAGAAACGCTTACAGAATCATGATGAGAGATGCCAGAAATTGCCCGTCCCCCAATTCAGGCTACACAATGGCAACAACAGCAGGTGCATTGAATATTCAGCTGGTTAAAAAAGAAACATATATTTTAGGTGATGACAACAAAACTATTACAAGTGATGATATTCAAAAAGCTGTTGATTTATCAAAATTAACTATAATCTTATTTACAATAATAATAATTTTATTATATAGTTTATTATATGTGATATTATGAAAATTGCAATAATTTCAGTGTCTGTTAAAGGCCAGAAACTGGCAATCGATTTGAAAAACAAAATGGATTCGGATTCAACAATCATTAAATGTGAACTGTTCCATAAGAATGTTAAAAAATACTTCCCAATGCTCTTCAGCGAATATGATGCAATCATAGCGATAATGGCATCCGGAATACTTATAAGATCAATTGCACCATTGGTTGAATCAAAAACTTCAGACCCTGCTGTTTTAAACATTGACGACAACGGCAATTTTGTAATATCAACATTGTCAGGTCATCTCGGCGGTGCAAACAAATTAACAAATAAAGTTGCTGAATTGATTGATGCAACACCTGTGATAACAACATCAACTGATGTTAACAAGAAATTAGGCATTGATGTCATTGCAAAAGACTTATTTTTATCAATTGATAATCCAAAAGAAATATTATACTTTAACAAGGCCATACTTGAAGGCCGTGAAGTCAGCTTCACAGTAAATCCCAATAAGAATTTTGAATACTTATTCACATATCTAAATGACAATACACTTGAAATCAATGTTTCAATATATTACTCATCCAAAATCAACACAGATGAAATACATGTCGAACTTGACGGTCATGAAATAACCCTCAAAGAGAGAAAAATAGTTGTCGGATTGGGATGTCGACGGGATAAGGAATGTGAATCAATTTATAGTGGTATTGTAAAATCATTGAATGATTTGAAAATACCTCTTTCAAGGGTTAATCAATTTGCATCTGCTGAAATCAAAAAAGATGAAAGGGGAATACTTGAATTATCTGAAAAATTAAACATACCAATATCCTTTGTGGAATTGGACAAACTGAAACTGTTCAGGTCAAGCGATGTTAAAAAATCTGAATTTGTAAAATCAAAATTCGGAATATGGGGTGTGTGTGAACCGTCAGCACTGATAATGGCAGGTTATGATTCAAAATTGATTTATAAAAAAACTTCATATGATGGCGTTACAGTATCGGTTGCGGTGTCTAAGTAAAAAAAGAATATAAAAAGCTAATTTAAATAGCTTCTAGTTTTGAAAGAACTTCCCAAATTAAAGTTCTTGCGTGAACCGGAATATTAGGATCGTTACTGATTTCATCTAACTTTCCAAGTACAGTACTTATTTTAACAGATTGATCCTGTTCTTCATCTTTCAGTAAGTCACTTGATTGACTTGCTGCTTCTCTAATGTTACGAGGAACAGTGTTATTATCTGAAATATAGTCAAGTATTTCACATACTTCATCGATTGCTTGATTACTCATATTATACTCCCTCCAAAAATGATATATTAAAAATAAGTAAAATATATATTAATAAATATATTTGTTATTATGCAATTTAAATAGTTTGTGGTGATGTTAAAAAATTTTGTGTAGAAAAATATATATTAATTAAAAATGAATTATTATACATGTCAGATATAAGCAAAACCACAATAAATTTACCAAAAGATTTAAAAAAAGAATTGAAAAAAATTGCAATTGATGAAGAAACTTCATTATCAGGATTAATCATTAAAATGATTGAAGAAGGAATGCAAAACAGAAATAAACAAGATGTAATTTCAGATGAAGATACTATCTAATCTTCAACTGAATTTAACATTAATGTAACAAATTGAGTTTTAGCGGTTTCCTCAACAAAAACTGCAAGAAGCATCGCTTCAGTTAAATCATCACTAACACAAATCACACCATGATTTTTTAAAATAAGAACATCCTCATCCCCAAGACCTTCACTGGCACTATTTGCAAGTTCATCACTACCCGGTTTTTCATATTCGATAGATGAGAGGTAAGGAGTCTTTATTGCACCGAAACCTTCCAGTTTTTTCAGTTTCTTATCTGAAAATGCAAATCCTGTAGCGTATGGGGAATGGGTGTGCACTATGGCGGTAACGTCTGATCTTTTTTTGTAGATTTCCAAATGCATGTTGACTTCACTTGAAGGCTTTCCATGAGTCAATGCATTGCCATCCATATCCACTAAAACAATATCCTCTTCATTTAAATTTGACAAAGACTTTAATGTTGGAGTGATGGCGACAACATCCCCAAATCTTGCACTGATGTTTCCGGCTTTACCTGAAACCAGTCCCTTATCATAAATCTCATTTGCAACACTAATAATTTCAGCAATATTTTTTTTCATAAAATAACCTCATAAGAATTTGAAATGTCTGTATTTTCCCTTGTGAATAACTGGAACTTCAGCCGGTGTCGGATTGATGTTATAAATTTTCTGGAACTCTGTCTGAGTCTGGAATGTACCAGAATTGATTAAATGAACACCTTTGAACCTTCTGTAGCTGTTAATGTGAATATGTCCTGTATGGAAAATATCAGGCACTTCATCAATAACAAGATAATCTTCAAGTTCTGATGCCAATGGAGTTCTTTCACCATATAATGGTGCCAAATGTCTTTTAAGCAATAATTCTTCCATTATAGCATCACTTTTTTCATATTCAAATTCCTTAACAGCCATAACCATGTCGTCGAAACTGCGTCCGTGGTAAATCAAGACGTTTATTCCGTCAAGTGAAACTACACCTGGATTTGATATGAATTCAACGTTGTCAAGTTCGTACAATGCTTTAGCGTATTCCTCAGGCACTGCAGGCTGTGGTTCAGCCACTCTTGAAGCGTCGTGGTTTCCGGGAGCGATGATGATTTTAATGTCACTTCGGATGTTTCCTAAAAATCTTGCAGCTTCATTATACTGTTCGGTAATGTCTTTAATTGCAAGTTCCTTGTCCTGGTTAGGATATACGCCGATACCATCCACGATATCCCCACCGATAATCAGGTATTTGACGTCCTCAGCAACCCTTCTTTGCTCCTCGTCACCTGCTTCACAGTTAATCCAGTCAATGAATCTTTGGAATGCGTCTTCAAGGAATGTCAAACTTCCAATATGAACATCGGAAAGGAACACTATACCGAAGTCCATTTCCTTATCCGGAACTCTTAAGACACCCGGATTTATGATTTGCTGGCCGAATGCGAAATTGCGGTCATCACTTTTGTTTGCAATGACACCAACCACCTCATCTCTGACAAGTTTTTCAGCTTCCCTGAACAGTTCGTCATTATTTTTTGAGAATAAAATTGATATTGTACCGGTATCATCTTCAAATTCAACTATTTTATGACCGTTTTTACTTGATCTTATCTCGCGAACCATTAAAATCAAGGTCAAGCTTTCCATATCATCGTCTATGTCATTGATTTTAGTGTAGTTTCTAAGGTCCGGTCTTTTTGAGAGGATATTCGCCAGTTTTTCGTAACGGCTTTTGAAGTATGCAATTAGGTTTTCAATCTCTCCGCTGGTGTATGATTTTTTACTGGTGTCCTGTATGATTTTAAAATCATATTCAACATTACTTTTTTTCTGATTTCTTTTAAATTTGATATTTGTCTTTTTAATTGTTTCTGACGCTTCCTTGATTGCTTCGTTGACATATGTTTCAGGAGTGTCACTTTCCTTTTTAAGATTTTCTATGGAAGTGGGTTTGACAGCATCTTTCGGTTTTTCGGGTGTTTTAACACTTGACTTCTTTTCTATTTTAGGTTTTTCGGGTGTTTTTTCAACTGTAGGTTTTTGCTGTGTCACTGATGAGGAGTGAGGTTCATTAACATTTTTAGCTCTTTCATCCTGTGTTGCTTTATCAATGTTTGAGGTTTGATTTTTAACAGCAGGTTCCTCTTTATCCTCAACTAATGTTTTTTGACTGTTATCGGGAATTTCTTTTTTAATGCCAAGCACTTCATCAACAGTTTCACCGCTGACTGAAACCAAATCCTTGGATGTAAATTTATCCCCTTTCAGTTTAACTATTAAGTTAGATGCAAAATTAACTGGATTTTCTGCATTAATAACTTTATCATATGCTTCAGGTGATAGGTTGATTCCCTTTTTTGCAAATTTTAATAGAATTTTATTAGTTGACATATTGATAAAAATTTTATTGTTCTATGTTAATAAACTTTGAGAATTTTACATGTCAAAATTTAGTTGCACTTGAAAAACTTTTGAATTTGGGTTATATTTATTATATATTAAACATAAAATTAAACATAATATAATAATCTTTAAATTTTAAAGATTACCAGTTTGTGATAAAATGGCGAATAAGATAGTTAGAATTGTTTTAATTATAGTATTATTTGTTGTATTTTTTGAATTGGGACTTTTCAGTTCATATACAATTGTAACTGCAGAAGCTCCTAACCCTCAGGCATTGATAGACATGCAGGTTTCTAAAATACAATCTATTTTCAGTCCGGAAAAGGTTAATGAGGCTTTAATCAAAGACCCTACTCCAATCAACATTACAAACAAAAAGGATGTGGGACTGAAAATGGAGAATCTGTCGAAAGTTGACGGAATAGGTGTGGATTCAATGAATATAACAACCTATGACGATACAGACAATAAGAATTTAACAGTGAATATTGAAGCTCTAGGTTACGCTTCACCTAATTCAACTTCCGGACAAATTGTTATCAGTCAGGATCCATCCTACAAGGTGGTTGCAACCGCACAAGCCGAATACAAGGAGAATGGATTGAGAGTTGATGAGAATACAGTGACTATTAGTTCAATATTGCAGTTGTATTAAAGTGATAAGATGATTAATGTAATAGGAATTGGTCAAAACAGAGACAACATGACTTTGGGAGCCATTAAGGCTATAGAAGAGTCCGATGTCATTATCGGATATAAAAAATACATCAACCAGATAGAGGATTTAATCCAGGATAAGGAAGTTATCAAAAAAGGAATGGGAGATGAGATAGCAAGAGCTGAGTTTGCTATTGAAAAAAGTCTTGAAGGCCAAACCGTTTCATTAATTAGTTCCGGAGACCCTGGAGTCTTTGGAATGGCAAATGTACTGTATCAGATAGTCAGCAAATATGAAGATGTAGAAATAAAGGTTTATCCAGGTGTTTCAGCCCTAAATTATGCATCAAGTCACCTAGGCGCTCCATTGCATGATTTTGCAGCAATAAGTCTGAGCAATATTTTAACACCAATGTCTGAAATAGAAAAGAAGTTAAGGTATGCGCTTGAAGCCAATCTTATAGTTGCAATTTATAATCCGATCAGCAAAACACGTAAGGAACCATTCAGAAGGTTTAAACAATGTGTTTTGGAAATTAAAGGAGAAGATGCATTGATAGGCATTGTTGACAGTACCTATGAACCTCCAAAAGCAACAATTGTCAATGTAGGGGACTTGACTGAAGACATTGTCAACATGTCCTGCACACTGATTGTTGGAAACGATTTAACTTATATTCAGGATGATAACCTCATAACACCTAGAGGGTATGTTATCAGGTCAAAAATCCATCCGTTATCACAAAATCATTATGAAAAATTCTTAAATGGCGAAGTGGGTCACGGACCTAATCGTGAATGTGAATTCTATCCATGTCACTTTGAAGGTCAGTACTGTGATTTCTGCTACTGTCCGTTTTATCCCTGCGGGGATTCAGCAACTGGTGGAGAATGGATTAAGGGCAAAGGTGTTTGGAACTGCACCAACTGTCACTGGCTGCATGAAAAGGAAACAGTTGAATACCTAAGAGAGCCTTTAGAAAACATTCTTGAAGATGTTGAAGATTTAAAAACCAAAAAGAAAACTTTATTAAAGCTTAGAAAAGCATGCTTATTAAAAACTAATCCAAATGATCTTTAGGAGAGTTTGAATTGTCAATTAAAAATCTTTTAATAGAAATGAAAAACATGTCGGAATTAATGGTTGATTTGGCATATTCCGCAATATTATTCAATAGTAAAGCAGCGGCTGAAGAAGTCATTGCACTTGAAAATGAAGTGAATGCAATGAATTATGAGATAAAAAAGGAATCATTAGTGGCCGCACGATCTTATGAGGATGCTGAAAAGTTAACAGCATTACTTGAAATTGCAGAAGCTGCAGAAAGTATAGCAAATGCAGCAAAAGATTTAGCTGATTTAGTAATAACCGGGTTTAAACCACACCCTGTATTTAAGATGGTTATGGAAGAATCCGACAAGAGTATTGTAAGAGTTACTATTGCTGAAAACTCAGACCTTGCAAACAATACTCTCGGTGACTTATTGTTAGTTAACCGTACAGGAATGAGAGTTATTGCTATTAGAAGAGGTGTTTCCTGGATTTATGGTCCGGATAAATATACCACCTTGCTTGCTGGCGATACTTTAATTTTAAAAGGAACAGATGAAGGTGCTGATTTACTTGAAAAATTAGCCGCAGGAACCTGTTCACTTGAAGACATACCAGAAGAATTAGAAGAAGACTAGAGAGTGATTAAAATGATTATGGGTAGTGATATGTGTGAAAGACCAACAGAAGAAGATTCGCAGTCCACTATCTGTAATTTCAACATTTCCTGATTTTGTAAGCGAA
>Ga0256405_10010315_pt1 | contig 12395 bp, 11 predicted proteins | sample RumenRJG_02DNA_FD_189096 | JGI IMG/M metagenome (GOLD analysis project Ga0256405, IMG submission 189096) | Bovine rumen microbial communities from Lethbridge, Alberta, Canada - RJG_02 | ecosystem: Host-associated > Mammals > Digestive system > Stomach > Rumen | place: Canada: Alberta...
GTGGCCAGACCGCCGTTCTGTTCAGCAGCAGCGGTGGGTGTCGGCGTCGGCGTTGTTGTTGCCGTTGTCCCGTTGGTTGAATCAGACTGATTCTGGAAAAGACCCAGCAGAGCCATCACACCGTTCTGTTCAGGTGCTGCAGTCGGTGTGGGCGTCGGGGTTGCCTTGGCCGTACTGTTGTTCTGCAGAAGACCCAGCAGTGCCAGAGCACCGTTCTGTTCAGGTGCAGAAGTAGGCGTCTTGGTAGGTCTTACCGTAGGCGTCGGAGTCGGCGTCGGGGTTGGCGTAGGAGTAGGCGTCGGCGTCGCTGTAGGTGTCGGCGCGGTAGTCGGTGTCGGGGTCGGCGTAGGCGTTGGTGTCGGTGTAGGCGTCGGTGTGGGCGTCGGCGTCGGCGTCGCTGTAGGTGACGGCGTCGGCGTCGGGGTCGGTGTCGGCGTGGGCGTCGGCGTCGCCGTAGGTGTCGGCGTCGGCGTTGGCACCTCCGTCGGAACCGGTGTCGGTTCTACCGTAGGTGTCGGGGTCGGCAGGAACCGTCCCAACAGTTCCTCTCTTTGCTTCGGGAAGACTACCCAGCCAAGAACAAACGCCGTGATGAGCAGAATAAGAATCACAATAATGGTGACAAGAAGGCCAACATGACTCTTTTTCTTTTTCGTTCGTCTGTTGTCCTCATAGTCATCATCGTAGTCATCCTCAAATCTGCGAACGGAAGACGTGCGAACATTGCGGCTCTCATACGCTTCCCGTCTGGCGGCCGCCTGTCTTTCTTCAATTTCTCTGTTATTCGTCGCCTGCTGCTGGATTACCGGCTCAGACAAGTCCTGTCTTCTTCTTCTTTTCGGAGACTCGGAATATTTTCCCTGGTCATCCAATATGAACACCCCATTTCAGATACTTCATTGTGTGCCATTATACATGATTTCATGGTAATTCTCAACAATATTTTTTCATTTCCTCTTCTCAGGAAAGAACGCCTTCCGAAAGGGACATACCAGCAGGCAAAAGGAAAAGGCCATCGGCTGAACCGATGCCCCCTTTTTTCAGGCCTTAACCTTTTGTTCAGTCCTCTGAAAAGCAGGAACGCGTCTGCCAGTCCCCCACCACACAGAGCTCCCCTTCATAGTGCTTCTCCCGTGATGACTGAAACCGGCCGAAGGCGCGGATCAGATCCCAGTGACCCGTGACGCGCATGACCGCGGCCTCCTCAAGCCTGCACGTTCTTTCCTCTTCCAGGGTTCCCCGGACAAGAATCAGGCGGTTAACCGTTCCCGCATAGGAATTATAAAGAATCGTGTCCTCTTCGTCCCGTACGGCCAGAATCAGTCTGCCATAACGAAAGAGACAGATTCCATCCAGTTTAAGACCGGAAATGGCCTTCAGGGTATCCCGGATCTGGAGGGCGGTGTTTGGCTCTGTACACTCAAGACCAATGACCGCGCCGGGAACCTCTGCCGCTGCGCGCCGGCCAATCGCGCCGACCCAGTCCGGCCCCTTCCCGAAGACGGCCGTATAGGCCATGGGAAACAGATGATCCGCGAAGGGCAGAAAATCCTGATAATTCTGTGCGTAATGCAGTTCACCCACTTCACGTCCCTTTTCCAGCCCCTCCGGCATCATCGCCACGGACAGTTCCACCCCGGGAAGTTCCTGACGGAGATTTTCCGAAACGGTTTTCAGCCAGCCGCGGATCACCGAGCGTCTCGCCAGCACGAAGGCGTTCAGCATCGGATCCCCCGCTTCCAGGCGGGAAAACAGCGGCATGAGACTTTCATACGGCTTTTCCGGGTTATACAGGGAGGCAATTTCCTGCCTCAGGACCGTCACATCGACGCCAAAGGACGCATAAACCGCCTCCTCTTCGGGACTCCACCCGTACCCGATGGTTCCGTACCGCAGAAAGTCCAGCTGGATGCCATCAAGGGAAAATGTCCTGTACGCATCCCGCATGGCCTCAAGCAGCCACTGCTGATACGCCCGGTTCACATGGCTGATCCGGGTGTCAGACCGTGCGCCGCTGCGCAAAATGTCCCCTTCCTCCGGATGCTCCCGAAGCCGGTCAACGGCCTCGCTGCAGATGAACACGCCATGGGTCCGGATCTGCAGATTTCGTGCCTGGCGGCAGATGAGGTCCAACCGTTCACGGAGCTCCGGGACATCCCATACATTTATCCGCGTCCCCTTCATCAGGATATAAAAATCCGTGACGCCAAAGCGTTTCAGAATTTCCAGCTGATCATGCGGCCGCCTCCGGGCGTAGTCATCCCCATGGTTGAACCAGATTCCAAGCATTTATGATACCTCCAGCCATTGTCTCAGGATCCCGGTCATTTTGTCGGCGCCCACATCATTTAAATGGTCCGGATCCACAAAGTCAAGAATGCTGTCAAAGCGCTCATCCTCGACCAAATCCAGGACAGCCGTGTTCTTTGAAAGGCTGCGCCGCTGCTGTTCCTCAAACGCATCCCCCAGACGCGGATTAAGAAAATGACGGTAATACCGGTTGGAGGGGAAAACCACCATCCGAAACGCCACGCCATTGTCCCTGCACATTTCCTCCATTCCGGACAGAATGGTGATGTTTTCCTCATACGTTTCCCGGTGCTTCAGCAGACGGTTATGAAAATCCGTGCGACGCCTTGCCGCCTCAAAACGCGCTTCCTCTGACATGGCTGACCAGTCAAAGTCTGAAAGGCTCCGTCGGCTTCTCTCTCCATAAAAATAGTCGGCTTTCCGTGCCTCATACAGTTCGGACATCACCCGGTCATCCCAGATAACGCGGTCGGGTTCTGCAGCGGCCATGGCTGAATCCATGTGATGAACATCTCCAAAGTACCTCCCATACCCCCGGGTGATCCTGGCCAGCTCATTCGGGTTCTGGCTTCTGGACAGATCCATAAAAGGAGAAATGTGGGACACGCCCAGAATCACCGTCTCAAGCGACGGCATTTTCTGAATCGCAGACCGGATGATCAGGGAGGAATAATAATAGTCCTGGGATAAAAAGGCCAGATTGATCAGACCGGGAATGCCGGTCTCATTTACGCCAAAGCGGGCAAGGGAATGGCCTGCCAGAAGGATTTTCGCCCCCTCATTTATGCCCCGTTCCATCGTATACTTCAGCCAGTAATAATCAATGTCGCGGGAAAAGTCCCGGGGGCATTCGCGGTTTCCCAGTCAAAGTATCCCCCGGCTTCAAGCTGATCCGCCATCAGCTCCGCGTCAGGCCCGACGCAGTATACGGCCTGATGTTCACGCAGAAATCCCCACACATCCGGGATGGAAGGATCATCGCTGCTGAAATTGTCATCCCAGGCACGGCGGGCATGATAGCCGCGGAAGTTTCCGTACCGGTAAGGCCGCATTTTCTGCAGCCATTCCCGGCTGTCCCAGGCAATCACCAGGCGAACCCCTTTTCTTTGGAGTTCCGCCTGAATCTCCGGGCCATAGGCCTCCCGGACCGTGCCTGCACAGAACCCGTTATAGATGGTGATGCAGACATCGAAGTCTTCCGTTACATTAAAATAATCCCGATAATGGACATTGCTGCCGGTTTCACCAATGTGAACCTCCCAGCCTCGCCTTGTGAGCACATTCGACAGCGCCAGTTTCATATCATCACTGCCGTTGTCCGCGTTGATCCATGCCTTCATAGGATTTTTCCCTCTTCGTCCTGATCTGAAAATGCTCTGTCCAGATTTGACTCTGCCTCATACAGCGCACGGTAATTTGCGCAGCGGCTGATCAGCTCCTGATGCGTTCCCTGATCCAGAATCCGTCCATCCTCCATGAAATAGATACAGTCCGCGTTAATGACCGTGGAGAGGCGATGAGCAATCATGACGATGGTCCGGTCTCCGCGGATATTTTCAAGCGCACTTTGAACTCTGGCCTGCGTGATATTGTCAAGCGCCGAGGTCGCCTCATCAAAGAGAAGCACGCGGCAGTCTTTCAGGAGGCTTCTGGCAATGGCCAGGCGCTGGCACTGACCGCCGGAAAGATTCACGCCGCCTTCCCCGATCAGCGTATCATAGCCCTCCGGCATACGTTCAATCTCCTCATCCATACAGGCCAGTGTGCAGGCTTTTTTCATTTCCTCCTCCGTCATGTCCGGCTTCACCAGACGCAGATTCTCCCGGATGGACATATGGAACAGATAAGGATGCTGCGAGACCACCGTCAGGTTGTCCCGAATGGATTTCCTGTCCAGCGTAAGGATATCCCTGCCATCCAGCCGGACGGTTCCGGCACTGGCCTCCAGCAGTTTTGCAATCAGGCGGAAAACCGTGGATTTGCCGCATCCGCTCTTTCCCACCAGTGCCACGACGGAACCCGCCGGAATCGTGAAAGACATGTCCCGGATGACCAGCCTGGAAGGACGGCGGAAATCAGCAGATTCATAGCGAAAGCTGACATGATCAAAGGAAATCTCGCCCCGCATTTTTCCAAGGCTGACCGTTCCAAACGTTTCCTTTGGAAATTCAGGGCTGTTCAAAAGCGCACAGATCCGTTCAACCGACAGATTGAAGCTTTTGATGAACTCCAGCGTCTGCCCCACGAGCATGACTGCCGCGCCGCCAAGTTCCGAATAATAGTTGTACAGCACGATGGCGATGGCCGGTGCCATCCCCTGATACGCGATGAGCACACCCAGCAGACAGACATAGATCGTTTTCCCAAAATCTCCGATCCCCCAGCGAACCAGCTTGTATTTCCAGCTTCGAAAAAGCATATGCATATAGCTGTCGTTGGCGTGATTAATCCGCTTCTGAATCTCTGTCCGGAAGGCCTCCTCGCTGTTAAGAACCTTGATGTCGGATGCGCCGTGCACCATTTCGGAAATGAAGCCCGAGAAACGTTCATTGGCCTTGCGATAGATCCGGTCATCCCCCATCATCCGTCTTGTCCGGATCATCTCAGCGGCAATCTGTGTAGCCAGCAGAAGAAAGGCCACCAGAAAAACCGGCGGGCTGACCAGCAAAAGCGCAATCAGAACGCCAATGTACTTGAACATCGTGGAAATCTGGTCCGCGATGGTATTAAATCCCGTGGCCAGGGTTGTCGTATCGACTGTCAGGCGCTGGATAAACAGACCGGCCCCTTTTTGCTCCATGCAGGAATTTCGGATCTGCAGTGCACTTTTGGCCAGATCCCCTTCCAGATCCGACAAAACACGCGTATAGACATGGTTATACTGGGTATTGCATATGAAAAGACTCACATTGTTCAGGAACTGAATGCCCAGGAGCATGACGGCGGTCAGGATCACCTGCTGGAGCGCAGATTCGGTATAGGCCACAATCAGCCTGGCACTCAGGATGGGCAGCACAATATTCAGCGCGATATTGATCCACTGACAGGCCAGGGCAAAAAAGAAATGTTTCCGATGAGGAATCGTATATTTCCAGGCAAACTGCATATTCTGCAGAGGGGTATTATAAAGCGGAACAGTCAGGGTGACACGGTTGCATCCGCCTGCGTATTCCCAGTGATGAACCAGCCCGGCGAACCGAAGCCCGCCCGTCAGGATCACACTATCCGCTTCCCACACATCAAGACGTGAGCCCCGGATGACCAGTTTCAGCAGCACTTTGGTGAAATGCTGCCAAAGAGACAGATCAAACTGAACCCCTTCTCCCAGATGCTCCTGATAAACCAGGAGCACCTCCTCCAGTGTCAGACGAAAAGCCAGGATATCTTTTTCCCCGGCACCCTTCTGCTCCAGAAAATGAACCGCGGAAGTGACGCTCCGATCAATTTCCGCCGCCGTTAAGTATCCGTGAATGTTCACTTTGCATTCCCTGCTTCTGCTGATTTGTTTTCACTTTCAACATCGGATGATTTATCCGGTCCTTTGCAGGCCCGATTCAGGAAAAAGGGGGTGGAGATTTCTCTCCGCCTCCAATAAACCGTCCGTTCTTTACTTCTGCCCCGCCAGATAGTCATCCAGCTGCCGCTGGGCCTCTGCCTGCACCGCCTCAATGCCGGCGGCTTTCAGTTCCTTCTGAATCGTCGGCAGCATGGCATCAATGTCCAGCGTGCCGGTCAGAATTTCCGACGTGTACTTGGCCATTACGGCGTTGCAGGCCGCGCATTCCGCCTCAACATCCGCCCGGTCAAAGCTGAACGCCCCCAGTGTGGACACAACGGCCTCCTTGTATCCCTCAAAGATTTCATTCCAGTCATAGTAGGATTCACTCGTGCAGGATGCGTTGACCACGGAACCGGTCACGTATCCGTCCATAGACCAGTTGTTGTTCCCCTGTTCGGTGCGTTCCGCCACCCGGATGCCCTGTTCGTTGGTCACATAATTGAAGTGTACCCCCTCTACGCCAAACCGCAGAATGTCGCGGAAGGTACGGTCGGTGTTCAGCAGTTCCAGATACTTAAGGCACGCAACGGCCTGTTCCTCCGTGGCTGCCGCGTTGATGGCGTTCATGGCGCCGCGCATGGTGGCCGTAGACAGGAATGGTCCGGAATAGCTGGCACTGTCCACGTTGATGCCGGCCCAGGCGGAGAAGCCGGTGTAATAGCCCTTCCAGGCAGAACCGGAACGAACGCCCGCGCGGATATCCGACCCGATGGTTTCAATGGTGGCCGCGTCAGGATTGATGTATTCCATTGTGTACCACTTGTGCAGCAGACGATACCGTTCCATCAGCACCTCATCCTCCCAGAAGGGAATGATTTTGTTTTCCCGTTCGGTGCCCGCCAGATGGTAGGGAGAGCAGAGGAACGAGCCGGCGATCCACTGAGCGGAATTGGTCATGCCCGTCAGGCCGTTTTTCCCCAGCATCAGCGGATAGACATCGTCATACCTGTCCTTGTACGCTTTGAGCATGGGCTCCAGATCCGCAAACGCCATCTTCTCCGGGATTTCGATGCCGATCGCCTCGTAGCGGTCCTTGTCGAAGCGGAAGAACTGCTCGCTGGCCATGTCCTTCAGCGTGGGCACGGCATAAATGACGCCGTTGATGGAACCGGCAACGTTCCAGTACACCTCGTCGATGGCGGCATACAGAGCAGGCGTCTCGGTTTTCACCAGATCGGTAATGTCGTAAAACCGCTCGTTATAGGCATTGTCAGCAAAGCTGTTGCACCAGTCGCTGGTAAAGGTCATGTCAAAGTAGGTATCCGTGCTCATGTCGGTGTTGAACTGTTCATCTGTCTTGAAAAGCAGTTCAACCTCCACGCCGATCTTTTCCTTTGAGTAGGCATTGGCTGCTTCGACCACCAGCGCCGTATCCACAGGCGCATCGCCGTAAACCCACCAGATGATCTTTCTGGCAGGTTCCTCAGCGCCCGCAGTGACCAGGCTCAGGGAAAGGATCAGGCACAGCGCCAGCAACAGAGACAACATCTTGTTCATTCAGGAGACCTCCTCTTCACATTCATCATCTGACGGAGCAGCACTGTCCGGGCATGGATTAAATCTGTCTTGCCTGACACGGCTGCTCTTTATCCAACAAAACGGCGCCTGCCGTGTGTTTCTGCTTTTTGTTTCCCTGCTCAGCCCTTGACGGCACCGATGGTCAGCCCGCCCACAAAGTACCGCTGGAAGAACGGGTAGGAACAGGCAATCGGAATCACGACCACCATGACGACGGCCATGCGCATGGTCTCAGAGGGCACGTTGCGCAGGGACTCCTCACGGAAAAAATCCTCATTCTGCGCCATGAAGGAGATATTCTTTTCAATCGAAATCAGCACGTACTGCAGCGGATAGAGATTCCGGTGGTTGCTGTCCAGATACAGCATCGCGCTGTACCAGGCATTCCAGTAGTTGAAGGTCAGGAACAGGCCGACGGTGGCCAGTACCGGCAGTGAAACAGGCAGCACCAGCTGGACCAGGATGCGCAGCTGGCTGGCTCCGTCGATCTTGCCGGATTCAATGATGCTTTCCGGAACGGTTGTCTGAAAAAAGGTCCGCATCACGATGACGTAAAAGGTGGAACAGGCACCGGGCAGAATCATGCTCCAGTAGGTGTTTTTCAGGTGATACACCTGCGTATTGATCATGTACGTTGCCACCAGTCCCCCGGAAAACAGCATCGGGATCAGCAGCATCATGGTGTATACACCCCGAAACCGATACTTTGGGCGGCTCAGGCAGTACCCCAGCGTGGAGGTAAGAATCAGGCCGATCACCGTGCCCACAAGCGTGATGCCGATGGAGTTCAGGAATGCGCGTCCGATATAGTCCCTGGAAGTCCACAGATATTGATATGAAGCCAGCGACAGTTCCTTCGGAAAGAAGCTGTACCCTTTCGCCGCAATCGATGCCTCAGAGGAGATGGAGATAATGAACACGAAAACCACCGGCAGCACGCACAGCAGCGCCAGAAGAATAAACAGTGCCGAATACAGGACATTGGTCAATGGCCTGATCCGGTTGAATCCTCCCTGGCCGGGAGCCCTTTTCCCGTTTTTCCGGGGCATGTTCATCTCACTCCCTTCCCCCTCTTTTTCAAAACAGTCCGCTTTCGGGATCAATGCGCTTCACCACGCGGTTGGCAATCAGCAGCAGGATGCATCCAAGAACGCTCTGCATCAGCGATACCGCGGAGGAATAGTTGTAATTATTGTTCTGCATCAGCGCCTTGTAGACGAATACATCAAGCGTCTGCGTCACGTCAATCAGCGAGTTGGAATCCCGCGTGACATGGAAGAACAGCCCGAACTCCGTCGAGAAGATACTGCCGATGTTCATGATAAACATGATGCTGATGATAGGCCGCAGCAGCGGAATGGTGATTCCCCAGGTCTGCTGCCATTTGGTGGCCCCGTCGATGACCGCGCTTTCATACAGGCTTTCGTCAATCCCGGTAATCGTTGCCAGATAAACGACCATGGAGTAACCGAAGGTTTTCCAGGTGTTGACAAACACCAGCAGATAAGGCCATGGATCCTTATTCTGATACCACAGGACCCGTTTGCCGCCAAAGGCCTGAATCATGGAATTGATCAGCCCTTTGTCCGTGGACAGAAAGGCAAAGACAAAATAGCTCACCACCACCCAGCTCAGAAAATGCGGCAGGAATACCGTCGTCTGACAGGCCTTGGCCAGCCTGACGGAATACAGATGTGAAATCATAATCGCCAGTGCCACCGGCAGCGTCACGCCAATGAGCAGGAATGCCACATTATACCCCAGGGTATTGCGGAAAATATTTCCCAGATCCGGGGAGCGGAAAAGGAATTCAAAGTTCTTGAATCCGACCCATTTCGAATGCACGAACAGGCTGTAGAGAAAGCCCTTGCCAGCTTTCACCTTGTAATTCTTGAACGCGAATACAATTCCGAACATCGGCACGTAACAGAAGGCAATAAACCACGCAACAGACGGAAGGCTCAGCAGGGTCAGCTCCAGATCTTCCATGGTCATATGCCGGTGCTTTCTCCGCATCCCTGCGTTCTTTTTCGTCAGTGCCTTTTTCTTCTTGATCAGACGGCGCAACCTCCTCCCCATGCCGGTCTGTTGCCAGAGCAGCTTCGAATTGATCCTCTGTCGCGGCAGGGCAGAGTCCCTTCAACATGTATGGCCTCAAAGGACCATGTTCCTCCCGCCTCCTCAGCGGGAGCGGCCTGACCGTCCCTGCAGTTAACTCACGAAAACAGATCAGCTTTCCTCATACGTTGTCTCAGCATCCGACTGGATGCGGTCAATATAGGCAACGTATTCCTCTCTGGAAAACGCCGGCTGAAAAGCCTGAATCTGCTCTTTTGCGAGCTTTGCCCCGTCGCGCAAAAGCCGATAGGTACTGAGCGCAAACAGCCGTGCTGTCGTCATATACGCCTCTTCCTCGTCGGCGACATCAAAATCCAGCTGGTGCAGGCGTCCGGTTATTCCTCCTGTATGAAACTGAATCACCGGCAAAACCGCCCGCAAATCGCCCAGGTCCGAGGATCCATAGATGTGATGCGTCCAGGGGTCATCCCGTACATCCACACCCGGCAGAACCTCCCGTGCCATATCCACCAGTTCCCGGGGCGCAGCGGCTGCTTTTTCCGGAAGATTCCCTACTCTCGTTTCGATCCGGATTTTTGCGCCCATGGCAAGCGCTCCGGCCTTTAAGCAGCGATCCACCGCTGCTGAGGCGTCTTCTATCGCGCTCAGCGTTTTTCCGCGAACCATTGCTTCAATACAGGCCAGTTCCGGGATGATTCCAGGTGCCGTCCCGCCTTCAGTCAGAACGGCATTGACGCGGATTCCGTCTCTTTCTGCAAAAGATTCACGGTTCATCCCGATCGCCTGCAATGCCAGGCTTGCCGCGGACAGAGCATTGATTCCATTCTCCGGCGCGGCAGCCGCATGAGCGGCCCGCCCGTAAAAAAATGCCTTTTTCCTGAAAAACCCGTTTGCGCTGCTGCTTCCAAAGGAGATTTCATTTGCCGTATGATGTGCCATGCACAGGTCTACGTCATCAAATGCACCAATCCGAATCAGTTCGCATTTCCCGCCCAGATAGGCAATCCTGCCTTCCCGGATCAGCTGATCCCGGTATGAATGATCCACAAATTCTTCAGCCGGCACCCCAAAAAAGACCACCGAGCCGCTCAGCGCATCCGCCACTTCCGGATCTGAAAGGGCTATGGCAGCCCCGACGACACCTGTAAGCTGACAGTGATGACCACAGGCATGCGCAGCACCGGTCTCAGGGTTTGTACAGGGATGATCCGGCACAGGCAGTCCATCCATCTCCCCCAGCAAAGCAAGACAGGGACCGGGATGCCTCGCATACAGATAGGCCTTGACCCCTGTCAGGGCCACCCCGGATTTTGTCTCCAGACCCAGAGCTTTCATTTGTTCAAGGAATCGTCCGGATGTCCGAACCTCTTTGTATCCAAGCTCCGCATGATGATACATATCCCGTCCGAATGCAAGAATACGCTCCCTGTTCTGATCCAGAACGGTGAGAATCCGTCTTTCCGTTTTGTCCATCTCTGCTGTTTCAGTCCTTATTGTTGGTACGATGTCGCCTCTACCACTTGTTCCTGAATGGTAACATAGCAAAATGACAAATGTCAAGTTTCGCTTTGTATCAGGATGCGTATAAACCTTTCCAGTTTCATTTGCAGTTTTGCCATTTTCTCCAAAACTGCATGGCAAGGTTGAGATAACCTGAACCGTATGTCCTGTTTTGAAGGAATAAAAAGGGCGCTCACCTCTCATTCGCAATGAATTCACAGGGATGCGCCCGGCCTCACTCAGATACATTCTTGCCGCATCGTAAAGCTATAAAAAAACGGCACTCTGCAAGTCGCAGTATTGCCTCTACCTCCTGACAAAGAACGATGCTACCCACACAGCGCATGCTGTTGCCCTCTGAGAACGTATCCCTCCCAGTCATATTGGCTGAGAGGGATTTTTCTTATCAGAACTTATCCAAATCACCCTGAGACACTTCCTCCCGCCACTCAAGGGAATCGCGTCTCTTCTCGTTGAACATGTCGTTCACGGAGCCTATCGTCAGCAGGTCGAGATCACCTATATTCAGTCCCAGTTCCACGCATCTGAGCATGAACAGAGCGGTTGTCATTGGCCGCTCTGTCTTCCTCAGTTTTTTCCCGCAGGCACCGTGGTCTTAATATTCAAGCCCCACAGATCGATCAGCTCCGGGAGGATCTGATAAATGCTGAAGGTGTTGAACTGATCGAGCCATTCATCCGGGCTGTCATACTGGCAGCGAAAAAGCATATGGCACCTGAAACTGTCCTTCCGGGATTCTGACTCTCACACAGGAGAAATCTCTCAGCCTTTTCCGGTATGGGCTGCTCTTTGCCACTTATTGACCATCCTGAAGCAAAAAAGGCCAGTCAGGCACTTTGCCCGACTGGCCTTTTTCTGTTTTCTGCTGCCGTAATCGCTGACTCATCGTCTTAACGGAAGTTTCGACTTCCCATACCATTTTAGAGGCAAGAAGCCTTATTTTCAAGGTTTCCTGGCCTCTTATTTTCCTGCCAAGTGTAGTATAAACTTTTAGGGGAAGGAAACGCCCGATAATCTATATATAATTAACAATTTTTTCAGAAAAGTATATTGACTCATATACAAATATCGGTTAGAATATGGGCAAAGGAGGTTTATACTACATGGCTTTTGTTAAGACAAACAAGTCGAAGGGACGAGAATACTACTCTATTAGTGAAAGCTATCGCGAAGATGGTAAGGTCAAGCATAGAATGCTCGAATATATTGGCTCTATTGAAGAGTTGAAAGCTTATGCTTTAAAGGGGTACCTGTTTATGAAAGCACATGGAGTTGAGCAAAACAAGCCACCTCCGTTTGCCGTTACCAACATTTCAGTGAAAACGTACAGTCACGGCGCTACCATGGCTATGTTTTGGGCATCAGAATTACTTGGCTTTACGGAAATCGTCGATACCACCTTTACTAC